>Ga0256839_1005973_pt1 | contig 10968 bp, 9 predicted proteins | sample 354166metaG_FD_185968 | JGI IMG/M metagenome (GOLD analysis project Ga0256839, IMG submission 185968) | Hydrothermal vent microbial communities from Mid Atlantic Ridge, Atlantic Ocean - 354-166 | ecosystem: Environmental > Aquatic > Marine > Hydrothermal vents | place: Atlantic Ocean: Mid... | reverse complement strand
AAACAATGACAAAAAGACACCGAATACAATTTCCGAAAGATGAATTAACCAACATCAATCAAGACGAAGCCTATTTCTACCTTCAAGGTTCAGGTGGCAAAAGAAAAATACGGTTCCACGACTACGATGAAATTTATCAAGTACCAGGCCTGTATGAACAAATATTTTATGATCGCCTTAAATGCACATCGCCAAGCAAAGTGGCATCGATTCTCGAATCAGCGGTAAAACAGTATCAAAATAACTTTTCTGAGCTTCGCATTTTAGATTTAGGTGCGGGCAATGGCATGATGGGAGAAGAGCTGAAACGGCATGGCGTTTCTCGCTTGATCGGCGTAGACATAATACCCGAGGCTTATGACGCAGCAATTCGAGACAGGCCGGGAGTTTATGATGCGTACTATGTTGAGGATTTCACCAGCCTGAATGAGGATAAAAAGGAAGAAATAGCATCATGGCAATGTGATTGCATGGTAACAGTTGCCGCACTGGGCTTCGGTGATATTCCGACGAAGGCATTTTTAGAGGCATTTAACATAATCAAGAACAAAGCATGGGTTGCCTTTAATATAAAGGATACTTTCTTTGATAGAAGCGATGAGTCAGGATTTTCAAAAATGATCAGGGAGTTAATTTTCTCTAAGTATCTTGATATTTACTACATCGAACGCTATCGGCATAGGTTATCCATTGAAGGCGAGCCACTGTACTATTTCGCAATAGCGGGATGGAAAACATCAGATGTGCCTGATGATTTTCTGGAGACACACGGCATAACGGCCTAGAGCAAATCCAGCCGACGCCAAAGAACGGCGCGGCTGGTCGTGGCACTTCAACACGGGCAGGAACGGTACTTGTTGCTCATTTCCTCCCTGAAATGTGAATGTGCAAGACGGGGTCGGTTGCGCGCTTGCTGGGCTCAGACATATGGGGATAGCGGGTTGTTAAATGTCCAGATCCAGGCAGCCTTGTGGTGCCGGCAAACCGGCGATACGTGACCCCTGTCGTGACGGCCCTTTGGGAAACAGGCTGTAAAGATATTCTTTGCTCGCGCGTTCGGGGCCGATATCCTCCGCCATGTATCTCATCAGGATTTTCACCATGGGGCTTACGCCGTAGGTAAAATAAAATTCACGTAAAAAATTCAGCACTTCCCAGTGTTCTTCGGTAAGTTCAATACCTTCCTGCTGTGCCATGTATTCTGCAAGACGTGAATGCCAGCGGTGCAACTCTACGAGGTTTCCGGTATGCGTGACAGAAAAGGTCTCATCCTCAAAACTAAACGAACCCATAAAATGTGCGACATTAGGTGCGGCCTTGGCCTGATATGTTTCTCGCTCCAGTTCCACATCCATCATGGGAATGGGTACACCCGCAATTTTTGAGCCCTGCACCAGCACACCGCCGGGAAACAAATTCTGAAGCGTGGCATCATCAAACACATCCGCCGGGTGGCGCTTTTTTAGTTCACGGGCTAACAGTTTTTTGATCGGGGGAACATTAAATGCGTGATAATAATCACGCATGACATCAATCACCTGCCAATGTCTGTCACTCAAAGTCAGGCCATCGCGTGTGGCTAACGTTTGTGCCACGGACTTATTCCATTCACTCAATTTTGCCAGTCGGCCATCAGCAAGCACTTCAAAACTGGAATCTTCGCTTAATACCATGACTCATTTTTCCTCCAGACTCAGAACGCTGCCACCCACACAGCCCAGTTTAGTTCGAATCTGATGAAATGGCAGCGGTATTTGTCAACCGTTTGTTACACATATCACCACCACAGCATAGCCGTGACCTTTGTCCAAAAGCGTGTATTATTCACAACCATGAGATCTGCTACGTGCATCAACGGTTTCCCTCTGCAACAAAAAGCCATGCCATGGCAACCCGGCATTCCATGGTCCGTGACACACATCGCAAGTGTATTGCTCCTGTTATTACTCAGTGCCTGCACCACCGTTCCAGTTGACAATGATCGACCATCGGCCTCAACAAGGCTGGAAATACAACAAAAAGTCTTCAAACAGGCCAAAGCGCTGTTTCTCAACCAGCAATACGCACAGGCTGCCAATGCCTTGTTAATGTTAGCGAAAGAAGGCCATACCGATGCACAATATACCATCGGCTACATGTACCATTATGGCTACGGCGTGCCACGTAACGAAAAAGAGTCCATTCGCTGGATTACCACGGCTGCTGCCCGTGGCCATCCGCAAGCAGAAGAGGCGCTGGCGAGAATCAACGCCGCTTACAATCAGCGTGGTGTACTGGTGCTGCCTGCTCAACCCTGACGTAATTAAAAACCTGGAAACACCGATATTCGTCTGTCTTTCGCCGGAATTCAGAGCCCCCTCCCAGAGCAGGTATTTCGATACAACGGACAGTCATGTTGCGAAAAAAACACTAAATACTCTGCGTTCTTACACCTTCTGCGTTAAACCGACATTAATCAGCAACAAACAATGTCAATAAATCATCCAGAAACCGGCGACCCTTTTCCGTCGGCTGGATTCGCTTTAACGTACGCTCAAGCAAACCCGCCTCTTCAGCAGCGCACAGAGGGGCGGCAATCAACATAAGTTGTTGCCCCGTATGCGCAGGAAACAATGCAGACTCAAAGCCTGCACTCAAACGTAATGCATTCATCATAAATTCCAGCCCCACATCCTTGCGTGTCAAAACACGCTCACTTTGAATGCCCTGTGCGGTGCCCGCCGTGTCCATAAAGGCCTGCGGCTGACGCTGCTTGGCAAGACGTGTAATGGTCTGTTGCGCAGCATCGGTGATTTTGCCATGGGCACCCGCACCCAGCCCCAGGTAATCACCAAATTGCCAATAATTCAGGTTATGTACACACTGGCGTTTTTCTTTGGCATAAGCTGATACTTCGTATTGCCCATAGCCCGCTTCGGCCAGTTGCTGTTGTCCCGCCTGTTGTATTTGCCAGGCCAGGTCATTATTCGGTAACACGGGTGGCTGTGCATAAAATGGTGTATTGGGCTCAAGGGTAAGCTGGTAATAAGAAATATGCGTAGGCTCAAGATCGATGGCAGTAGCGACATCTTCGGCCGCTTGCGCCTGTGTCTGGTCCGGCAGAGCAAACATCAGGTCGAGATTAAAATTGTCAAAGCCAGCAGCATGCGCTATTTCTGCGGCACGAATGGCCTCTCCCCGGCCATGAATGCGGCCAAGCACTTGTAAGGCATCGTCATGAAAACTCTGCACACCGATGGACAGGCGATTAATACCCAGCGCGCGGTATTCACAAAATTTTTCCTGTTCGGCGGTACCAGGATTGGCTTCGAGCGTAATTTCGGCATCGGCATTAATGCTCAACCGCGCACGCAGACCAGACAACAATTGATCCAGCGCCTCAGGCGAAAACAGGCTGGGCGTACCGCCGCCGATAAACACACTCATTACCCGCCGCCCCCAGATGCGCGGCAGGTCTTGTTCGAGGTCTGCCAACAACGCATTGATGTAAGCCGTTTCGGGTATCCCGTCTTTCACGGCATGGGAATTAAAATCACAATACGGGCATTTGCGTACACACCACGGCAGGTGAATGTACAGGGACAACGGCGGCAGGGCGGTAAATTGAAACACAGGCATTAAATTCTCAGCGGTCGGGGCGTGCTATGTTATGGCCTGCTTATGATAAAAACCATACCCGTGACCCACCGTACCGCTGCCCTCAAAGATCTGCAACGCATCCCCGGCATAGAGCCGTCCATTGCCAACGATTTGTACGGGCTGGGTATTACTGCTGTGCAGGATTTGCGCGGCAGTGATCCCGAGGCACTGTATACAGAATTGTGTGTACAGGCCGGTCAACCAGTGGACCGTTGCGTATTGTATGTGTTTCGCTGTGCGGTTTGGTTTGCGGGCCATGGAACCACCTGCCCGACCCCGGAAAGACTCAAGTGGTGGAACTGGAAGAAGCCCACATGAGCGCGCTGAATGTTATTGACTTGCGCACTCATGGGCGCGGCCCTTATTCCCTCTCTATTGCGCCGGGCGAATGTGTCAGCCTGCGGGGCGATTCCGGCAGCGGCAAATCACTGTTGCTGCGCGCCATTACCGATCTCGACCCTCATGACGGACAGGTGTTGCTGGATGATATATCCCGTACACAGTTCACTGCGCCACAGTGGCGCAAACAGGTCGCGCTGCTGCCAGCAGAAAGTCAGTGGTGGCAAGATGAAGTGGGCGCTCACTTTTCTGCTGAAGCATGCCCCTGGCTTGAGCCCTTGGGTTTTGGCGCAGAAACAATGCACTGGCAGGTGAGCCGTCTCTCCAGTGGCGAAAAACAGCGTTTGGCACTGGCACGAATACTCATGAATAAGCCTCGGATACTGTTGCTGGACGAGCCCACCGCCAGTCTTGATAACGACAATGTCCTCGCCGTGGAAAAACTCATCGAAAAGTACCGTTGTGATACCGCTGCCGCCGTATTGTGGGTAAGTCATGACGCCCAGCAGGCCGCGCGAGTCGGCGACCGACATTTACAACTCACCACCGACGGCATCCGGGAATATACACCATGATCACGCTGAGTACTGTGGACCTCTCTCTCGCCGCCGGACTGGTGCTGGCCATGGCGGCGCTGAGCTGGCGCATGCAACTGGGCCTCAGCGGACAATTGCTCATTGCAGGCACACGTACCGTGGTGCAACTGTTGCTCATCGGGCTGGTACTGAAGGCACTGTTTGCCAATGTGGATTTACTCTGGGTAACCGGCATCTCGCTGGTCATGCTGCTGGCCGCCGGGCGCGAGGTAATGGCCCGCCAGCAACGACGCTTCACTGGCTGGTGGGGTTTTGGCATGGGCACTGGTGCGATGTTTATCTCATCCTTCGCTATTACCGTACTGGCACTGACCACCATGGTTGCCACCGACCCCTGGTATGACCCGCAATACGCCGTGCCCCTGCTGGGCATGTTGCTGGGCAACACTATGAGCGGCATCGCGCTGGCGCTGGACCGGCTCACCACCACAGCATGGCAACAACGTGCCATCATCGAACAGCGCCTGATGCTGGGGGCCACTCGCCTGGATGCCATTGCTGAAATTCGCCGCGAAGCCATGCGCAGCGGCATGATGCCGATCATCAATTCCATGGCCGCCGCCGGGCTGGTGAGTCTGCCGGGCATGATGACCGGGCAGATTCTTGCTGGCAGCCCGCCACTGGAAGCCGTGAAATACCAGATTCTGATCATGTTTTTGATCAGTGCCGGAACCGGATTCGGTGTGACAGCTGCACTGTGGCTGGCTTCAAAACGGTTGTTCGATGACCGACATCGGCTACGGCTGGACAAACTCACCGGGCCACGCAATTGACGATAATCCTAGATTCCGCCGTTGAACGACCTGTAGAGTGCGTTGAATGTTGTGGCTGGCAAGACGCAACGCAATGAGGAGTCATAGCCCGCTATTGCGACGATGCGCAACGCGGCCAGACGTAAAAGGCAACGTGCTATACCGGTCGTAGCGACTCACTCAACCAGTGAATGCATCCTCGAAGCAGTCAACTGCGGAATCCAGGATAATTCCCCGCTCCCCTGTGCGAACAAGCAATACCCGATAACATAGAAAACCACTATGGAATAACGGTATGATGTCCGCTACCTGTTTCAGCAAGGATGCGAAAATATGAATTCGTAACCAACGTGTAATCAGGAGTGTCGTACGTGAATGATGTAAATGACTGGATTGGCCTCGCACGCGAGGAACTGGAAAAACTGAATGTGGACGAAGTCCGGCAATCCGGCGTGCTGCCCGGCGGAGGCAAGCAGTTTTTTCCGGTAATCGGCTACCCACCACTCACCATGTTTTCCGAAATGGACGACACCGCCCTGTTCGAGAATTTTGCCCAGCGCCCAGCGTCAAAAACCATCGCCTACGGCCACATTCCCTTTTGTCCCTCGCGCTGCACCTTTTGTCACTGGATTACCAAAACCAAAACCAAAGCCGAAGAAGTCGATATTTACCTCGACCACCTCGAACAGGAAATGTCCCTCTATCGCAGCAAAATGGGCATGGACGCTATTCCCGCCAGCTCCGTACTTATTGGCGGCGGCACCCCCACCTATTTATCACCCCAACAAATGGAGCGATTTCTCGCCGCATTTACCCGGCACTTTGACTTAAGCGACTGCACCCAATTCTCCATCGAAGCCGAGCCCACCACCCTGCTCGGCAAAGAAGGCCGGGAAAAACTGGCTGTCATGAAAGACTACGGTGTGCATCGCATCAGCCTCGGCGTGCAATCGTTTGATGATTCCGTACTGGCCGCCATGGGACGCACTCACAACAATATCGACACACTGGAATCCATCCAGCAAATGCGCCGCGCCGGTATTGACAATATTTTTATCGATCTGATTTACGCTTACCCTGGCCAAACCGTAGAACACTGGGTAGAAAATATGCTCACCGCCGTCAACCTGGACATTGAAGGTTATCAACTCTACCGACTGCGCATCCGCCCACACGGTGACCGCGATGGCAACATTCTCAAAGTACACAGCAGCGCCCCGGAAAAATTCCCCGAGCCCGACGATATTCAACTGATGAAATACCTCGGCATCATGATCTCGGAACGTCACGGCTACGGTGAACACCAAACCCGCATCTTTGCCCGCAAAGCCGAAGACATCTCCCACTACCTGCGCGACTGGGCCTGCGACCTCGCCGACGTCACAGGAGTCGGCGTCTCATCCTGGTCAAATCTGCGCGGTGTTTTCTCTATGAACGTCGGTGATGCCAACCTGGAAAACTACTACCGGTTAGTGCGTCAGGGAAAAGTATCAGTGAATCGCGGCAAAATCCGCACCGCAGATGACGAACGCCGACGCTGTTTTATTTTGCCACTGAAAAACGCGCGCGTCAGCAAAGCATTGTTTACCGAACGCACAGGCGAAACCGTCGAACACTGTTTTGCCAAAGAAATTAACGGGTTTAAAGTACTGGGACTGATGGCAGAAAATGACGAATATGTATGGCTCACATCACGAGGCCGTTTTTTTGCCGATGAAATTGCCACTCAGTTTTTTGACCCTGACTACCTGCCCTTCCCGGACGTTACGCGCATCGCCAATACAGCCGCAGGCTAATCACAAAACACAGGGCGGACAATAACGGGGCTGCTTAACAGCCAGCCACTGGTCATCTGATCACTTCTCCTCCCCCGAATCGCCCCGATATTGACCTGGATAGTTACACTGGATCAGGAAAATTGATGCCATTAGAGATATGAAATTTATTTGACGCGCCACCTGAAGACCGTTACTTTCATGCCTCAAATCTGACACGCTGTTTTGAGGCTGATATGAAAAAACATACGGGAAAATGCAGTTGTGGGAATATAGAATATTGTTTTGAAGGGGAGCCTATTAATTCAGCATTTTGCTATTGTAAAGAATGCCAGACGCATACCGGTTCTGATAAATGGTTTGGGGTGTGGGTGCCAGTCGATAAATTCGAATTTACCAAAGGTACGCCGACAAATTTTACCCGCCTTGGAGATTCTGGAAAAAACATGAATCATCAATTCTGTAGTGATTGTGGTGCGACGTTATGTGTGGAGGTAACCGTCGGTAATTTTTATTCTGTAGCCGTATCAACGCTAAATGACAGCAATGAATTCTCTCCTCAGATGGCTATTTATACTTCATCAGCGCCTAAATGGGCAGTGTTCCCAGTCGGCATCCCAAGGTATGAAGTTCTTCCTCCGGGGCTGGGGGATTAAAGAGCATACATATTCCTTAATCCCCCCAGTTACCAATAAGCAACTTTTTTATCGGCGATAATTCTCGAAAGCTCAGCGGGGTACAGGCTTCATTCTACAGTAACTGATTTCGCAAGGTTACGCGGTTGGTCTACGTCCGTACCTTTAAGCACAGCCACATAATAAGACAACAGTTGCAACGGAATGGTATACACAATCGGTGACATAGCGTCATCCACCGGTGCAACATTTAATACCTGTATGCCTTCAGCCTGCTGTAACTCAGAATGCATATCGGCAAACACCAGCAACTCGCCGCCACGGGCACGCACTTCCTGCAAATTAGACTTCAGTTTTTCCAGCAGTTCATTGTTAGGCGCGACAGCAATGATGGGCATATTTTCATCCACCAACGCCAGCGGGCCATGCTTCAATTCACCCGCAGGATAGGCCTCGGCATGAATGTAAGAAATCTCTTTGAGCTTGAGCGCACCTTCCATCGCTACCGGATATTGTGCGCCGCGCCCTAAAAACAAGGCGTTGTGTTTGTCGGAAAATTGTTTGGCAATTTCCTGGATAGGCTCATCGAGCTTTAGTACCCGATCAATTTCGCCGGGCAGTTTTTCCAACTCACCAACCATACGGGCTTCATCTTCTGCGGATAAGCCATTACGCCTGCCCAGGGTAATCACCAATAACATCAACGCTACCAATTGCGTGGTAAACGCTTTGGTGGAGGCAACACCAATTTCCGGGCCGGCCCGCGTTAACAGCACCAAATCAGACTCGCGGACCAAAGAGCTTTCAGGCACGTTACAAATCGACAAAGAGTGACCAAAGCCCAGACGTTTGGCTTCCTGCAAACCCGCTAACGTATCTGCCGTTTCACCGGATTGTGAAAGAGTGACGATGAGGGAATTATTGCGCACAACAGGTTTGCGATAACGAAACTCACTGGCGACTTCAACACTACACGGAATACCAACAATAGACTCCAGCCAATAACTGCCAATCAATCCCGAATGGTAGCTGGTACCGCAAGCAATGATGTGTACGCCCTGCACTTTGTCAAAAATGTCCGGTGCCGCCGCGCCAAAGGCCTGTTCCAATACCCGGCCTTCACTGATACGGCCTTCCAATGTATCCGCAATCGCCTGGGGCTGTTCATAAATTTCTTTAAGCATGTAGTGGCGGTATTCACCACGATCCACCGCATCAGCTGATTGTTCACTCTCTTTAATGGGGCGCTGTACTTCGTTGCCCTGGGCATTGTAAATAACGAGGCCAGTGCGACGAATATCGGCAATGTCACCTTCTTCCAAAAAGATAAATCGTTGTGTGACGGGTAACAACGCCGCCACGTCCGAGGCAATAAAATATTCACCAATCCCCACACCAATCACCAGCGGACTACCCCGGCGCGCGGTAATCAAACGCCCTTCTTCTTTTGCGCTGACCACTCCCAGGGCATATGCACCATCGAAGTCATCAACAGCAGCCCGCACCGATGCCAGCAGGTCTTTACCCTGCTCAACATGATAGTCGTAGATCTGATGGACAACGACTTCGGTGTCGGTTTCCGAGGTAAAAATATGCCCTGCCTGGATTTGTGTTTCGCGCAGTTGTTCATGGTTTTCAATAATGCCGTTATGGACAACCGATACCATGTTGCGACAAACATGGGGATGGGCATTGTTTTGGCTCGGCACACCGTGAGTCGCCCAGCGAGTGTGTGCAATACCCACCTTGCCAGCGAGACTTCCATCCATCGCTTTCACCAATGCTGCGACTTTGCCCATGGAACGCACACGAGCCAGCTTGCCTGTGCCGTCCAATACGGCAACACCTGCGGAGTCATAACCGCGATATTCAAGACGACGCAAACCTTCTACCAGAATTGGCACCACATCCCTATCCGCAACAGCTCCTACAATTCCGCACATCTGATTTATCCCTGAAATTTGGTTAATACATATCCTGGCACACGGCTAAACTCAGCCTGCGCATCGATGATCATTGTATTTTATTGATTTTTAATTAAACAGCCCTTAACTGAATAGCATTCAATACATACTCAAATTTATATGCGCCATCTCTCCGTTTACGGCTTTTTCTTTTTGGGTCGTTTCCAGTTTTTTACCGTCACTTGCTCTGCCCGGCTCAAGGCCAATGTATTCGCCAGAGTATCTTTGGTGATCGTGGACCCTGCACCTATGGTCGTTCCCTCAGCAATAACCACCGGGGCAATGAGCTGTGTATCAGAACCAATAAAGACATTGTCACCAATCACCGTTTGATATTTATTTGCCCCGTCATAATTACAGGTGATGGTACCTGCGCCCACATTCACACCGGCACCCATGGTTGTATCGCCGACATAACTCAGATGATTAACTTTACTGCCTTCCGCAATGCTGGACTTTTTGATTTCGACAAAATTGCCCACCTTCACCTTGTTGGCCAGGTTTGTCTGTGGTCGCAAACGGGCAAACGGGCCAATATCACACTGCATACCGACAATACTGTCTTCCAGCAGGCAATTGGCGTGTATTTGTGTACCTGCACCAATGCTGACATTTTTCAGCACCACGTTGGGGCCAACCCGCACGCCATCTGCCAACGTTACCCGCCCTTCGACAAGCACATTAATATCAATCTCAACATCACGCCCAATGACAAGCTCACCCCGCAAATCAAAACGGGCAGGGTCACGCAAAGTCAGGCCATCATCCATCAATTGTCGTGCCTGACGTAATTGAAAAGCCCGTTCCAGTTCGGCCAGTTGCCGCTTGTTGTTCACGCCTTCAATTTCGCAAATCTCATCGGGATGCGCCGTAGTGATATCAACACCATCCGTCACTGCGAACCCCACAATATCCGTCAGATAAAATTCACCCTGGGCATTATTGTTATCCAGTCTGGCAATCCACTTTTTGAGCATATCTGCTTTTACCGCCAACATACCGGTATTGATCTCATTAATCTTCAACTGTTCTGTGCTGGCATCTTTTTGCTCAACAATACATTGCACTTTTTCCTCCGCATTACGCACAATGCGACCATAACCCGCAGGATCAGCCAGTTTCGCTGTCAACAACGCCAGAGCATCACCCGTAGTGGCAGCAATGAGTCGTTGCAGCGTACTCACCGTAATCAGCGGCACATCACCATATAACAACAACACCAGATGATCATCCGGAATGGCAGGCAAAGCCTGTTCGACTGCGTGGCC
>Ga0256839_1005971_pt1 | contig 10972 bp, 16 predicted proteins | sample 354166metaG_FD_185968 | JGI IMG/M metagenome (GOLD analysis project Ga0256839, IMG submission 185968) | Hydrothermal vent microbial communities from Mid Atlantic Ridge, Atlantic Ocean - 354-166 | ecosystem: Environmental > Aquatic > Marine > Hydrothermal vents | place: Atlantic Ocean: Mid... | reverse complement strand
GGAGGGATAGGCGCGAATTTTACAACCCCAGAGGGAGGAACAAACGTTGCGTGTGGACAATACCCACAAAACCATATAAAGGCGCACACTTCGCACCCTTCCCCCTTGACTTGGCTGTAATACCAATAAGGGCGGGGTGCCCGAATGGGGGCATTGTGTTGGACCCCTTTATTGGGTCGGGCACTACCGCAATTGCCGCTTTAATCAACGGGTGCGACTGCGTGGGGATAGATGTGAATCAGAAATACCTTGATATTGCAAGAGAAAGAATTTTTAATGAAACTGGCGTGAATTGTACCAATGAAAGACTGGACGGGCACTAAAAATAGTTTGTTCAAAACACTCGGCGCAGGTGGTGCTCATGCTGATAGCGAAAGAGAGCTGCATGACTACTACGCAACCCACCCCAGCACCATTCCGCCCCTGCTGCTTGCGCTAAAAAAGCGGGGCGAATCGCTTTCTAAAAGACTCTGGGAAAACGCGTGCGGTGAGTGCCATTTATCGAATGAGCTTGAAAACCACGGATTTTCTGTGCGCTCTTCGGATATTATCCAAAGGAGTGTTCCTGTAGAAATACTGGACTTTTTGAACAACGGTAGACCAATGGCGGGCGCAGACATAATAACCAACCCGCCTTTTCGCTATGCAACAGAATGGGTTTATCGCTCCCTTCAGTGCGTGGACAAAGGGAGAAAGGTGGTTTTATTTTTGAAGTTGCTTTTTTTAGAGGGGAAACAAAGACGACACCTCTTTGAGGAGCATCCGCCCAAGTATGTTTTTGTTTTTTCTGCGAGGCAAATCTGCGCGATGAATGGCGAATTCAAGGAAAAAACCAGAAATGGCAGCGCAGCATGTTATGCTTGGTTTGTTTGGGAGAAGGGATACCGTGGGGACACCGTTATTGATTGGATATGAAAGAAACTGACATACAACGGGTGATATGCGATTACCTCGCCGCTAAGAAGCACTTTTTTTGGCGCACCAACACCACCCCCATTTTTGACCCCACAAGGCAAAGATTTAGAGCGATGCCCAAATACGCCTTGGCAGGCGTCCCCGATATTATCGTGATAAAAGACGGGTGGTTTATCGGCTTGGAGGTGAAGACTCGTAAGGGCAGGCAGAGCGCGGCGCAGAAGGATTTTGAAAAAAGATGCAAAGAAGCGGGCGGGGAATACTGGGTGGTGCGGTGCGTTGAGGACGTGCAGAGTATAGGGTTGTGATATAATTCTGCTATGGAAAGTGCGATCCTGAACGCCCTCCCGAACATATCCGTAGGGGTTGCTTCCGTGGCGGCATTGGCATACGTGACACGGCTCTTCATTTTAAGACTGCAAGAGCAAAGCGAGAGCCACCACAAAGCAATGAAGGAGCGGGAAGACTATTTGCGCGAGGTTGAGAAAGATGTGCGCAACACCATTATGGAGCAATTGCACAAAAGTACCTCTGCACTAGACCGCAACTCGGCATTGTTGGAAAAAATATATGACCGCACGTAAAAAAAAATACACAAAACCAAAGCGTCGCGGCCCCAAATTGAAAAGGGGTAGAAAGCCAGTAAACTGGCGAACAATAATTCCGAAATTAAGGACAGCGGCGGCATGGGGGTGTTCGGTCACAGAAATGGCTCTCCATGCTGGCGTGGGTAAGACCACACTTTATGACTATCTGCAAGAAAACGAAGAATTAGCGGAAGAACTAGAGCGCCTGCGCGACAAGCCGGTTATTAAAGCGAGAAAAACAGTATATGACAGGATAGAAGAGAGCTACCAAAACGCTATGGATTTCCTTCGCAGGAAGAGGAAAGAGGAGTTTAGTACACGCGAGGAGCATGTGGTAGACGCAACGCACACCATAACAGGCATGCGGGTTATTGACGATGATGAAGAAATTTCTGGTGAAAACCATAATTAAAGCGCCGAACATCCGAAAATCAATAGAAGGCGTGGCTGGGGATGTAATTGCGGTTGAAGAATGGGACGAAATTATAGAAGAAAAACAGCACTATGGATTTAGTCTTCCGAACCAGAAACCCAAAACAAAAACTCGCGGCAAAACACTGGATTGACAACACAACGGAGCAAATACTCTACGGAGGGGCAAAAGGCGGCGGGAAATCATACCTTGGGGCTTCTCTTATCTTCGGAGACGCGCTAATCTACCCCAATACCCACTATTTCATTGCGCGCAAGCGGCTTATCGATTTGCGGCTACACACCGTGCCGACAATCAAAGAGGTTTTTGGCAACTGGGGCATCGCTTTCGATAAATACGCAAACGAAAACAGGCAAGAGAACTTTTTTGAGCTGTATAACGGTTCCCGCGTTTACCTTATTGCGTGCAAAGATGAGCCGAGCGACCCCTTTTTCGAGCGTTTTGGCTCTATGCAAATGACGCGCGGATGGATTGAGGAAGGCGGCGAGATACCGGAAGCGGCGAAGGCTAACCTATGGCTTACCATAGGTCGGTGGAAAAACAATACCTACAACCTCAAGAAAAAGCTTCTCATAACGTGTAACCCTAAACGTGGGTGGATGAAGCGCGAGTTTATAGACCCCCACGAGAGAGGGGTGCTTGCTCCCGACAGGGTTTTTATACAATCTCTCCCAACTGATAATCCCTATCTCCCCAAAGACTACCTTCGCACTCTTTCTTCGGAGAAAAATAAGGTGAGACGGCAGCGCCTGTGGTTGGGGCGGTGGGACTATGATGAAAGCGAAAACGCACTGGTGAGCGCGGACGCGCTGGAAGACCTGCGAACCAACACCGCCGAGGAGAGCACGGATAAGTACCTTATTGTGGATGTTGCCCGTTTGGGGAAGGACACCACAGTTTTCAGTTTTTGGCGCGGGCTTGAACTTTATGAGGTCATGCAATTCGAGAAGCAAAACACCCGCACCACTGAACAAAAAATCAAAGACCTTGCGGCAGAGAGGAGGATACCGTATTCACACATTCTCGTTGATGAAGACGGCATCGGCGGAGGGGTAGTGGACCACCTCCCTGGTGTTAAAGGTTTCACCGCCAATTCGGTGCCTATCCCCACCGCGCGGCAAATAGAAGACCGCATCAAGAGAACACCGGCGCACCTCACTCACAGAAGCGTCTACAGCAACTTAAAGGCACAGTGCGGCTGGAAGATTGCGGAAATAATCAACGAGCGCAGAATGGCGGTGACGCACCACGAGTACCATGATATAATTATGGAGGAACTGGCGGCGCTTTTGCGCGCGAAACACGTAGACGCGGAGACGCGCCAATTGGTGCCGAAGGAAGAGGTAAAGGCGGAGCTGGGGCATTCTCCCGACGCAGGCGATACGGTGCTCATGCGCGCATATTTTGAACTCCTGAAGGAGGCGGAGCCGAACACCAGCATTAACCAAGACGAGGTGTGGCGAGAGAGCGAGGTTATTGACGAAACCCTATGATGCAAGAAGAAATTACGAAACTGGAAAACGAGTTTTACCGCGGGACGGTGCAAATCTCAGAGTATGTCTCCCACAATGCATACGACACGATCAGCAGGATTGACGCCTATTATTTTTCCAAACATATCTCAGGCGAGAAAGACTCAGCCGGTCGCCTGAAACCGTTTTTCAATATCGTTAAGGCGGCGGTGAATGCGTGGTACCGCGCCACCGACATCGACCGTAAGGACATAAAACTGCGCGCGAACAAACGGAAAGATTGGATTGACTCCTTTATAGCGACCGTCTTGCTGCGAGACTGGATGCGGCGCGAGAATTTTGGTCGGTTTCTCAACCAGTGGGGCCGGACGTTGGCTAAATACGGCAGCGCAATCATTAAAATCACAGAGAAAGACGGGAAGCTCCACATGAATGTAATCCCCTTCCAAAAAATAATCTTTGACCCTATAGATTTTTACTCCGCCCCCGTTGTGGAGATTATCGAACTCACCGAGGCACAACTACGGGAGCGCGTACAGACGCATAACTACGACGCTGAAGCGGTGGAAAAAGCGGTACAAATGAAGCAGCCGCGAACCACGGGGGGTAAGAGAAAAGAGCAAAAGAGCGAATACATCACGGCATACGAGGTGCATGGGGTATTCCCCGAATCGTATCTCGATAAAGAGGGCGACCCCACCAAGTTTACCCAACAAATACACGTGGTGGTAAAGGGGGAAGACGAAGAGGCGGTTCTTTTCAGTGGGGAAAAACTGCGTTCTCCCTACCTCATCACCCACCTCATCGAGGAGGATGGGCGCACTTTGGCGGTGGGTGCGATAGAAGACCTTTTTGACGCGCAGTGGATGGTGAATCACTCACAAAAATCCATCAAAGATATCTTAGATTTTGCGAGCAAGGTTGTGCTGCAAACTTCCGACAAGAGTTTCAAGGGAAGGAATGTCGGTGCGTTAAAGCACGGTACCGTCCTAGTACACTCCCCCAATGAGCCGCTGACACTGGTAAACACCGCCAAGGTGGAGGTGACGCAGTGGCAAAACCACATGAACATCTGGCGCTCCTTGGGCAGGGAAATAACCTCTGTATCGGAGGCAATGCTGGGAGAAACGCCCAAATCTGGAACCGCATGGCGGCAAACGGAAGCAATCCTACGAGAGTCACACTCTCTTTTCGAGATCATGCGTGAAAACAAAGGGCTTCAATTAGAGGAATTGGCGCGGGAGTTTGTTCTTCCCCACTTCAAAAAACAGCTAAACACCACCAAAGAGGTGGCGGGTATTTTGGAGGAAAACGAAATACAGAAAATTGACGCGCTTTTTTTGAAAAAAGCGGCAACCAAAAAGGCGAACAAAAAAGTAATGGAGGCAATCGTATCGGGTGAAACCCTTACCCCAGAAGATGTTGATGCACTCGCGGGTGCCGCGCAGGACATCATGAGGGAAGGATTAAGCCAACTCGGGGCAGAAAGGTTTTTCGCACCCTCCGAGGTAGGCAGTAAAACATGGAAAGAGCAATTTAAGGACTTGGAGTGGAACTTGGAAATCGACATCACTGGAGAGCAGAGGAATATTATGGAGGCGATGGCGACACTCAACACAGCACTGAAAGTGGCGGCTACGCCCGGCTTTGAACAAAGCCCGAGGGCGCAGTATCTGGTCGGTAAGATACTGGAGCTGGCGGGTGCTTTGTCGCCACTAGAATATCAAAATATCCCCGCCGCATTGCCAGTTAACACACAAAATATAAATGGAAACACTCAACCAGAAGGAACGCCGCGTGTTCCGGAGACACTTCAAGGATAACGAGCGCTTGCTGCAAGCGGTGCGCGCGGTAATGCTTAACCTCTCCCCCACGGAAGAGGAGAAGCAGATGGTGTACAGTGCCTTTGCGGACAAAGAACTCTTGGAATATGTTAGTTACCGCATGCTCCCTTATTTACGCAAGGACGCCCCCATTGGACAAATACAGGACGCGTGGCTCGGCGCGGAGAAGATGACCATGGGGCAGAGCCGCGACACCATCACCCAAGCGCTGCAGTATAAAGAGCGCGCCATTCACTACATACGCACCGCTATTGACGCACTCACGGGCACACAAAAAGATGAGATTAACATCACCTATTCTCCCAAAATGTACCCCAACGATGACTTGGGTATTGAGATGATGGCGAGGAACATCTTTGTGTCTTCTGTGGAGAATGTGCTTAACGGGATATACCTCACCGCCCAAGCGGACGACGAGGAAAAGGAGAATAAAAAAGATAGCGCGATGTAGGATTGTTTGTTATAATTAACCCAAACGGGCGGCGCCCAGTAAAAAGCCAACTATGGACGAAGAAAACAAAACCCCTGGGGGTGGACAGGAGGAAGAAACCACCGAAAACAATTCCGACAAACAAGAGGAAGGAGAAAAGTACCGCGCGAAGCTCAACGCGCTAAACCGCTTTTTAAAAAAAGAGGGTTACGAATTCAAAGAGGGGAAGTGGGTCAAAGAAGAGAAACAAGAACCGCAAAATACGCCGCAAGATAAACAGCAAGAAAAGGAAGACTTTGACGTGAAGGATTACGCGTTCCTATACTCGAAAGTGCACGAAGACGACGTGGATGAAGTAGTTAAGGCGGCAAAAATCCTTGGCGTTTCACTGCGGGAGGCGGTAAAAGACCCGATGGTGGAAAGCATCCTCAAAACACGCCAAGCCAACCGTGAGGCGGAGGAAGCGCAAAATACCACCACCAAGGGAGGCAAGAAGAAGACACCATCTCCCCAAGAACTCCTCAAAGACCTTCAACAAGGTAAGGTGCCGGAACCTGGCACCAAAGAAGCGGAAGAACTATTTTGGGCGAAGCGCGGAGGAAGACCAGATTAACAGCGACTGGACGGCGGGGTTAACACCGTTATCCCATGAATACCCAGGCTACCTACGGCGAGCGAGACAAATACTTCCGCAGCCAGTACGACATCGTGCTCCGCAACGCAATGGTCACGGAGAAAATCTGTGAAGTGCGGCGCGATGACGTTAAAAGAATTCAAAATCCCTACGGCAGCCAGCCGACCGCAACAATCCAAGCTGTCGCGGGAACCTATAGTGTGTCTGCATGGACGGTAACCGATGACGCGCTCACGGTGACCGATGAGGTAATCCATGCCGAGCACATTTATTCGCACGAAGACGCCTTTGCAAACTTTGACCTCCAAGCCTCTCGTATTGACAACATGATGTATGCGGTGGCGTGGGGGATCGATAAGTATGTGCTCAACGCTCTCACTGAGGACGCAACGGGCGCATACACAACCCCCACCGGCGGTTTCACTTCCGCGGGGAACATTAACACCATCATGGCCAACCTCATCTCGAAGGTGAAGGGATACCACGATGATTACAAAGGCCTCTTTCTCGTTGTTGAGAACACCGACCTTGTTGGATTCGCCATCGCGGGCGCAACAAACGGCTTTTCCCTTGCGGACTCCACGCTTAAAAACGGCTTTATGGGCCGGTGGATGGGTGTGGATATCTACGTGGTGCGCCCTGGCACGTTTGTCGATGCAACCATCGGATCGCGCACCGTCACCAACAGCGGCCACCGCGTGTTTGGGGTCAAAGGTGTTTCCATCTTTGCCAACCCGCGCGGCCTCCAGTATGACGAGAAGAAGGTTACCGGAAAGACTGGATTCGAGATGCTGGTGCAAGGACTTGTCGGCTTCAAGCTCTGGGCAACGAAAGCCAATCTTGTGGTGGACATCACTCTTGCATAATTTACCCGCTTAATTTAATCATATGGCACAATCCAACGGATACAACCCCACCTTCTCCGGACCCATCAAGTCCTACGAGGAGGTTGTGGCGGCCGCCAACACCGCGCCCGCGGCTGGCGGCACTGCGGGGAAAGGACTCTTGGTGTCCTCAACTGCGAACTTCGGGATTTTCTTCGGCTCCGGCGCCCCGACCATTTCGGCGGCAAAAGGGTCGTTATATCTCCGAACGGACGGTTTGAGCACCAGCACGCGCCTCTATGTGAATACTGACGGGGGTACCACTTGGACGAATGTGACCACCGCAGCGTAATTATCAACGCCTCTCTTGGGGCGTGTGGTGGGCGTTCCCGTCGGCGCCCACCACACGCCCCAAGAGGAAACTAAAACAATATGGCAGAAGTAAAAGCAACCAAAAAGGAAAAAAAGAAGACAACCAAGGAAGAAGCGAAATCTCTTCAGGAGAGCGCCGTAGTGGTGGGCGACCCAGAGGTGTTTCGCCCCAAAGAACTGCCTCTTGTGGTGAAACCGAAATCGGGAAAATGGAAGAACGAAGCGCAAGAGCGCTATGCGGCAATCCTCAACGGCTACGCCTACAGCAACCCAGAGAAGTGGAAGGCAAAGAAAGAGAAACTGTTGCGGAATCTTGAACTCATCGGGGAAGACCCCTCCAAGGAGAGCGAATTCTCTCCGCGCGGCGGCCCCCAATTCCGGAGCGAGCTAATCGGCTAAATCAATGTCTTTTGTCTTTAGCGACACAACAGGATACAGCGGGATACTCCAGCGCATCGAGCGTGCGCTGGGGTTTTCTCGTGGTTATATCACCAACAATGACGAGCGTAGGAAGGAGTGGACGAGTGAGGTGAACCTCGCGGACGACAACGCGCTGCAAATAATCCTCAATGTCGAGGGACTAATACAGTACGACGACCACAGCCACAGTAAGTATCCGATACTGACGCTTGATTTGGTGAGCGGCCAGAAAGACTATCACTTCACCGCGGACGAAGAGGGGGCATTGGTACTCGACATTTACCGCGTGTTGGCGGCAGACGCAACAGGTACCTTCCGCGATCTCACACAGACAGACCAGCACACCCCGCTGGAAGCCACGGAGTACGTTGATGGGCTGTCCCACACCGGCACTCCGTCTTCGTATGACTTGATTGGCGGCGGTGTGGGGATTTTTCTCAATCCTACCCCGAATTATAACTACACCAAGGGTTTGAAGGTTTTTGTTTCGCGCGAGAGCGTCAAATTCACCGACACCGACACCAACAAGAAACCGAGCATAGATGGGCGTTTGCACGAGTGGTATGTGGTGGACCCCGTATACCGCTATGCCTCCCTTAAGGGGCTGAAGCAAGCCAGACCGGCAGAACAGAGGCGCGAAGAGTTGAAAAGCCTCATGAGGGATATTTACTCTCGCAAAAACCGCGCCGCGCCAAACAATTTATCAGCAGAGGTAGAGGACAATAGGTAATATGGCAACATTTTTTTATAAGGGGCTGGAGGAAATACTGGATGGCAATATCAGCTTTACGACTGACACCATCAAGGCGATGTTTGTGGACCCCTCCTATACCCTCGATACACAAAACGACCAGTATCTTTCCGATGTAAGCGCGAAACGCGCAAGCGGGAGCACCGACCAGACACTCACCAGCAAGACCGTTGCACGCGATGTGGCGAATTCTAGGGTAAAAATGGACGCGAACGACCTTAGTATTGCGAATGAGACTATTTCCGGCGGCACCAACGCTATCATTGTATACAAGGATACCGGCACCGAGGCGACTTCAATACTGCTTTGGTATATTGATTTCGCGGAGGGGACCCTTACGCCGGTAAATGGAACCCTCAGCGTAACGTTTGATACCGCGGGCATTGCGCACATCACCATCGCATGATAGCTATCGCGTCAAAATCAATAGGTAATTGGGTGGATGGCAGCAGTATCACCATAACCAAGCCGAGCGGGCTTGCGGTTGGAGATTTGATGGTTGCAATTATCGCGTCGGTTATTGACGCGAACAACACCCCCTCAGGCTGGGCGAAGAGCGACAACTGGGGCCTCGGCAGACTTTCTTTATTCACGAAAATTGCAGACTCCTCCGACGTCGCGGCTTCTAATTTCACATTTACCAATTCGGGGACGAGCCGCCCCATGGCAGGCATTTTGTACCGCGTGACGGGAGCGGGGAACTCGGCAGTATACTTTGACGGGCACGGCACAACCGATAGCACCTCGGACACCCTTGCCACGTCCGGCACGGTGTCCGTGGGTACCATAGCCACCACACAGCTCCTTTTTATGGCGTTCCGCTGCGATAACTCCTCAGGAGGGGTTGGGTTTTCAGGTTATCGGGATACTGGCTTGAGTCTTACCTGGACCGAAGATTTTGACACAGCAGCTAATCTAGACGGCGCGTATCGCTCGTTAGCGGTGGCATCCGCTGTCGCAAGCACCCAAGGAACAATCACAAAATATGAAGCGGACACAACTCTCGCGGGGTTGGTGGACTTGGGGATTGCGGTAATCCCTCCTCAACAAGACGCAGCAGCTACGGTGTCCGCGATTACGGCGGATACCGCGATCCCGCAGCCCTCCGGAGGCGGGGGCACTTCCGCAACGGTTTCAAGTGTCACGGGGAACACCGCCGTCCCACAACCGAGCGGATCAGTGGCGGCGCAGACCATAGCAAACCAAACAAAAAACACCGTATCCGTAACTAATCAAGCAAAATCATGAACGAGGAGATACAAAAACTAAAAGAGGAGGTGCGCGCACTGCGCGAAGAGATAAGAATGCTGAAAAGTCCCGCAACCGTGCCGCTGGAAATTGCCGCGGCTCTTTCGGAGAGAATTGATGTGTTACGCCAGCAGGACGCAAAAACCAAAAGCTCGGAAACCATCACAGTAAATGAGGGCGGTGGTTCTGTGTGGAATGTACTGGGAGAGCCGGACGGTTTTGACTACGCGGTGGTAGACGGGCAGGTGCGCTATTACCCGTTTTTTCTTCCATGAGGTACTTACTCCCACGAGACAGATGGCAGCAGCCCAACCATTCGGAAAAGTTTGGAAACATTTGGTACTCCGTGGGGGTTACGCTGGACAGGGCGGGGTTTGTTTCCCTTTCCCCACGAACCGTGCGGGTTTATGCCGACAGTGATGACTCGTCTTTCGGAGATGTGTTGGCGGCGTCAGCGGTAAACGACACCGACATATTCTTGGGAACGGGCAAAAACGCCTGGCGCGCCACACTATCCGATACACAGCTTTCTTTTTCCCGTGATACAGGTTCCAACAACCCAACTCTCAACCTGGACGGTGACGCGGTGTGGTTCGGCGGCGATTGGGTTGTCGTAGATGACGCAAGCAACCAGGTGGTGAGCCGACCCGCGACCGGAGGATCCTCCCAAGCGTACGTTGTGGTGATTACGGGATTGACCAGTGGGAAAAACCACAAGCTCGCGGTGTTCCAAAACAGGAACACCATCTGTGTGAGTAACGGAAACCAAATCCTGCAAAAAACCAGCAGCTACGCCGCCAGCAATACTCTGACCATACCCTCTGATTTTGAGGTGGTGGGGATGGCGTACAATGAGGGGAAGATGGGCGTTATCACCAGAAGGAACAATGATGGTACCTACGGGCAAGACGGGAGCGCCTTTTTCTTCGTTTGGAATGGCGCAACCACAGACGCGCAGCGTGGGGCCTCGGTGGACTCCGACTCTTGTTTGGGGGTCGCACCCTATGCGGGTTCTTTCGCGGTGCTCACGCGCGCGGGGGAG
>Ga0256839_1005970_pt1 | contig 10974 bp, 4 predicted proteins | sample 354166metaG_FD_185968 | JGI IMG/M metagenome (GOLD analysis project Ga0256839, IMG submission 185968) | Hydrothermal vent microbial communities from Mid Atlantic Ridge, Atlantic Ocean - 354-166 | ecosystem: Environmental > Aquatic > Marine > Hydrothermal vents | place: Atlantic Ocean: Mid... | reverse complement strand
GTCTTCGTCGTCCATATCGGCGGCAAATTCCACAATTTCAGAGCGGCGAGGCTGGGCAAACATATCCCGCACTTCAATCAGCTCATCACTGATAATCGCCATGATGCGCTTACGCGAACGCAGGATCTCGAGGTAGTCTTTTATCATCCCCGCCAGCTCTACCAGCTCTTCGGTGACTTCCTTAACGCCCATGGCCGTGAGGCGTTGCAGGCGCAGCTCCAGAATCGCCCGGGCTTGGGTCTCACTCAGGAAATAGGTGCCGTCTTCGTTCATTTTGTGGCTGGGGTCGTCGATCAGCGTGATGTAATCGGCGATGTCTTGCGCGGGCCAGCGCCGCGTCATCAGCTTTTCGCGGGCTTCAGAAGGGTTGGCTGACGCGCGAATGGTGGCGACAATCTCGTCTACGTTGCTCACAGCCACAGCAAGGCCACACAGAATGTGGCTACGGTCTCGCGCTTTGCGCAGCTCAAACGCGGTGCGGCGTGCCACAACTTCTTCACGGAACTTAATGAATTCGCTCAAGAATTTCTTCAGCGTCAGGGTTTCAGGGCGGCCAGCATTGAGCGCCAGCATGTTGCAGCCAAAGCTGGTTTGCAGCGGCGTGAAGCGGTAAAGCTGGTTCAGCACCACCTCGGCGGTGGCATCTCGCTTAAGCTCAATCACCACCCGCACGCCAAAACGGTCAGATTCGTCCTGCACATGGGCAATGCCTTCTATCTTTTTATCGCGCGCAAGTTCGGCAATTTTCTCGATCATCGTGGCTTTGTTGACCTGATAGGGAATTTCGGTGATCACAATCGCATAGCGGTCCTTGCGGATCTCCTCGACCGTTGATTTTGAGCGCATGATAACAGAGCCACGGCCTTCACGGTAAGCCTTATGCGCCCCCGCACGGCCCAGAATAATCGCGCCTGTCGGGAAATCGGGCGCGGGGATGATCTCGATCAGGTCATCAATCGTCATGTCGGGGTTTTCCATCAAGGCCAAGGTGCCGTTAATCACCTCGCCAAGGTTATGCGGCGGAATATTGGTGGCCATGCCCACGGCAATGCCACCCGCGCCGTTAACCAGCATATTGGGGAAGCGGGCAGGGAGCACGGTTGGCTCGCGGTCCTTACCGTCATAGTTGTCTTGGTAGTCAACCGTGTCTTTATCAAGGTCAGAGGTCAGGAAGCCCGCAATTTTTTCCATCCGCACTTCGGTATAACGAAACGCTGCCGCCTTATCGCCATCCATTGAGCCAAAGTTGCCTTGGCCATCCAAGAGCGGCACCGACATCGAGAAATCCTGCGTCATCCGCACCAGCGCATCGTAAATAGAGGCATCGCCATGGGGGTGGTATTTACCCATGGTATCAGAAACAGGGCGGGCGGATTTGCGGTAGCTTTTGTCAAAGGTGTTGCCGACCTCGTTCATGGCATACAAAATCCGGCGGTGCACCGGCTTTAGCCCGTCGCGCAAATCGGGGATGGCGCGCGAAACGATCACGCTCATCGCATAGTCGAGATAGGAGGTTTTCATCTCGTCTACGATGGCAATTTTTGGCCCGCCATAAACGTATTTCTGTGGCTCTTCGCCCTGCTTTTTATCGTCTTCGTCGCTCACGTTCATTCACCCTGCATAAACACAATATATTGTGGGTGACCATAGCAAAAACGGCACACCAACGCAATCACTGGTTCGCCTTTGTTCTGATGTTTTGTGGCGGCTTGAAATGAGCGTGTTACTGTCGCTCGAACGACAATTTCCGTGAGTATGGAATGGGTTTGCTCAATTTCATCATTTGAAAGCTTGACCAAAAGCTTAAGATTTGGTTAAAGCAAACTTGTCTGAGAACCCGTAGCGGAAAAAGCCCCGCTATATAGATGTCGGCCTTTGGGAAGATCCGGGGCGCTTACCCGCGCCTGCCGTCGCAGACAATCGGCTGTATAGAAACCCCGTAAAAGGCGGGCGTTTGGCTGTGCAGGGATTGTTTTTATACTCCGCATAGCAAATTGTAACGGAGTGAGGCATTGAATTTGAAATTTGTAACACGCGTCGTGGCGCTATTGGTTCTATCCCTCTGGGCGCAAAATGCGGCGGCGTTGAGCTGTGGCCCTGCGGCGGGCAATGTTGCTGGCAATACGGCCGCAGAATTTTTTGCCAATGCAAATGAGGGCACCTGCGGCAGCGCAACTTTTGCAGCAGGACCAACAAAAGATGGCCATATTTTCTATGCAAATGAATTTGGTGTTTCGGCTCAAATTATTAATAATGGCAACATTTTTACAACCTTAAAAAACCTGTCGTGCCCTGGGGCTCTGAGCGTCACCAAATCTACATCGACCATAACCGCCCATTTTTCTTCAGCCGTAGCCTATAGCGCGGTTTGCACCCTTTCCTATATAGACGGAAACGGCCAACTCGTTACCCACATGTTCGGGGCTGGCTCTCAAGACGGGGGCGGTGCGCTTGTCGGATATCTCAACGCGTCCAGCGTCACCTCCGGCTGGTTCGAGCGTATCCGCCCGACCGTGGTGCTTTCCGGTTTGGCCAGCACCATCGGCAGCTCCGAGCAAACCGTAACCGCCACCTTCAGCGAGCCGGTATTCGGCTTTGGCCCGCTAGACCTGAACCTGCAGAATGCGATAGGCACCAGCTATACCGTCGTCAGTGACAGCGTGTATGTTTTCGGAATTACCCACGCCGCTGGCGGCGGGGATGTGCTGATCGAGGTTCCCGCTGGCGGCGGGGCAGACCTGGCCGGAAATCTCAATCTGGCCTCCAACACGCTTACAGCCACGGCAGATTCGGTTGCCCCAACCGTTACGCTCTCCAGCGCTTCAGCCTATGTCGGCATTGATGTTTCAACGGTGAGCGCAACTTTTAGCGAGGCAATCACCGGTTTTACGGCCGCTGATATCACCGTGAGCAATCTTAATGTGTTCCGCATAATCAGGATAAGTGCCACACGTTATGATATTGAAATCAGAACCACAGGCAATGGCCCTGCCAGCCTGAATATAGGGGCCGCAACGGTGCAGGACCTTGCGGGCAATGCCAATACCGCCTCCAATACCCTGAACCTGACCGCCGATAGCATTCCCCCCACGGCAACGGTGTCTGGCCTGCCTGCCACGGTTTATACCGGCATCAAGAAAACCGTCACCATAAACTTTAACGAACCCGTCACAGGGTTTACACTGGCGGATATAAATAGCGGCGGGGCGACGCTCGCTAACTTGACGGCGCTGGACGCCGCCACCTATACCTTGGACCTAACCCCGACGGGGGGCGCAACGGTGATCTTTGGTATTGTGGTTGAAAAGGTTTATGATCGGGCGCAGAATTTTAATGCGGATAGCATCGGGCCATTTTCTGCCACCAATGCCGGCACGCCAACGCCGATCGCGGCGGGTTTTACCGTGGCACCGGACTTAGGCACTGCGCTGCCCCACACGGCATTTTTTACCGACACCAGCACCCCGACCTCGGGCGAGGCGCTCACCAGCTGGGCGTGGGATTTTGGCGATGGCAACACCAGCACCGTGCAAAACCCCGTGCATAGCTACACCACCAACGGTGTTTTTACCATTACCTTGCAAGCCTGCGATGCGGGCGGGTGTAGCACCGCTACAGGTAGCGTTACGGTGGCCACCTCTCTTGCCAGCTTAAGCGCCACGCTTACGGGGCTTTCCGGCGTCATTAACGGCGCGCAAACCATCACGCTCACCTTTCCGTCCGAGCTGCAAGGCCCCATCCTTGCTGCCCGTGCTGCCAGAGGCGCTGTCGGATCGCTGGCCCTTTCAAATTTTGTGACGACGAACTTGACGTTGAGCAACCTTGTTGAAATCAGGAGCGGTCCACTGGCAACAGACCCGGACGTTTGGACATTTACAGCCACCCCGATAGCGAGCGGCCCCGTGTCTGTTTTCTTGCCAGCAAATGTGGTGCAAAATACTGCGGGCACCCTGAACACGGTGTCCAATACCCTCTCCGCCACGGCAGACCTCACCCCGCCGACGGTGGTGCTTTCGGGCCTGCCCGCCAACATTTACGATGTGTCAAAAACCGTAACCGCGACCTTTTCGGAACCGGTAAGAGGATTTTCACTTTCTGCCGCCGCTATCAGCAGCACCGGCTTGGCGCTTTCAAACCTTGTTGCGGTGAGCGGGCAGGTCTATACGTTTGATGTGTTGGCGACAGCGCTGGGGCCAGTGAGCGTGCAGATAAATCCGCGAGCGGTGACGGATGGTGTTGGAAATGAAAATCCGGCCTCAAACCTTCTATCCGCAACGGCACTTGGGGGGCGCGCGCCGATTGCTGCCAGCTTTACGGCGTCGGCAACCACCCTTCCCGCGTTACCAGCCTCGGTCACCTTCGCCGATACCAGCACACCTACCTCGGGCGAGGCCCTCACCAGTTGGGCGTGGGATTTTGGCGATGGCAGCACCAGCAGCCAGCAAAACCCGAGCCATAACTTCACGGCTAACGGGGTTTTCACAGTTACGCTTCAGGTCTGTGATCCAGTGGGTTGCGATAGCACCAGCTCGGACATTACCGTAAATGCGGCCCTTGGCGCAATGACAGTGGCCCTAACGGGCTTTGACGGCTTGGTAACAGGGGCGCAAACGATCACGCTCACAACATCCAATCGGGTGGATGCAACACAGCTTGGCGGCCTTACGCTAGATGATTTTACCAGCACTAATCTTACGCTCGGCAATCTGCAACAAACCGTAGTTGGCACCACTGTGCTTGATCAGGACGTATGGACTCTAACCGCAACACCAGATGCGCTCGGCGCGATTGCGCTCACGCTGCCAGCTGACGTGGTGCAAAACTTTTCTGGCACCGGAAACACGGCGGCCAACGTTTTGGCAGGCACCAATAACACGGCACCAGTTGCTAATGCAGGCGCGGACCAAGTGGTGGTGTCTGGCGCAACGGTGGTGCTGGATGCCAGCGCCTCCTCGGATCCAGATAACGTAGGTCTGACCTATAGCTGGGCCGCGCCAGCGGGCATTACGCTTTCAAATGCCAGCGCGGCCAGCCCGAGCTTTACGGCGGATGCGCTGGCTATCGGAGATGCTGATGTGGTTTACAGCTTCACACTGACCGTGTTTGACGGCATAGACAGTGCGCAAGACACCGTGCAAATTACCGTGCGGGCAGGGGTGGTGGTCACGCTGAGTGGCCTTCCAGCGGAGATTTCTGGCCCCGGTAGCCATACGATTAGCATTGTGTTTTCTCGCGCGGTCAGCGGCTTTACCGTGGCTGATATTTCTGTAACCGGCGGCACGGTGAGCAGCCTTTCGGGCAGCGGCGCCAGCTTTTCAGCCGTGATTGCGGCCAGCGGCACGGGGGATCTCACGGTTTCGGTCGCAGCTTTGGTGGCAACCGATGCCAACGCCATTGGCAATGCGGCGTCAAATGTGTTGGCGGCGCTGAATACGCTCAACGCGGAGACCTCAAAAGAAATTGCCCATTTTCTGCAAACCCGCACCAATGCGCTGCTGGCCAACCAGCCAAGGCTGTCGGGCTTTTTGCAGGGCGGCGGGGCAGGGCAATTTAGCGCTGACATCACTCGTGGCGGCGGCACCGTGGCCTTTGATAGCGGCAGCAATGCGCCGATCTGGGCACGGTTGAACGCCAATTGGAGCACGGATCTAGGGGCGGAAAGCCGCTATATTTTTGGTGTGGTTGGAGGGCATTCCAAACTGTCAAACAACCTGCTGATTGGCGCTATGCTGCAATTTGACCACCTGAGCGAGACCAATGGCCCCGCGACGACCCAAGGCACGGGCTGGCTGATTGGCCCCTATTTCGCTGCCAAGCTTGCAAGCCAGCCGCTCTACTTTGAAGGCTCGCTTCTTTATGGGCAATCTAGCAATACCGTCTCTCCGTTGGGGACATTTACCGATAATTTTACCACCGAGCGCTGGCTGGCAACGCTCGGGGTGTCTGGCCGTATCGAGCGCGGGGCCTTGCTGCTGACGCCATTTCTGGATGCAAAATACACCACAGATGCGCAAGCGGCCTATCTGGATGGCCTCGGAAACCCGATTGCAGCGCAAACCATCGGGCTAGCGCAAGCCTCGGCTGGGCTGGATTTTGAGCTGGCGCTCACTGCGGCAACGGCGCTCAATGGCGGGGTGTCCGGTTCGTGGAGCTATAGCTCGGGGAGCCTCCTTGCGCCGGGCTATGCGGGGGGGCGTGCGCGGGTTGATCTTGGCATCACACACCGGTTTTCCACATGTGGCTCCCTTGATCTTTCCGGCTTTTATGACGGTATAGGCAAGGCTGATTACGAGCGCTATGGGCTGGCTCTGATGTTGGGAATGTGCTTCTAGCAAGGCCGAAAATAAAAAAAGGCACCGCCCAAGCGGTGCCTTTTTCGCAAAGTTTTAGCTTCTTAGCTGCTTTTTTTCTTGCCCGAAAGCGGGTCATCTTCGCGCTTCACAGAGCCTTCAAAATGCGCGCCGCTCTCAATGGCGATGGTTTTGTGGATGATATCACCCTCAACCCGTGCCGAGGCGGTTAAGCGCACTTTAAGCCCGCGCACACAGCCCACAACGCGGCCATTAACCACCACATCATCGGCCACACATTCGCCTTTGACCGTGGCGCCATCGCCAACCGTTAGCAAGTGGGCGCGGATATCGCCCTCAACTGTGCCTTCAATCTGGATATCACCCGAGGTGACCAGATTGCCAGTGACGGTCAGGTCAGATGATAGCACTGATGGTGCTGGCTTTGGCTTGGTGGCCGCAGCGGGGGTGCTTGATGTGCCGGCGGGTTTGGCCGGAGCCGCCCCTGCGGGCTTGGTTGCGCTGGGGGCGCTGGAACCTGGGGTTTCGTTTTTCTTAGTAAACATTTCGTCCTGCCTTTATATAAGTCATTGGGTTAACGGCCACGCCATCCTTGCGGATTTCATAGTGAAGATGCACGCCGGTCGAGCGACCGGTATTTCCCATCAGCGCAATACGATCGCCGCGAGATATTGTTTGCCCAACGGTCACAAGCCGCCGGTTAAGATGGGCGTAATATGTCTCATACCCGCCACCATGGTCAAGCACCACAACGTTGCCATATCCACTTTGGGTGCCTGAAAATTTAACGGTCGCATCGGCGCTCGCATAAATGGGGGTATTCAGGCTTGAGGCCATATCCAGCCCTTTATGCAGCCGCCCGCCACGAGGGCCAAAGGGGCTACTTAGGCGATAGCCGGATCGTATGGGATTAACAAGAGGAATACGAGACGCTGCGGCATTTAGCGAGGCAAGTTCTTCAAGCTTAACCATGATGCCCTGCACCCGTGTATCAAATTCAGGCAGCGCCTCGGCGCGCTCGCGGCTTATCCCGCCCGTGCCAGAAAAGTTTTGGCGCACATTTGCCAACAGGCTGTCTACATCTAGCCCCGCTGCGTCAAACATGCTGGAAAGTGGCACCATGGAAACCGTAAGCGCATCTTCAAGCTGGCTCAACATGCGGTCTTGCCGTTGGGCATTCAGGTTGCGTTGAAGCTCAAGGGTATCCAGCTCGGTGCGCAGCTCTTCAACCTTTTCATACTCCATGTCGCGCGCTTGCACGGCATCGGCCAAAGCGGCGGTCATTGAGGTTACGACCGCAACCTCGTCTTGCTGGCCCCCTAGGCGCTCTGTCATCAGGTTTTGCAGCGAGGCAAGCTGGGTTTCCAAGCGGCTGGCCTGCTGCGCGGCACCATCTCGGCTAACCAATGCGGCCTCTAACTGGTTTTGGATGGCTCCAATTTCGGTATCCATCTCTTGCCGCTCGGCCCCGATTTGCAATATGCTTTCTTGTTGCGCCATGAGCTGTGATTTTGCGATCTGCATCCGGCCTGTTGTGCTTTCCAACTGAGAAACCAGCAAATCACGCTCTTCACGCAATACCTCTAGGCGGCTTTCATAAGCCAATGTGAGGGCCGCAGACCGAAGGCGCATCTGTGAATCAGCGGAGCTGTTTAGCACCACGGTCATGGTGGCGATAACACCCCAAATGGCCAGCACAACGCCGCCAAGCACTAAGGCCAGCCGCTTGACTGGTGAGAGTATAAAGCTATGCAGCCCGTGGCTGTCTGAAAAGCTAATGGTTTGCGTGGGCAGAAAATGCGCCAACCCCGTTTCGGGTTTGGGTGAGTTTTCTGCTTCAGAATTGCGCATAAGGCGGCCTTGGATTGGCGTGAAAGGGTGCGCTATGAATAGGCGGGATTAACCCCTACGGCAACCTTTTTACCGTTTGAAAACCATATGAAATATTGATTCCGGCAAGGAATCGCCACTTCCCCCCTTACGCTTTCCGCCTAATGGCGCTAAGGCAAGCAGCGAAACAACTTGTGAGCCTAACAATGCTAAACCTAAGCGACTTTGATTTTGATCTCCCCGAAGAATTGATTGCCTTACGGCCCGTCGCACCGCGCTCGGCATCCCGTATGCTTGTCTCAGACAAGGGTGAAATTCACGATTCGACAGTGTCTGCGCTGGGGGGCTGGCTACGGGAAGGCGATTTGCTGGTGTTAAACAACACGCGCGTTATCCCTTCGCGGCTTTCAGGCACCCGCACCCGAAAAACCATCCACGGGTCCGGCGTATCGCAGATAGAGGCCACAATGATCGAGCGAATATCCGGCGATACCTGGCGGGCGCTTGCCAAGCCGCTCAAGCGATTAGCCGTGGGCGACGAAGTGGTGTTTGGCGATATTTATGCCGAGGTGATGGCAAAGGCCGACGGGCAGGTGGAGCTGAAATTTTCGGCCACGGGCGACGCGCTAGACGAGAGCTTTCGGCGCCAAGGGCAAATGCCACTGCCACCTTACATTGCCGCAAAACGGCCAGCAGACGCCCAAGACATGGACGATTACCAAACGGTTTTTGCCACGGAAATAGGGGCGGTGGCAGCGCCAACAGCCTCGCTTCATTTTGATGAGGCGCTTTTGGCAGGATTAGCCAACGCAGGGGTGAAAAGCACCGAAGTAACATTACATGTGGGCGCTGGGACGTTCCTTCCGGTGAAAACCGAGGTGATTTCTGAACATAAAATGCATAGCGAGTGGGGCGCGGTTTCTGAGCAAGCGGCGGCGAAAATTGCCGAGACGCTGGCACATGGCGGGCGGGTGATTCCGGTGGGAACCACAGCTTTGCGGGTTATTGAAACCGCAGCCACAGGGCGGGGCGAGATTGGCGCTTGGTCAGGGGATACTGATATTTTTATTACGCCGGGGTATGAATTTAAGGTTACATCGGCCTTGATGACCAACTTTCATTTGCCAAAATCCACCTTGCTGATGTTGGTCGCGGCTTTGATAGGCATGGAAAAAGCGCGGGACGTTTATGGCCATGCCATGGCTGAAAAATATCGGTTCTTTTCCTATGGAGATAGCTCCCTCCTGATCCCATAACGTAGCTCTCCCGCCTGCCTAAAGGCAGTTGGGCGTGGCCTCGCTTCGCTCGGCAGGGGCTTTGCCCCTCTGCGCAAGCGCATTCACCCCAGAGTATTTTGGAAAGAAAGAAGCAAATTATTGACGGCGTTTGGCATAGGCTTTTACGCCCTACCAAACCCACCTCCGCCGGGGGTTTCCAGCCAGTAGGTATCCCCCGCCTTCATGTCGCGCTTGTCAGCCGAGGCCAGCTCTTCAATGCGACCATCATTGCGCAGAATTCGGGTGCGACCAAGGCCGCCCGGCGCGCCGCCATCTAGCCCCGGCGGGGGCGTGACACGGTGGCCAGAAAGCACGGCGACCGTCATATCCTCAAGAAACCGTATGCGCCGAGTGGTGCCATTACCGCCCGTAAACGTCCCATTTCCACCAGAGCCTTCGCGAATGGAAAACTCTTCCAACAATACCGGAAAACGCCATTCCAGCACCTCTGGGTCTGTCAGGCGGGAGTTTGTCATGTGGGTATGGATGCCGCTGGTGCCGTTATGGCCGCGGCCGTCATGGCGCACCCCCGCGCCGGAGCCACCGCAAATTGTTTCGTAATACTGGTATTTATCATTGCCCCATGTGGTGTTGTTCATGGTGCTTTGTGAGGCCGCCTGCACCCCTAGCGCCAGTAGTAGGGCCGAGGTCACCGCTTGGCTTGTTTCCACATTACCGGCAATCACCGCAGCCGGATATTGTGGCGACAGCATGGTGCCCTTGGGGAGGATGACGTTGAGTGGCTTCATTACGCCTTCATTCATCGGGATGTTGTCATCGACCAGCAGCCTAAACACATAAAGCACCGCTGCGCGCGTAACCGGCTCGGGGGCGTTATAATTCGTTGCCAACTGCCCTGTAGTGCCGGTGAAATCAATTGTTGCCGTGCGCGCCTGTTTATCAACTCTGATTTTTAGCTTGATCTCGCGCGGTTGCCCGTCAAAATCAGGGTCCATTTTATAGGTGTATTCGGCGTCTTTAAGGGTAGAAATGGCGCGGCGCACGCATTCCTCAGCGTTATTTTGCACGTGTTTCATATAGGCCTGCACCACGGGCAGGCTGAAATGCGCCACCATTTTGCGCAGTTCTTGTGCGCCCTTTTCACAGCTTGCGACTTGCGCCTTTAGGTCGGCTATATTTATATCCGGCGCGCGGGCGGGGTAGGGGCCTTTGGCCAGAATTCCGCGGGTTTCGGCCTCGCGGAAATGGCCCTCGTCCACCAGCTTCCAATTATCAATCAGCGCGCCTTCATCATGGATGGAGCGGCTGTCGGGCGGCATTGAGCCGGGCGTAAGGCCGCCGACATCGGTATGGTGGCCGCGGGCCGAGGTGTAAAACAGCACCTTGCCATCTTTGCCGAAAACCGGCGTTACCACGGTAATATCGGGCAGGTGGGTGCCGCCGTTATAGGGCGCGTTCAGCACATAAACATCGCCGTCTTTCATTACAGGATTTTGGGCAATAATCGCCTGCACCGAAGCCCCCATGGAGCCAAGATGCACCGGCATATGCGGCGCGTTGGCAATCAGGTCTCCCGCAGCATCAAATACCGCACA
>Ga0256839_1005969_pt1 | contig 10976 bp, 8 predicted proteins | sample 354166metaG_FD_185968 | JGI IMG/M metagenome (GOLD analysis project Ga0256839, IMG submission 185968) | Hydrothermal vent microbial communities from Mid Atlantic Ridge, Atlantic Ocean - 354-166 | ecosystem: Environmental > Aquatic > Marine > Hydrothermal vents | place: Atlantic Ocean: Mid... | reverse complement strand
TCGCCGGGGTGGTGAGCCTCTATGGCCTGCCGGCCGCGCCGGATTTCCTGCGCAAGGTGCTGACGCCCGGGTTCCTGAGGACCCTCCAGGGGCAGCTAGCGGAGCGGCGCGTGGTCCTGAACGGGCAGCTGGGGACCTTGAACCTGCGGGGCAATCAGCTGGTGAAGGTGACCGTAGCCCGGGAGGTGATCCAGGCCCTGCAGCAGGCCCTCTCCTCCGACAACGTGGTGCAGCTCCTCGGCCTCTTTGGCCGGCTCCTGGCCAGTGACAACGTCTTCGAAGCGGGGGAGAGCCTGGTGGTGGTCCGGCACCTGGCCATGATGGCCAACGACTTCAAGATGACGGCCGGGGTCCAGCCGCCGCCTGGGGCCACAGCCCCGCCTGCGCAGATCGCCGGGGTGGTCATCGCGGACACCAGCATCTACACCGGCAACCATGGGCGGGGAGGCAACCTGCGCCTGCAGGACATCTCCCGGGCCTCGGAGCGGGTGGCGAATCTGGAACTGGAGCTCCTGTGACGACAGAGGCCGCTCGCCCGATCTCCTTTCCCTCCAAGAGCCCCTCTGCGCCGGGCCACCACATGGAACGCTCCCCCTGGAAGCCCACATCCCTCTCTCGAAAGGCCTGGGATCTCGGGCTCCCCCATGTCGAGCGAGATGGCCCATCCCAGGACTGACCATGTGGGCAGGCGATATCCTGAACCAAAGCCAAGCGACAGCATCCCATACCGAGGGTATGATGGAGATGGGAGCACCCCACTCCATCTTCGGATTCCAGGGTGAGGTGGGGACGGAACATCGACGGACAGGCAGGCTCCACCCGGCCTGTACCGGTTCAGCCCATGGAGGTGCACCATGATCAACTATCTCACCCTCATCATCATCGACCTGATCGCCGGATTTGGCCTGGTGGCCTATTTCCTGGCCATCGGGCTGGACACCGAGAGGGGCAAGGGGCTGGCGGCCGCCTTTGCGGGCGTGGGCCTGCTCAACCTGGTCCTGGGCCTGGCCCTCACCTTGACCTGGCCTCTGCCCGGCAGCTACAACATCGCCTTCGGCGAGCCCGCGGCCATGTTCGGCATCGTGTTCCTGTTCGCGGCCCTGGCCCTGGCCCGGGGATGGGATCTCTATCCCGTCACCCTCCTGGCCTTTTTCTTCGGCCTCTACGTGCTGATAGCGGCCTGGGGCATCTACAGCCTGGAGATGACCCGCTCGCCGTTGGTGAACGCCATCAACTACGTGCTCGCGGGGGCCATGGCCGTGCTGGCTCCTCTGGGCTGGAAGAGGCGGGAGAACCCGACCCTCATCCGGGCAGGAGTGGTCCTGGCCGCGGTCACCGCGCTCTCCTGGTTCATCGTCTTCTACGGTACCCTGCTGGGTCACCTACAGGCGAACCTCCCCTCCTGAGGCGGTGAGAGCCGCCTCGGCCAGACGCGCAGAGCAGCCCTCTCCAGGGGCTGCTCTCTTTTTTCCCCGAGGCGTGTTGTCCAGGAAGGGGCCTGGAGCCGGCTCCCATCGGCAGCTGGGTCTCCTCTTCCTCTGCCTGAAGGCCCCTGGAAGCAGGCCGGACCCGGCACCAGGCGTGCCCCCCGGACTGGCCATGTGGGCAGGCGATTCCCTGGACAGAAGCCAAGCGACGGGAACCTCCAGCAGGGATATGATGGAGATGGGAGCGCGCCACAACTGTCCGGACGCGTCTGGAGCCGGGGAGGGAGGACGTCCATGGAGCCTCGGCTGGCGGACAGGATCCACACAGCCTGGTGCCGGCTCAGCACCGCGGTGAAGCTGCTCATCGTCCTGGACGTGCTCGCCCTCCTGGCCATCGGATCCATGCAGGTGGCCACGGGCACCGTCTTGACAGAGCTGATCTACGCCTCGGTGGACCGGGACCTGGTGCACCACATCCACGCGGTGGAGAACCTCCTCGCGCGCGAGCTCGCGGCCCTGGAGGTAGAAGCCCGCACCCTGGCCCATTTGGAGGAGATGAACCGGGCCATGGAGAGCGGGGAAATGGAACCCCTGCAACGCCTCCTGATGTCCATCTTCGCCACCCACAAGCTGGACGGCCTCTATCTGGTGGACCTGGACACCGGTCAGACCTGGGTCCAGATCGGCCCGAGCGGCTCGGATCTGGAGGATCTCCTTGGCGACTACACGAATAACCCTGCTCCCTCCTCTGGACACCTGGGCCGGGCTCGGGTGGTCCAGGGCCGCCTGTGGCTGCTCGGCCTCGCGTCCGCCCCCGGGATCGGGCCGGGGAGCAGCTCGCTGTTCGTCCTGGTCCGCAGGATCGACAGCCCCTACCTGGCCGAGCTGCGCAAGAGCCTGGGACCGGAGATCCTCCTCCTGGCCCAGGGCCGGATCCTGGCCAGCTCCCTTCCCCGGGCCGTCCTGGCCGATCTCCGGGCCAGCGGAGCTCTGCCCGCAGAGGGCCCGGACACGGGTTTCCGTTTCCAGGACGTGGCCCTCCCTGCTGGCCGTAGCCGCGCGGTGGCCGGTCCACTCCGCCTACCCGGCACCTCGGGCCTCACCATGGTCCTGTTCCAGTCGGTGGGGTTCGCCGAACAGCTCATCGACCGGGCCCTGGGGCAGGTGATCCTCCTGGGGGTGCTCCTCGTCGGCGTGACCCTGGGGCTGATCCACTTCCTGGTCACCCGGGTGTTCCGCCCCCTGGAACGCCTGACCCAGGCGGCCAGCCGGATGGCCCAGGGCGATCTCTCCCACCCGGTGGCCGTCCAGGGCACGGTGGAGGTGGAGACCCTGGCATCGGCCTTCGACGAGATGCGGAGACAGCTCCGGGCCCTCCTGGCGGCCCAACGTTCCTGGAACCAGGAGCTGGAGCAGAAGGTCCAGGAACGGACCCAGGAGCTCCAGGAGCTGTGTCGGCAACGCAACCGGCTCCTGGTGAAGGTGGTCTCCAGCCAGGAGGAGGAACGACGTCGCATCGCCCGGGAGCTGCACGACGAGACCAGCCAAGTGCTGGCCAACTTCATCGTCACCCTGGGGGCCATTGGACGGCAGACCACGGACAGCCGAACCCACCAACAGCTCGCCCGGCTCCGGGAGATGGCGGTCCAGGCCCTGGAAGACCTCAAGCACATCATCCTGGACCTTCGGCCCCGTCTCCTGGACGACCTCGGCCTCTCCGCGGCGGTCCGCTGGCATGCCGAACGCCGTCTGGAGGAGGCAGGCATCCGCCTGGTGTTCGAGGAGGAGGGCCACGAACGTCCCCTGCCCCCCCACGTGCAGACCGGGGTCTTCCGGATCGTCCAGGAGGCGGTGAACAACATCGCGCGCCATGCCGAGGCCACCCAGGCCCGGGTCCGGCTGGTCTGGAGGCCCGAGGAGCTCCGGGTCACCGTCGCGGACAACGGCCAGGGGTTCGAGGCTGCAGGGCGCCTGGATGGCCCCCGGGACACGGCCTTTGGCCTCACCGGGATGTTCGAGCGCGCGGAGCTGATCCGCGCCGCGCTGCACCTGCGTTCCAGCCCAGGCCAGGGCACCACCGTGGTGCTGACGCTTCCCCTGACCCCATCGGACGAGGCCTATGTCGACGATCCGGGTGCTGATCGCGGATGACCACGCCATCCTGCGGCTGGGGCTGCGCTCCCTCCTGGAGACCTACCCGGACATCCAGGTGGTGGGCGAGGCCGCGGACGGCCAGGAGGCCGTGGAGCAGGTACGGCTCCTGCAGCCGGACGTGGTGCTGCTGGACGTGGCCATGCCCAGGATGAACGGCCTGACCGCAGCCCGGCGGATCCTGGAGGAGAACCCAGAGGTCCGCATCGTGGTCCTGACCCAGTACGAGAACCCGGAGTACATCAAACCCCTGCTCCAGGCCGGGGTGGCCGCGTATATCCTGAAGCAGAGCGCGGACGTGGACCTGATCACGGCCATCCGCTCCGTGCACCGGGGAGACTCCTTCCTCCACCCCCGGGTGGCCAAGGTCCTGGTGGACGCGTACACCTCCGGCGAGTCCGGCGACCCCTACGACCGGCTCACACCTCGGGAGCGGGAGGTCCTGATCCTGGTGGCCCAAGGGCTCAGCAACCGGGCCATCGGCGAGATCCTCCAGATCAGCCCCAAGACCGTGGATGTCCACCGCACCCGGATGATGGAGAAGCTGAACCTGCACAACGTGGCCCAGGTGACCCGCTACGCGATCCGCCGGGGGCTCCTGGACCCCAACGCGGACTGAGCCCAACCCGATCCCCCCACATCCCCCTGCCACTGGCTCCCCGGCTCCCGCTCTCCACAATACGGTGTCCCCGACCGGCCGGGTAAGGTGACCCCCCTATGCCTCCCATAGGCCATATTGGCTAGACTGATATATGGAAAGAGCGCTTGTGCTCCGAGGGGATCGCCCTCCAGGTTCCCTCTCGGGGCGCTGAAAAGCGGGCCCAGCAGGACCGTGTGGACACCCATCCCACGGATGCGTCCGCTTTCCCCGGTGCGGGCAGAGCTGGGACGGCATGCCGGACGCGGCGCCACGGAAGGGTGGACAAGCCCGTGGACAGGATCCGGGTCATCGTCGGTACCCGATCGGACAGATTGCTGCGCTGGATCGAGCGCTCGCTGGCTCCACACCCAGAGATCCAGATCGTGGGGATCGTCCACAGTCCCCACGAGCTGCCCCAGGATGTGGGACCCATGGACGCGGACGTGCTCCTGCTGGATTTCTCCGACCGGGAGGCCTCCTGGCCCCTCCCGCTCTTCCCCCGGCGGGGAGAGGGCCGGCCCCGGATCGTGGCCCTGGGGCCGAGACAGGATGAGACCGCCATCCTGGGGGCGCTCCGGGTCGGTGTCCAGGGCTTCGTGTGCATCCAGGACGGGATGGAAGGGCTGGTCGCCGCGCTCCGGGCCGCGGTGGCCGGGGAAGCCTACTTCTGTCCGGGAGCATGCGGCATCCTGATCCGGGAATATCTGCGGACGGCCAAGATGACGCGAGGAGGGTTTGGATGAACGGTGCGGGCAGGGGCACGGAGACGACCCAGGAAGCCATCGAACGGCTGCTGCGCCGGGCGCTCTGGGGCGGGGCCATCCTCCTCCTGTTGGCCACGGCCGGGTTCGCGGGCTTCTACTACCAGGACCGCTACCTCTACCGAAACGACCCCCTGGTGGAACGGCAGATCCGTCACATGGAGGCGGTGATCCGGGAGAACCCCGCGGACGTGGACGCGCGGGTCACCGTGGCCGAGTGGTACCTCCGCAACGGCATGTTGGAGGAGGCCTTGACCCAGGGCCAGGAGGCCCTGAAGCTGGATCCGAACCACACGGACGCCCACATCCTGCTGGCCCGGGTCTACCTCCAGATGGGGAACACGGACCAGGCCATCGCCCACTTCGCCCGGGTGGCCCGGATGAGCGAGGACAACGAGTTCGCGGTCATCGACCGGCGCATGAACGTGGTCTACTACAACCTAGGAGAGCTCTACCGACAGCAGGGCGACTACCAGAGGGCCATCGACGCGCTGCGCGGAGCCCTGCGGGTGGACCGGACCGACGCGGATGCCCGGTACGCGCTGGGCCTGACCTACCAGGCCCTGGGCGACCACCAGGCCGCGACCCGGGAGTTCAACGAGGCCCTGCGCTTCGTCCCGGACTTCACCGAGGTCTACGTGGGCCTGAAGGAGAGCTACACGGCCCTGGGCCTGGAGACCGAGGCCGCGTACGCGGAGGCCATGATCGACTACGGCCAGGAGGACTACGCGGCGGCCATGGAGAAGCTGGAGCGGATCGCCCAGGAAGGAGACGACTTCGCCCCGATCTACCTGGGCCTGGCGCTGACCTACGAGAAGCTCGGGGCCATCGAGGCAGCCATCGACGCGATCCACCGCTACCTGGAGACGAACCCGGAGAGCGTGATCGCCCGACACACCCTGGGGCGCCTGACCGCCCAGTTGAGCCGGACCGGAGGACGATAGAGCCATGTGGCGACGCATACGCGACGGGGCGAAGGCCCTGCTCCACCTGTGGGCCACCGGAACACCCCACCAGCGGCGGCTGATCCTGCTCCTGGCCCTGCTGGGCGTGGGGCTGGCAGGGGTCGCGGGCCTCTGGGGATACTACCTGACCACCCGGAAGCCTCTCTCCGCGGTGCTGCCCTCTGCGCCCGCGGTGGCCGAGGCCTTCAAACCCCGTTACCTCTTCTCCATCTACGGCGTGGACCGGCCCGTGGGGGTGGCGGTCAGCCCGGACGGGGAGCGGATCTACGTGGCCGAGAGCGGTGGCGAACGGAAGGTCCACGTCTTCGACCGGAAGGGCGAACGCCTCTTCACCATGGCCACCGCGGAGACCCTCGCCGAACGCACCCCGGTCTACGTGGAGGTGGATGGCCAGGGCCGGATCTTCGTCAGCGATCGGCGACAGCACACGGTGTTCCTCTTCGACCCAGAGGGCAACCCCCTGGGCCAGATGGCCCCGCCGCCCGGGGAGACCTTCTGGGCCCCCCTGGGCATCGCCCTGGGCCCGGAGCGGATCTACCTGACCGACATCACCCGGGGCATGCATCGGGTCCTGGTCTACACCCAGGACGGCCAGTTCGTGCAGGCCTTCGGCACCGAGGGAAAGGATCCAGGACAGTTCTGGTACCCCAACGGCATCGAGGTGGATCCGGAAGGACGGATCTACGTCACCGACAGCAACAACGGTCGTCTGCAGGTCTTCGACGCATCCGGAGAGCTGCTGTACCGGCTGGGGGGGTTCAATCTGCCCCGGGGCACAGCCATGGACGACCAACAGCGGCTCTACGTGGTGGACGCCGTGGGACAACGGGTGGTGGTCTACGGGCTCTTCGCCCAGCCCATGGAGCTCCTGTTCGACTTCGGGGACCTGGGCCTGGGCGACGGCCAGTTCAACTACCCCAACGACATCGCGGCGGACACCACCGGTCGGCTCTACATCGCCGACCGGGAGAACAACCGGATCCAGGTCTGGGCCTACTGAGGGAGACGTGGGCGCCTTCCCGAGCCCGGCCCCGTTCCTGGGGCGGGAGGTCGGGGGGACCCTCATCCTATCCCGTCGATCACCGGAATCGGCCGTCGCGTTCATCCCGCCTGGAAAGCGGCTTCACCGGAAGGAGGCAACCTGTATGCGGCGATGGCACATGCTGATCTTCCTGCTGCTCGGAGTCGTCCTGGTGCTGCCCACCACCGCGGTCGCGGACAATGGGCCCCACCAGGGCGACTTCAACCCCACCACCGACGCCTGCGCCGGCTGTCATCGAGCCCACCGAGGTCAGACGGACAGCCTGCTGGTGGAGTCGTCCCAGTCGGCGCTCTGCTACTCCTGTCACGGCACCGGGGCCTCCGGGGCCGACACCAACGTGCAGGACGGCGTCTGGGAAGGGGCTCAGGGCACGGGCCAAGGGCTGCGCGGGGGTGGGTTCGACTTCGCGGTCATGGACCCCGAGGCGGACGGCAACCCCGTCAGCGGAAGCACCACATCCGTGCACGACATCGAGGTGGCCGGCACCGTCTGGGGCCACGGCAGCGTGAGCAGCACCGCGAACCCCGGCAAGGCCGACGTGGTCCTGCAGTGTGGGAGCTGCCACAACCCCCACGGCATCACCGGCGGCGATGCGTACCGCATCCTGCGCCCCAAACCCAAGGACTCCGACGCAGCCCAGGAGGTCCTGGTCCCCGACGACCAGACGAAGATCTACACCATCAGCTACACGAACAACAACTACCGCGATCACACCTACCTGGACGGCAAGAACATCAGCCAGTGGTGCGCCCAGTGTCACACCCGCTACCTCGCGGGGGATACCCAGGACACCGGGGACGCCATCTTCAAACACGGCCATGTCACGGACGACAACAGCCGGAAGTGCATGGCCTGCCACGTGGCCCACGGCACCTCCGCGGTGATGGACGGCGCCTACTCCAGCGCGGTGGAGTGGCCGGACGGCAGCCCGCCCCAGAGCGGCACCCAGAACAGCCGCCTGCTCAGCGTGAACAACCGGGGCGTCTGCTACCAGTGCCACGAATCGCCCTGATGGTGGGGCATGGAGAGAGGAGCCCCTGGCCCGGGGGATAGCCCGGTGGCCCCTCCGGCAAGGGCCCTCCCTGGACGAAACACCCGTGTCCGGGCCGGGATGAGGAGGGCCGAGCCCGACCGCCCCAGGTCATCTCCGGCCCCATGCACGGCCGATTCCGGTGACGATATCCGACCCGATGCGGTCTCCGGAAGACCGGGCCTCGGAGACCCAGGCATGTGCGTTCCGAGCCGTGACAATGCGAGATGCCACCTCCACGAGGGCCAGGATACGAGAGACCACACCCCCCAAGCCCCGGAGGCCCCGACAGATCCTGATCGACCTGAGCCGTCCGGAGCATCGTCGAAACCTGCTCCTGGGCATCGTCCTTCTCCTCCTGCTCGGGGTGGGGCTCCTGTTGAGCGGGATCCAGGTCTACGAGTACACCGAGAGCGCGGAGTTCTGTGGCGGGGCCTGCCACCCCATGGAACCCCAGTACACCCGCTATCGCTGGTCTGCCCACGCCAATGTGGACTGCAGCAAATGCCACATCGGGCCCGGGGCCTCCTTCTTCATCAAGTCCAAGATCGACGGGCTGAAACAGGTCTACGCGGTGCTGACCAACAGCTACAGCCGCCCCATCAAGAGCCCGGTCCACAACCTCCGGCCCGCCCGAGAGACCTGCGAGGAGTGTCACAACCCGGCCACCTTCCGGGACAACGTGATCAAGATCATCCGCCACTACGACAACGACGAGCAGAACACCCCCATCCAGTCCTCCCTGATCCTGAAGATGGGGGGCTACCAGGAGACCACGGGCATCAGCCAGGGGATCCACTGGCACATCACCAATCCGGTCTACTACATCGCCACCGACGAACAACGCCAGGCCATCGTCTGGATCGGGGTGGAACAGGAGGACGGCTCCTTGGTGGAGTACTACGCCCGGGACCTGGTCACCATGGCCCAGACCTCCTTCGTGGAGGAGGCCTGGGCCCAGGGCCGGGTGCGCAAGATGGACTGCATCGACTGCCACAACCGCACTGGCCACCCCATCCCGCCGCCGGAGGAGATGGTGGACCGGGCCATCAGCGACGGGCTGATCCCCGGGGACATCCCCTACATCCGGGCCAAGGCCGTGGAGCTGCTGAAGGCCTCCTACAACCGCACGGCCGAGGCCTACGCGGCCATCGACGGCCTGCTGGACTTCTACCGGGTCCACTACCCCCAGATCTACGCGAGCCGACGCTCCGACATCCAGGGGGCCCTGGCCTACATCAAGAAGATCTACTCCCAGACCACCTTCCCCGAGCTGGGCCTGAACTATCGGACCAACCCGGACAACGAACGACACACCCCCTTCCCCGGCTGCTTTCGCTGCCACGACGGCAAGCACATCCGGGTGGACGAACAGGGCAACGGCGGCGAGGCCATCAGCGTGAAGTGCAACCTCTGCCACACCGTGCCCATCGTGGGCCGGGGCGAGGAGAGGATCCTGGGCGTCCCAGTGCTCACCGGCCCCATCCCCGAGAACCACTCGGACTTCCGCTGGACCATCGAACACCGTTCCATCGATGCCGCGGAGCGCACCCAGTGCCTGGACTGCCACGGCCAGGCCTTCTGCAACAACGGCATCTGTCACAACGTGTCCCATCCACCGGACATGTTGTTCACCCACGCGGAGGAGTACCGGAAACGGGGCGATCAGGTCTGTTACACCTGCCACCAGAACGTGCTGTGCAGCCGCTGCCACCCAGGCGGCATTGTCGAGAACCCGTAGCCGGGGACCGATATGCGGGCCCGGCGGCATGAGGCCATGGCTTCCACAGGAACAGGGCACGGTCGACACCATGGACAGGGGGAAGCCCTTCTCGTGGGACCTGATCGGATGGATCCTGGTGGTGGGCTCCTTGAGCCTTCTGCTCATCGGGCGGGGGAACACCCTGGCAAAGGGGAACGGGCCCCCGGCGACCCCGGAGACCGCGCCGGTCGTCCTCGGCCAGGATGAGCCCCCCACCCCGTCCCCCATAGGGGCACCGACGCCGCTGCCCACGGCCACACCTACCGACACGCCGGCCCCCACGGCCACACCGACGCCGACATCCACCCATACACCCACGCCCCTGCCGCCCACGGCCACGCCCACTCCGGTCCCACCGCCCACGGCCACACCCACCGACACGCCGACACCCACGGCCACACCGACGCCTCCCTTCTGCGGCGATCCGTATGAACCCAACGATACACCGGAGCAGGCCCCACCCCTCCCCACGCCGCTTCCGTTCCAGGCCCTGCTCTGCGCTCCAGACGACCAGGACCTCTTCCAGGTCGATGCAGAGGCCGGGGTGCAGCTCACCCTCCGGCTCTTCCATGCCCAGGGCGACGTGCGCCTGGAGCTGCGGACCCTGGACAACGAGACCATCGCGGTGGCCGACCAGCCGGGCCTGGCCGATGAGCGGCTCGAGCTCCCCATCGGGACAGCAACGGCTCTGCTGGTGGCCGTGCTCCAGGGGGAAAGCGCCTCTTTCGCCGAACCCGTGGGCTACTTCCTGGACGTCCAGTGGCAGGCCTTGCCGCCCACGCCGACACCCACGGCCACACCTTCTCCATCCCCCACCGCCACGCCCACGGCAACGGCTACCGACACCTCGCCAGCCACACCGTCGCCGACATCCACCGATACACCCGCGCCCACGGCCACGGACACACCACCGCCGACGCCTGCCCCCACGGCCACCTACACGCCGAAATCCGGGCCCACATCCACCCACACACCGACACCCACGGCCACACCGCTGCCGCCAACTTCCACGCCCACGGACACGCCCAAGCCCACATCCACACCCACACCGTCGCCACCGACACCCACGGATACGCCGACACCCACGGCCACACCGCTGCCGCCAACTTCCACGGCCACGGACACGCCCAAGCCCACATCCACACCCACGCCGTCGCCACCGACACCCACGGATACGCCGACACCCACGGCCACACCG
>Ga0256839_1005968_pt1 | contig 10978 bp, 12 predicted proteins | sample 354166metaG_FD_185968 | JGI IMG/M metagenome (GOLD analysis project Ga0256839, IMG submission 185968) | Hydrothermal vent microbial communities from Mid Atlantic Ridge, Atlantic Ocean - 354-166 | ecosystem: Environmental > Aquatic > Marine > Hydrothermal vents | place: Atlantic Ocean: Mid... | reverse complement strand
CTGGACAGCTCGGGGAAGAGTAGGGGGATGTCTATTAGTCTTATTGAAGCCCTCATTTGCTCGGCCAGCTCCCTCACGACATATATGCCGGGTCCCGTGACGTCAGTGGTGGCTATTATGTGCTCTCCTCTCTCGTATTTCTCGCCATAGTAGGGCAGGTGCTTTCCTATAACGGTGGCCGCCTCCTTGTTGGGTGACGCAATTAGGTTGAAGGCCTCGTCTTTGGCCTTGGACACGTCTTCGAAAGTGAAACCCTCTCTTTCCAGGTCTTCTAGGAAAGCCTCGTCCATTACAGCTGCCAGGTATACGTTGATCGGGGCAAGCTCTCCCATAGGCCTAGTAGCTATCAGTTTAGCCCCCTCCTCTACCATGTCGTAGAACGTCGGCGGGTGCCTGTCAGTGAAGGCGGTAACAGTGGCCCCCAAGAGCAGGCGCCCCTTCTCAGGCTGCGGCACGTCTAGAACCCTTGCTCCCATACTCTTAGCGAACTTATCGACGTTCCTAGAGAGTTTTTCTCTTAACTCCTCAGTAGGGGCGTTGATCACCGGGGCTATGCTTATGTCGCTGGTAGCGCCGAGAACGAATAGGTCGTTGAGCGAGTTGCTAATGGCACCTGATACCTGCCTGTAGTCTCCTGGGTCCTCAGTGGGGTCTACTATGTGTATTGTATCGTTGTTAGCCACCCTGTAGCCCTCGGGCTTCCCGCCCGGCTTTATGAAGTCTACCAGCATGAAGTCATCTCCCTCGAACGGCGTAACTATAGAGTGCCCCTTCCCTATGTAGAGTTCTGCCCCAGACTCGGCTAAGAGCTCGTAGACCCCTCCAACCATGGACAGGAAGGGCCCGGGCTCGCCTGCATAGCGTTGGTGGACCTGGACTAGGACTACTGCCCGCGAGCCCGATAGCTCCCCTAAGTTGGGTAGCTGCCCGACCGCTTCCGAGCCTAACTTGAATATCACCCTTCTAAACTCGGGGTAGGCCCTGGAGTCGGGGAATATGTCGGCGTCTTCCCTTGGCGCTATTACAAGCCTGGACCCCGAAAGCTTGTCCCTGAGCTTCGATAGTGCTGGGTAGACGACCCTTAATAGGTCTACTTTCACAGCGCATCCTGTGGCCAGTGCCAGCGGGTTGACCCCCAGCCTCTTATAGTAGCTTATTCTCTCCAAGACCTCCTCTCTACTAGCAACCACGGCCCGTCACCCCTCCTTTCTTATTGTTATCTTCCAGAGCCCAGGCCCTATGCTGACGGGGCCCTCAACGTGGTGGCCCGACTCTCTGGCAGCGTTGGGCACAGTCTCGCATGAGGGCGGGTTGTCTATTATAACCTCCAGAGTCTCGCCCTTTCCTATCTTTGCTAGGGCTTTCTTAGTGAATATCACGGGGTAGGGGCACGTGTAGCCCCTAACGTCTAGAACGTACACGCCCTCTCCCTTCTTGTAGAGTCTAGCCATACACTGTGACACCCCGCTTATAGGCTAGGAATAGGACTAGAATGATCCAAGCTGCCATGGAAGCGTAGACTATGGCTAGGCCAGAAGCCCAGCCTAGGGCGAACAGGGGCACCTTCACGGGGCCGAGGCTTCCAACCACCACCTCCCTTACAGGGCCCACTAGTAGGGGGTAGCTGGCCACGGCCGCCAGGAGCGCTATTAGGGTCTTTATGTGCCCCTCGGCCACCCTCCATAGGCTCCCGGAAGCACAGGCTCCAGCAAGGCTCATCCCGAAAGCGAAGACAACCCCTCCTATGAAGTTGGATACGCTAGCGTACTTAACGTATACCCCGGGGTCAACGTAGCCCATGTACTTTAGTGCAACGGCCCCAGTAGCGCCCACCATGATCCCAAGTGCAATGCCAACCTGCAGCCTAACGCTCCTAGCCATCTCGGGGCCCCCGAACAAGTCCCTAAAGGCGGTGGCGAAGCAGAAGCGGGTCCTCTGTATCACTAGCCCAACCAAGACCCCGACGAGGGCCAGTGACGCGAAGAAGCCAGCGCCTAGGTAGCCCACTGCGGCAACTAGTAGAGCCAGTGCAGCGGCAGAGGCTAGTAGTCTAGCCAGCATGCCCTGCCCGTGAGCAGCCGTGTGCCCCAGTTCCTCGGGGACTGCGCCGCTTTCAAATTCCAGTTCCCCAAGTTCAATTCTGGCCGCCAGCCTCTCCATCTTCCACCTCACATATCTGAGCCCCAGGTAGCCGCCCACTATTAGGCCGGGTAGCATGACGAAACCGTGGAGGCTAAGCGCTGTTATCGCCGAGAAGAAGCCTCCCCAGTTGCACCCCCAGGCGAGGGCGACTCCTAATGCCATTAGCAGGCCTCCCAGGGCGCCCTCCAGGTAGTCGACGCTGTTGGCTGGCCTCCTGACCTTGAACTCGTTGGCCAGCAAAGCGGCTATAAAAGCCCCTGTCAGGAGGCCGAGATCGCCCACGCTAGTCTTGTTAGTAAAGATGCTCGAGTGCTCTAAATCCAGGCCAAGCTGGCTATAAACCGTTGCACCCCACTCGTAGAACCCACCGTAAATAGTAAAGGGTTTCTCGGCCAAGGCTAGGAACACTATGTTAGCTAGCCCCAGCAGGATGCCTCCTAACCACTCAGGCCAGCCACTATTATTGAATAATCTATTATACGTGAGTTCACCGATATATCTCGTAAAGTTTACGCTACGTGTCATCTAAGGCCCCCAATGCAATTTAAATGATGTAGAAGAAATATTCCTTACGTTTGATAAATTAAATATTTAGAAATATACAAATATTTTACATTGTAAACATTACGAAAAGGTAAAAAACATGGAAATAACAGAGTCGTGTAGGCCTCCAGGCCCACATAATTGTTAGGCTCGAGTCCAGCGGGAAACAGGACGTAGCACTAAATACCCTTAATAATGTATAAAAGTTAGAAAGCTATGGAAAGAGCACCTAAAACCTAATTATATTTAAATTACTAGGCTAATAGGGTCAAAGAGGTGCCATTTGCACCTTGATATTAGCATTCAACATTATTTTGTTATTTTAAGATTTGTAGGCTAGGATTGTCAAGCAGAGGCTATTTAAAAGCGCCTCCCGCCCTCGAAGAGTATCTTGCAGTCGTCGATGCAGTGTTCTTCAGGCGCCTCTTACAGCTAAGCTATCTTTAAAGCTTCACTTATTGGATCATCCTAGTTCATTGCCGGGCTCCGGGTGGCTCGCTATGGTCTCCTGCTTGCCGAGTGCTCTCGACCTCTTATTAGTACCTGTTCTTCATCTATTGCTTTAAGATATAGTCTTTCCACGATGAAGGGCTTCCTAGCTGTTAGTACCATGCCTTCCCCTAGCACCTTCTTAGTGAACCATGGTGGTGCGCTGTTTAGTAGCCTAACGTCTACTGGGTAGCCTGTCAGATTTGATAGGCCTCTTTCAAGTAACAGCTCGTAGCCTATAGCGTCTTCCACGCCTGCCGAGTACACTGCTATATCTATGTCTCTGAAAGGCTTGTCCCCGATGAAGGATCCATAGGCTACTGCTAGGATCACCTCACTGCGGCACTCCAGGTGCTTTGCAATCACGCCAAGAAGCTTATCTCTCTTAGCCCTGGGTATATAGTGGAGGTTTAAGCCCCCCAGATCCTCAATGCCTTGAGGCATGCTCCTCTACCTCCGTGATGAAGTTCCTGATAACCCTTAGCCCGCTACCTCTAGCCTCCTTATATAGCCTCGCGTCATCTATTTCCCAGTAGCGGTGTATAATCATGTTCCTTAGCTTAGCAAGTCTCACCATGCCCTCGCTGGTGGGCCCGGAGATCACCGTTCCCCGCCCTAGGTCATCGTAGGTCTCTGTAGGGCGGTTCATCACGGTTTCTCCCGCCAGAGGCGCATAAGCCCCCAGCGGGGGTCACCAATTACTTATTAAACCGATAAGGTTTATAAATGTTTTGGGTATATATCCTAAATAGGTGAAGTATGTGGGGCTACCTAGGTATGTTACGGTAGCTCTGGATTTCCATGTTGATGGTAAAGAAGCTGAGGCGGTGTTGTCTACTGCCTGGCTCTCTAAACTAGTTGCTCATAGGGTATTGAATCTAGTTAAGAAGAATGAATTACTAGTCGACCTCTCGGAATACAGGTTTCTCGAGAGTCTGAGGAGTAAGTGCTACAATATACTCCCTAACCGTAGATACGTCGACGGTGTACTCAAGCTTGTCCACTCTACACTTAAATCAGCTAAAGCCCTAGGAGTAGATATCAAAAACATAGAATTAAAACAATGGCTACTATTCCAGAGTGATGGAGAGCGAGGATATGCTAGGGGGAACATGAACATAAGGCTACTCGACCCTAATACTGTGAGAGTCCTAACCATAGGATACAGTAAAGAAGCCAAATATGTTGAACTAAAAGTCAGTACCCCAAAGGGCTGGAGGAGACTAATAGAAACACTAGTTGGTAGAGCACTTAATGGTCAAGTAGGTTATCCAGCCAGAGTCGTTGTTAAGGATTATGGTGTTGGTAAGAACGGATTACATGTTCATGGCGAGGTACAGGCCATGGTTCCCTATAAGCTATACCTAGAAGTTATGAGGAGATACAGTAGACCTAGGGGAAGCAATATTGCTGGTATAGACGTTAATGTTGAAAGACTAGATGCTGTAACAATAGATGTATGCGGAAACATATTATCATATAAAACCTTCTGGATTAAGAACGCTACATACATGGGTATCAAAAGAAAGAGAGCATGGAGCTTAATTGGAGAGCAAATACATGCTTTACTGAAGTGGCTATATAGTCAAGGCACTTCAATTATTGGTCTTGAGAACCCTGAAGTCATAGGCTACCTAAGGTACTACTGGATAAGGAATGGAGAGAGGAAAGGAGGTAAGTGGAACTGGAAAGTATCCATGTTCCGCAGCTCAATCATAGAGAGAATAACATGGAAAACACTCCTATACTCGATGAAGACAACATACATAAACCCGAGAAACACCAGCAAGGAAGGAGAGAAAATAGGGAAGAAGCTAGGACTAGACAGACACCTAGGGTCAGCATACATCATAGCAAAAAGAACATTAAAACGCCTACAAAGACCTTAAAAGACCTACAACTCGGAAACAGCTACACAACCCTAAACTAGGTGTTTCCACCGGCTATCATAGCTTTAAGCGGGCTTTTAATGGTTGCCGGCGGCTGGTAGGATATACCCGGTTTCCCGCGAGGCGGCCCCCAGTGAAACTCCAATTAGATGAAGTGGCTGGAGGGGCTGCTCCCAAATAATCATAGTAGCCCTGGAGCTAAATTAACTCAAATAATGGGCACGGCAGTCACGGGTAATAGTATGTGGTTGAGGTGGAGTGCAGTGGTGTCCCTCCTTGTAAGAGCTGGCAGCTTTAAGGAGGCGCAGAGGCTGGTAGGCTTCCCAGTCTATAGTATACCGGGCGATCAAGCACGCATTATTGTTAGGCTCGAGTCCAGCGGGAAATGGGCTACAGTACATAGTATTGTTAGCTTCAAGGGCTCTAAACTCAGGATTAAACAAATATTTAACGATGCCTGGTTATGGCTGGGGATACCGATGAACATGATAGGCTCCGTGAGAGAGTGCGGAAACTATAGGAAGCCCGAGCCGCGGCTGGTAGACACGATAGTTGGGACGCTCGTGGCGTTTACGGGGGTGGACTATTCGTGCCGGGAGGCCGGGTTCATAGCGCCTGTGACCCAGATAGAGGCTAGAATAGCGAGAGGCAACCTAGAGGAAGAGGACTTGGTTGAACTGTTTGAGGGCATCGACTACGGTGACACGCTACTAACGCCCATATTGAGGGTAAAACCGCTACCCTTATGGGCCTGGTCCATGAGGAGCGGGGTAGCAGCGTGGAGGAAGGCCGCTGTACTCACTGCCAGGCTTAAATGGCTAACGGACCCGGAAGAGCTCCCAACCTGGCTAAGGGACTCGATCGAGGTCCCTTTAAGCATAGAAGAGGGCAGGCTAGACTCGCTAGGCTACCTGGCGGAATTAAACGGCGGCCTGGCGCTCGCCATAGTGTATAGGCGGCATAGTATGAACGAGTTCATAACCGTGTTCTACGCCAACTCCAAGTCAATGCTGTACAAGCACCCCGACATAGAACCAAAGCCAAGCGACCCGGATAGGCTAGCAGTGGAGCGCCTAAGCATAAAAGGCGAAGACGCCCTATACGAGGAAGCCTCAAAGTACGGTGAGGCCAGGCTGGCCATCGAATCCCCCAGGGGCTATCGCTTAGCGGTATTTTCCTCGCCAAGCCCGGAACATAAAAGGGAGACCCTGGCTAGAGTAGCCGAGAGACTGTTATTGCACATACCAGTTTAATACCGTGGGGGCGCCCTCCAGGGCCAAACAGAGCCCATACACGTGCGGCCAGTATAGTGGCGACGGCAGAGTAGTAGCCAAACATGTCGGCCCTCTGGAGAGAATGGTCGAGTGGTGAAAGCAGTGCAATGAAAACAGGGTTAGACTAGTGACATGCTCTCCGATGAAAGGAGAGCCGAGACCGATGAACCCCAAGGGCTTGTTAGACCAGAGACTACCAGGGTCCATGAAGCTCCATCAAACCCGAACTCCTTCTCCAACTATGCCAGGCCTAAGCAGTGCCTCACTATTTCATATATAGCAACTACTCCTCAGGCCACACGCTTACTAGTACTATACTACCATGTGGTCTGAGTCGCAGAAGACATAAGCCTCTCGTTTATTTGACGGGGTCTTCGACACTCTTTAGCTCCTCCTTCAGCTCCCCTATATTCCAATCCAGTCCCAGTTCGCATTCATGGAGGTGGGTAGGGAATCAAAAAGGAAAGCTGAGGCATTTCTCCGAGAAAACATACTTGTTGCCTCGACAAACAGTTGCCCCCTTGGGTATCATTGCTGGTAGCCTGGAACCACTCTAGGCTAGGGAAAGGCTAATTGCTCTGAGAAGCGTAGAATACGAATGGTGGCTTAAGCTTGTCTAAGGTTATTAGAGTTAGGTATGAGAAGGGTGTGCTGAAGCCGCTAGAGCCTGTAGAGCTTAGGGATGGCGAGGAAGTAGTGATTGTGTTGGAGGAGGACATTGTAGAGTTTGCTAGGCGTATACGAGGGCTTATCAGTGCCCGAGAGGAGGCTGGCGAGCTTCTCTCAAGGGAGAGGGATAGGTTTGAAGGCTACAGGAAGCAATAACAGAGTGGTGGTAGATGCCTCTATTGTTATTGACTTATTTGCTGGGCGGGATAAGGCTAGAATAGAGGCTGCTGAAAGGATATTCGAGTGCTTTAAGACTAGGGGTAGTAGTGTGAAAGTGTTTGCTCCGAGACTGTTTCTAGCGGAGGTTTCCGGGGTCCTAGTCAGGCTCCTCCAACGATCCCAGGTAAGGAGCGTAATCCAGAGGCTTGAGCGCGAGATCGTAACTGTCGGAGACGACCTCTACTACCGGGAGTCTATAGAAATAGCCTTGAAAACTGGTTCCAGAGGAGCAGATACCTACTACATCGGGCTAGCAAAGATCCTTGACGCAGCACTTATTACTAGTGATTGAATCCAAGCCCTAAACGCCAAGCTCGCCGGTGAAAAAGCTTACTATGTCCTTGAGGAAATCGACAACGTACTCAAGCATCTAGGATGCCAATAACATTATTACTTTATATGAGTTCTAAACTAAATATGAAACTGACTAGCCCGGAAACAGCCTCGAAAACAAACGCGAAAGACACCCCACTAGAAACCTACGAAAGCTTTTGTATTCTTCCGTAACAGTGGAACTATAGGGGATACGGGCAAAGTCGAAATCTAATTAGGAACCCAACTCGACTGTAAACAACTATTATCGATATTGAGGCTGGGTCGGCGCCAGTTTGTAACAGGCCCGCCGGGATTTGAACCCGGGACCTCCGGCTCCGGAGGCCCGCGCCATAAATACTCGTGTTGCATTGGTGTATGAAGGAATGCAACATGCATTTAGATATGATAATCCGCCCTGATTCTTAAGTCTGATAAGAATGCAACATCCGAGAGGAAAAAGGCTTAGAGGCTCTATCAGTCACATGTATAGACGGGGATAGGGTTGTCTAAGGCTATACGCGTTAAGTATGAAAATGGTGTACTGAAGCCTCTTGAGCCTAGTGGATCTTCAGGAGGGGGAGGAGCTGGTCGTTGTGGTGCATGGTAAGAGTTTCTATAAGCTAGCCCTGTCTACAAGCTTTGAAGCCAAACGGAACGTTGACGAGGTTTTAGAGGAGGTTCGTAAACGTGGCAAAAAACTATACGGGTAGAGTTGTGCTCGATACGAGCGTCGTAGCTAAGAGCATCCTGGCTCCACCAAAGTATCTGCAGAGAGACATTTATGAGAGGGAGATGGAAACCCGCCAAAAGATACATGTAATACTGGGTTTGCTGGAAAAGTTGAGCTATAAGGTGTTCTTCCCAAAAGCTGGCATAATAGAAGTTGTATCAGTGTTGAAGCGGAGTGGCATGACGAGAGAGCATGTGCTAAAGGTCGTGGAGAGCCTAAACAACACTTTTATAGTTGTTAACGAGAACGTGATATACGATAAGGCTCTTGAAGTAGCATTAACAACGGCTCCATCTGGCTTTGACACCTACTTCCTCGCACTAGCACTCCTCACAGACTCTCTACTCGTAACCGACGATAAGGGCATGGCAGACCAGCCAGGAGACTAAAGCTTAACGTGATCTTTGTTAGAGAGGCTACCACAGAGGAGATTCAAGCTAAGTTGCTCGGTTAGTGTAATGTCTTTCAAACGAAAGGACAGACAAAGTGGCGTGATTAGTGGCGGGCCCGCCGGGATTTGAACCCGGGACCTCCGGCTCCGGAGGCCGGCGCTCTATCCTGGCTGAGCTACGGGCCCCAGGTTATATTGTTTCAGCGTACTACTTACTTATATAAGTGGCATGAGACGTAGTGACCTGGTTCTATTTCTAGTAGGCGTGGCTCTATTTTTTTGCATTCGTCCATGGCAAAGGGACACCTTGTGTGGAACCTGCATCCCGGGGGTGGTTTCATGGCGCTCGGTATTTCGCCCGATGGTATAACGTCTTTTGGCAGCAGCTCCTCCTCTTCTCTTAGTATTACTGGGGCCGCGGCTAGGAGCATTTTTGTGTACGGGTGAAGGGGGTTCTTGAAGATCTTCTCTACAGGGCCTATTTCGACTATTTTGCCTAGGTACATTACTGCCACTCTTGTTGCTATGTTTCTCACTATTCCAAGGTCGTGTGTTATGAGCAGGTATGAGAGTCTCCTCTCCTTTTGGAGCCTCATTAGAAGGGATACTATCTTAGCCTGGGCGCTCACGTCCAGGGCTGAGGTCGGCTCGTCTAGTACTATGAACCTGGGGTTGGCTGCCAGGGCCCTGGCTATCGCTACCGCCTGCTTCTCCCCGCCTCCGAGGTCTCTCGGCTTCCTGTACATTATGTCTGTGGGTAACTCTACGGACTCTAGTAGCTCCGCTACCCTCTCTTCCACCTCCCTGCTATCATTTACTAGCTTGTTTACTATGAGGGGGAGTGCTACGATGTCCTTGACGTATTTAGCTGGGTTGAGGCTCGTGCCAGGGTCCTGGAATACTATCTGGATCTCCCGCTTAACCCATGGGGGCCTCTTATGGGAGGGCACCGATATGTCTGTACCCTTGTATAGTATCCTGCCGCTTGTGGGGGCGTAGATGCCCATTATCATGTAACCTGTAGTGGTCTTTCCGCTTCCAGACTCTCCCACTAGGGCAAAGGTCTCTCCCTCGTTGACCTCGAAGCTAACATCGTCTACGGCTTTCACCGTGCCTATTGAGAGCCTGAAGTACTTCTTCAGTCTCTCGACCCTAAGTATGGGCTCTCTCGAGCTCATGGCGCTTCACCTCTTATAGTAGAGCCAGCACCTAACCCGCTTACCTCTTCCAACCATTATCATGGGTGGCCTCTTCTCCCTGCATATGCTCTCAGCAAAGGGACATCGCGGGTGGAATCTGCACCCGCTTGGGGGATTAAGGTAGTCCGGTATCCTGCCGGGAACGCCCTTGGGGTTCCAGTTGCCGGTTAATTTTGGGGCCGTCTCTACGAGCATCTGGGTGTATGGGTGGAGGGGGTTCTCGAATATATCACTGGACTCTCCTTCCTCGACGACATCTCCAGCGTACATTACGTAGGTTCTATCGGTCATCTTCCTCACCATGCCGAGAGCATGGGACACTAGTATAACCGAGAGGTTCCTCTTCATAGTGAGATCCGCTAGTAGTCTCAGTATCTGGTCTTGGATGGTGACGTCGAGGTTGGTCGTGGGCTCGTCTGCTAAAAGCAGTTCTCTAGCTGAGGCTAATGCCATGGCTATGACAACTCTCTGCCTCATGCCGCCGCTCAATTGGAAGGGGTAGCTGTCCATAACCCTCTCAACGTCTGGTAGCCTTACCTCCTTGAGTAGCCTATAGGCTATCTCCTCTATCTCCTCCTTGGAAAGCTTCCTGCGTGCCGACTGCTTTATTATGTCAAACAGCTGGTCTCTAACCTTAAACACGGGGTTTAGGGCTGCCATGGGATCCTGGAAGATCATGGCTATTTCTCTTCTCCTTACGTTATTCAGTAGATCCTTATCAGCTTCTAGCAGGTCCCTCCCCTTATAGAGTATTTTCCCGCCCTCCACCCTGGCGTTGTAGGGGAGTATTCTGAGTATCGACTTTAGCGTGGTTGTCTTCCCGCTCCCCGACTCTCCTACTAAGCCTATTCTCTCGCCTTTGCCTACTCTTAGCTCGACTCCATTGAGCACTTTCAGGGTGCCCTTGTATACTTTGTAGCTTACCCTTAGATCCCTTATTTCCAGTAGCCCATCCCTGCCTTCCTTCAACACTTGCACCCCACGTGTTACTCTGTGAACATGTCCTTCACTCCATCGCCTAGCAGGTTGAATCCTAGTATTATGAAGGCTATTGCTAGGGCTGGGAAAATGCTTATCCACCAGTACTCTGGCATCAGCTTTATGCCCTCAGCCACCAT
>Ga0256839_1005967_pt1 | contig 10979 bp, 7 predicted proteins | sample 354166metaG_FD_185968 | JGI IMG/M metagenome (GOLD analysis project Ga0256839, IMG submission 185968) | Hydrothermal vent microbial communities from Mid Atlantic Ridge, Atlantic Ocean - 354-166 | ecosystem: Environmental > Aquatic > Marine > Hydrothermal vents | place: Atlantic Ocean: Mid... | reverse complement strand
GATGGGCTCGCCGGTTTGCCGGTCCCAAACGATGGTCGTCTCGCGCTGGTTGGTGATACCGATGGCCGCGATGTCGCCGGGCCGCAGGCCTGCTTCGGCGAGCGCCCGCCGGGCGGTGGAGAGTTGCGTCCGCCAGATCTCTTCCGGGTCGTGTTCCACCCAACCCGGCTTCGGGTAAAGCTGCCGGAACTCTTCCTGCGCCGCCGCCCGAGGGACGCCGTCTTCTCCGAAGACGATGGCCCGGGAACTGGTGGTGCCTTGATCGAGCGCGAGAATCCAGGACATGAAGCCTCTCGAACCGGTGTGTCTGCCTAGCTGGGAACCATGCGCCGGCCGGCGGCCGGAGTTCGCGGGCTGCGGCGCCCCGGCCGGCACGTAAGGCTTTGTACCACATCCGGCTGCCGGCGCGGGGGGATGGGTGGGACAATGATTCCCGTGCCGCCAAGTTCGAGCGCCGCCGAGGCGCGGCGCTTCTACGACCGTTTCGGCCGGCTGCAAGACATTCAGGTTCTGTACGAGGGCCGTGCCCTGCGGTGGCTGGAAGAGGCCGGACGTTTCCAGAGCGCCCGTGCCGTGTTCGAGTTCGGCTGCGGTACGGGGGCGTTCGCCCGCCGCCTGCTGGAGCGCCGGTTGCCGGAAGATGCGCGCTACGTGGGCGTGGACGTCAGCGAAACCATGGTCCGCATCGCCCGCCGGCGGCTCGAGCGGTGGCGCGGCCGCGCTGAGATCCGTCTGGTGAGCGGGTCGCTGCCGCTTCCCGACGCTGACGGGGTTTACGACCGGTTTGTCTCGAACTACGTCTTTGACCTGCTCCCTGGGCCGGAGATCGCCGCCGTGCTCGCCGAGGCGCGCCGGATTCTGGCGGCCGATGGGCTGCTGTGTCTGGCCAGCCTGACGCACGGGGCCACCCCGGCGGCCCGCTTCGTAAGCCGCGTCTGGAGCCGGGTCCATGCCTGGAAGCCCTGGTGGACGGGTGGCTGCCGGCCCATCGAACTGCTGGAGTTCGTGAGGCCGCCGGACTGGCTCGTGCTGGAGCGGAAGGTCCTCACCCAGCTCGGCATCAGCTCGGAACTCGTCGTCGCAAGCAGAGGGCGGGGCGGGACGATCCCTGAAGACCGTCTGCTATCCTGATGAAGGCTCGAAATAGGGAATCATTTACGGACTTCATTCCATGACGCTGGATCAGGGAAGACAGAAGGATATGCGCAGCCTCGAAGCGCACGGCATACGCAATGTGAACACAGTTTGGTGGAACTTGACGACGCCCGCTTTGTACGAACATGCGCTGCGGCGGTTCTCGGGCTTGCTGGCCCACCGCGGGCCCCTCGTCGTCCGCACCGGGCAGTACACCGGGCGGTCGCCGAACGACCGTTACATCGTCAAGGAGCCCACCACCGGAGAGCTGATCTGGTGGGGCAAGGTGAACCGGGCGTTCGATTCCGACGCCTACGACAAGCTGCGCAGGAGGCTGACGGCGTACCTGCAGGGCAAAGACCTGTTCGTCCAGGACTGCTACGTCGGGGCCGACCCGAAATACCGCATGCCGATCCGGGTCATCAACGAGCTGGCCTGGCACAACATCTTCGCCCGGAACATGTTCATCAAGGAAACGGACCGCGCGAAGCTGGAGAACTTTCAGCCGGAATTCACCGTAATCGACGCCCCGGGCTTCGTCGCGCATCCGGAAGAAGACGGCACGCGGTCCGAAGCCTTCATCTTGCTCAACTTCCACCGCCGGGAAGTCATCATCGGGGGCACCGCCTATGCCGGAGAGATGAAGAAGTCCATCTTCTCGGTGATGAACTTCTTCCTCCCCCAGCGGGGCGTGCTTTCCATGCACTGTTCGGCCAACTACGGCCGGGACAAGAACGACGTGGCCATCTTCTTCGGCCTCTCCGGCACCGGCAAGACGACTCTGTCCGCCGATCCGCACCGGACCCTGATCGGCGACGACGAGCACGGCTGGAGCGACGAGGGGGTCTTCAACTTCGAGGCCGGCTGTTATGCCAAGGTGATCCGGCTGTCGCCCGAGACCGAGCCGGAGATCTACGCCACGACGCGGATGTTCGGCACGATCCTGGAGAACGTGGCCATCGACGCCGAGACGCGCCGGGTGGATCTGGACAGCGACGAGTTCACCGAGAACACCCGGGCTTCCTACCACATCAGCGCGATTCCCAACGCCGACCCCAGCGGGATGGCCGGGCATCCGCGGACGATCGTCATGCTCACGGCGGACGCCTTCGGCGTGCTTCCCCCGGTGGCGAAGTTGACCCCGGAGCAGGCCATGTACCACTTCCTGTCGGGCTACACGGCCAAAGTGGCCGGCACGGAACGGGGCATCACCGAGCCGCAGGCAACCTTCAGCACCTGCTTCGGCGCTCCGTTCATGGCGCTGAATCCGAACGTCTATGCGCAACTGCTCGGCGAGAAGATGAGGCGGCACAAGGTGAACGCTTACTTGATCAACACCGGCTGGAGCGGCGGTCCTTACGGCGTGGGCAGCCGGATCGAGCTCCCCTACACCCGGGCGATGGTCACGGCGGCGCTGACGTGCGCGTTGGAGAAGGTCCCACTGCGCAAGGATCCGATCTTCGGGGTTCTCGTGCCGGAGGCCGTGGAAGGGGTTCCGCCGGAAATCCTGAATCCGAGGAACACCTGGGCGGACAGGAGGGCCTACGACGAGCAGGCCAGGAAGCTGGCGGCGATGTTTCGGGAGAACTTCCGCCAGTTCGAAGATGCGGCCACCCCCGAAGTGCGGGCGGCGGGGCCGGCGCCTTGAGGGTCCGCTGCGCCGCTGGCGGCCGAAAGGAGGCGACAGGTTTCGAACGATGCCCTCTGAAGCGAATCTTCCCGATCCGAAGGACCTGCAAATAGCCCGGCTGGGCGAATGCAAGGTGCCCTCGCCCGCCGTGGCGCAGGGGCTTCCCTTCGTTGACGAAAGCGACCGGGTGCTGCTGTCTTCCAGCACCCGGGTGGTCGAGTCCTATCTCGAGGCGGGCAAGCCGGCGCCCTCTTTGGAGGCGGCCGGGCCGCGCCGGGAGATCTTTTTCAACCCTGAGAGGCTCACCTGCGGCATCGTCACCTGCGGCGGGCTGTGCCCCGGGCTGAACGACGTCATCCGCTCCATCGTGATGACGCTGCACTACATCTACGGCGTGCGCCGGATCATCGGGTTCCGGTACGGCTACGCCGGTCTGTCGCGGGAGCCGGTCGAGCCGCCGGTGTTCCTGACGCCGGAGAGCGTCTCCACCATCCACGAATACGGCGGAACGGTGCTCGGATCCTCGCGCGGGCCCCAGCCGGTCTCCGACATGGTGGACACGCTGGTGAACTGGAAGGTGGGGATCCTGTTCACCATCGGCGGCGACGGCACGCAGCGGGGCGCTCACGAGATCGCCAAAGAGATTCGCAAGCGCAACCTGCCGATTGCCGTGATCGGCGTCCCCAAGACGATCGACAACGATCTGGAATGGGTAGACCGCAGCTTCGGCTTCCTGACGGCCGTCGAGGCGGCCCGGCCGGCCATTCACTCGGCCCATGCCGAAGCCAAGGGCGTCCACTACGGCGTCGGACTGGTGAAGCTGATGGGACGGCACTCGGGCTTCATCGCCGTCCGGGCGAGCCTGGCCAATCCGGACGTGAACTTCTGCTTGATCCCGGAGGTGCCTTTCACATTGCACGGAGAAGGCGGCTTCCTCGATGTGCTCGTCAAACGCCTGAAGCAGCGCCGGCACGCGGTGATCGTCGTCGCCGAAGGCGCGGCGCAGGACATCCTGCAGGACCCCAAGCACCAGGAGCGCGACGCCTCCGGGAATCTGAAGCTGAAAGACGTGGGCGTGTTCTTGAAGGACGAGATCCAGGCCGGCTGCGCGCGGCACTCGATTCCGGTGGCGATCAAGTATATCGACCCCAGCTATACGATCCGCAGCCTGCCGGCGAACTCCAATGACTCGGCCTACTGTCTGGTCCTCGGCCAGGATGCGGTCCACGCCGGCATGGCCGGGAGAACCGACATGCTGGTCGGCTACACGAACGGCCGCTTCACCCACATCCCGATCGCCCTGGTGACCGGGGAGAGAAAACACGTCGATCCCCAGGGCGAGGAGTGGCGGTATCTGTTGCAGATGACCGGCCAGCCGGCCTCCATGGTGGGCCGCGGGGGCTGATTCCAGGGATCGCCCTCCAATCGTGCGACCACTGGACGCCGGGCCGCATCCAGCCAAGGGAGGACTCCAATGAAGCTCGACACGGAGCGGTGGAAGGCTGTCCTGTTCGACCTGGACGGCGTGCTCACCCAAACCGCCAAGCTGCACGCCGCCGCCTGGAAGGAGATGTTCGACGCCTACTTGCGGGAGCGGGCGGCGCGCACGGGGGAACGGTTCCGGGAGTTCGACATCGCCACCGACTACAAGAAATACATCGATGGCAAGCTCCGCCAGGACGGCGTTCGCAGCTTCCTGGCCTCCCGCGCCATCGAGCTGCCGGAGGGCTCTCCTGAAGATCCGCCGGACCGCGAGACCGTTCACGGCTTGGGGAACCGGAAGAACGAGCTCGTCCTCGAGCTGATCCGCACCCGCGGCGTCGAGCTTTACGATTCCAGCGTGGCCTGGGCCCGATGGCTGAAGGAGCACGGGGTCAAGACCGCCGTGGTCTCGGCGAGCCGGAACTGCCGGGCGGTGTTGGAAAAGACCGGAATCGCCGATCTCTTCGACGTGGTGGTGGACGGCGAAGTCGCCCACGAGAAAGGCTTGGCCGGCAAGCCCTCCCCGGAGACTTTTCTGGAAGCGGCCCGGCGGCTGGGGGTCGCGCCGCCGGAAGCCATCGTGGTGGAGGATGCCGTCTCCGGCGTCGAGGCGGGCTGCCGGGGCGGCTTCGGCCTGGTGATCGGCGTGGACCGCAAAGGCGATCCCGAAGCCCTGCGGGCGGCCGGGGCGCACATCGTCGTCCAGGACCTCGCCGAGCTGGCCGGCGACGGCGATTCCCAATGAGCCTCCATTCTTTTGCACAATTGACGTCATGATTCGCCATCAAACTCTGCGGCCTCCCGAGTTCGTCTATCCCGTCGATCCGTGGCGGATGATCGAGCAGACCTTCTACGAAAAGTTTCTGCCTCAGACGGAGACCATCTTTTCGGTCGCCAACGGTTACCTGGGGATGCGGGCGAACTTCGAGGAAGGCCGGCCGTCGCACCTGCGGGGCACTTACATCAACGGGTTCCACGACACCTGGCCGATACCCTACGGCGAGGAGGCCTACGGATTCGCCAAGACCGGCCAGACGATCGTCAACGTCCCCGACGGCTGCATCATGAAGCTCTACGTCGATGACGAACCGCTCTACCTGCCCACCGCCGACCTGCTGAGCTTCGAGCGCGTCCTCGACATGCGCAACGGCGTGCTGGAGCGGAACCTGGTCTGGGAGACGCCGTCCGGAAAGGTCGTCCACGTGCGCACCCGGCGGCTGGTCTCCGCCGAACACCGGCACTTGGCGGCGATCTGCTACGAAGTCACCGTGGTCAACGCGCGGGCCCCGCTGGTGATCTCTTCGCAGCTCGTCAACGACGGCTGGAAACCCGCGGAAAACAACGGCGATCCCCGCAAGGCCAGCCCGCTGAAGGAGCCTCCGCTGGTCGGCGAGCTTCACGACTTCGAGGGCCGCCGCGTCCGTCTCGGCTACCGGGCGCGAAACAGCGGAATGGCCTTGGGCTGCGGCGCCGATCACGTGATCGAGACCGAATGCCCGCACCGCGTGGAAACCAGTTGCGACGCCGACCTCGGCAAGGTGGTCTTCACCATCGACGCCCTCCCCAAGAAGCCGGTGCGCATCGTCAAGTACCTGGCCTATCACACTTCCCGCACCGCTCCGCCCCGGGAGATGCTCGACCGAGTGGACCGCACGCTCGACCGCGCCGTCCGGCACGGCTTCGACGAGCTTCTCCGCTGCCAGCGCGAGCACCTCGACCGGTTCTGGGAGCGGAGCGACGTCGAGATCCACATCGACGGCGAAATGACCGGGGAGCCGGACGAGATCTACCAGCAGGCCATCCGCTGGAATCTGTTCCAGATCTTCCAGGCTACGGCCCGCGCCGAGGGCGTCGGCGTCCCCGCCAAGGGCCTCACCGGCCAGGCTTACGAAGGGCACTATTTCTGGGACACCGAGATGTACGTGCTGCCGTTCCTGATCTATACGGAGCCGCGCATCGCCCGGAACCTGCTGCGTTTCCGCCACAGCATGCTCGACAAGGCCAGGGCTCGCGCCAAAGAGCTGCACCACAAGGGCGCGCTGTTCCCGTGGCGGACCATCAACGGCAGCGAGGCGTCGGCCTACTACGCCGCCGGCACCGCCCAGTTCCACATCAATGCCGACATCATGTTCGCCCTGGAGAAGTACGTCAACGCCACCGGCGATCTCGAGTTCCTCTTCAACGAAGGCGCCGAGATGCTGGTGGAGACGGCGCGCATGTGGGTGGATCACGGCTTCTACAATCCGAGGAAGCTCGGGCAGTTCTGTATCCACGCGGTTACCGGGCCGGACGAGTACACCACGGTGGTGGACGACAACACCTTCACCAACCTGATGGCCCGGGAGAACCTGCGGTTCGCCGCCGAGACCGTCCAGACGCTGCGCGTCGAGCATCCGCAACTCTACAAGAAGCTCGTTCACAAGACGGAGCTCGAGCCCGAGGAGGTGGGCGAGTGGCGGCGGGCGGCCGAGAAGATGTACATCCCCTACGACGATCAGGCCGGCATCCATCCCCAGGACGACCACTTCCTGGAGCACGAGGTCTGGGACTTCGACAACACGCCTCCGGAAAACTACCCCCTGCTGCTGCACTACCACCCGCTGACGATCTACCGCTTCCAGGTGATCAAGCAGGCCGACATCGTCCTGGCCATGTTCCTGCTGGGCAACGAGTTCAGCGACGACCAGAAGCGCCGCAACTTCGAGTACTACGACCCGCTGACCACCGGCGATTCCTCGCTGTCGGCCTGCATCCAGAGCATCGTGGCGGCCGAGATCGGCAAGATGGACAAGGCCCTCGAGTACGCCCGCTACGCCATTCTCATGGACCTGGCCGACATCGCCCGCAACGTGAGCGACGGCTGCCACATCGCCTCGACCGGCGGGACGTGGATGGTCTTCGTCTACGGATTCGCGGGGATGCGGGACTACTACGGGCACCTGAGTTTCCGGCCGCGGCTGCCCTCGGTGTTCCGGCGCCTGTCGTTCCCCCTGCAGGTCCGCAGCCGCAAGCTCAGGGTAACCCTGGAACGCGATTCGAAGACCATCACCTATCTGCTGCGCCAGGGCCACGACCTGGCCATTACTCACTTTTCCGAGCGCATTCCGCTGGTGGAAGGCAAGCCGGTGACCCGCGAGATCGAGATCATCGACCTCCCGTCCGTCCCCGCGGGCGAGACTGCTAGGATGTGAACAGTATGCTGAATCGCTTCGGACGGCGGCGTTTCTTGGGAGGGATCGCCGCCCTGTTGGCGGGGCCGGGGCTGAGGGGCGCGCCGAAGGGGGCTCCGCAGAAATTGGTGATTCTGATGCTGGGTGCGCCCGGCAGCGGCAAGACCACCCAGGCCGGCCGGTTGAGCCGCAAGTACAAGATCCCGGCGCTCTCCATGGCGACGATCCTGAACAAGGAGTCCGGCTGGGTGAAGGACCGCTATAAGAAGAGCCTCAGGCTCCCGATGGCCACCGGCGACGTGATCGGTGACGAGCTGGCCAACCAGCTCGTCGAAAAGCATATCCGAACCAAGAAGGCCCGGAACGGGTTCATACTGGACGGCTATCCCCGCACCGGCAAACAGGCCGAGTACTTCGAGCGCACCCTGGCGGAGCTCGGGCTGCCCGAACCGATCGTCCTCCATCTCGACATTCCTGAGAAGGTCGCCGTCCAGCGCCTGTTGGGGCGGGGCAAGCGCCAGGACAAGCCGGAGAGGGTCGAGGCGCGGATGGCCGAGTACCGGGCTGAGGCGGAGTTCCTCTTGAAGCACTACGCAGGCCGCATCCGGCGCATCGACGGCACGGGAACGCGCGACCAGGTCTGGCGGCGTGTCGAGCGTGCGGTGGAAGAGTCTCTGCGGTAGGTCTGCAGGCTCCCGATGGGCACCACGGCCAGGCAACTGCCCTCGGCGCTGGAGGAGTTCGACCGGCTGCTGATGCTGGCCGCCGGCCGGCGGTTCGATCTCTTCCTCGACTACGACGGCACGCTGACCCCTATCGTGGGCCGTCCCGAACTTGCGATCCTGGCCGAGGACACGCGCACCGTACTGCGGGAGCTGGCCCGCCGCATTCCGGTGGCCCTGATCAGCGGCCGCGACTTGGACGACCTCCGGCGCCTCGTGGCCATCGAGGAGGTCCACTACGCCGGCAGCCACGGCTTCGAAATCCAGGCCGCCGACGGCAAGCGCCTCGATGCGGAGCCCGCAGCCGCCTATTTGCCGGCTCTGGAGCGGGCCGAAAAGGAGTTGCGCCGGCGCCTCGAGCGCGTGCCCGGGGCGCTGGTGGAGCGGAAGCGCTACACCCTGGCGGTGCATTACCGTCTGGTGGAGCCTCAGCGGCACAACGAGATCGAAGCTGCAGTCGCCGCGGCCGCCGCCGCGTGTCCGGAACTCCGGCGCACCGAGGGCAAGAAGGTGTTCGAGCTGCAGCCGGCCGTCGAATGGAACAAGGGCAAAGCGTTGAAGCGGCTGGCCGATGTGCTCGGCTTGCAGCGAACCTCGGACTTTCCCCTCTTCCTCGGCGACGACCGCACCGACGAGGACGCCTTCCGGGAGCTGCGCGACTGGGGGGCGGGGATTCTCGTGCGCGATGCCGACGTGCCCACCTGGGCCCAGTTCGCGCTCGACTCTCCGGCGGAAGTCAACGAGTTTCTCCACCGGCTGCTGGCCGGGCTGGATCGCGCCCGAGGGGCCGCCGGCGCTGATCGAGGCGGCCCCGAGAGCCGCGGGCGGTTCTAGCGCAAGGCCGAAGCGGCCCGGGCGTCGGGGACGTCGGCGGCGGTGAACTCCCGCAGCAGCGCCCGCACGTGGGCCGGGTTCGGCAGGTAGTAGCGGGCCCGGGTCTCGCCTTTGCCCACACGGACCGTCCAATCCTCGGGGGAGAGCTGGGCGAACATGTCCTCATCGGTGCGGTCGTCGCCGGCGGCGAAGCGGAAGTCGGCGTCCCCATGGGCCTTCAGGATCTCTTCGACGACCTGGCCCTTGTGGATCCACAGCGGCCGGATCTCGACGCACTTCTGGCCGTGAACGGCGCTGACGTCGGTCTCGCTCAGCATGCCTTCCAGGATGCCGATCAGCTCCGCCGCCAGCCACTCGCCGAACTCCGGGTGCGTCATGCGGTAGTGCCAGACCACCGAGTGCTCCTTTTCCTCGATGAGGCTGCCCGGCGCCCGCTCGACGAACTGCTCCAGCAGCTCGAGGACGCGGGGCTTCCAGTCGTTGCTGCGGGACTGCACCCGCTCGACCCACTCCTTCGATCCGAAGGGCCGGATCCAGGCGCCGTGCTCGGCGGCCAGGTACATGCCGGTGATCTGCCCGAACCAGCGTTCGATGTCTTCCCGGCGGCGGCCCGAGATCATGGCGACATAGTTATTCGACGGGCGGCTGAGGTCGTCCAGGAGCGCCAGCAGCGGCTGGTTTGGAGCCGCCTGTTCCGGGCGTCCCGTGTATTCGGCCAGGGTGCCGTCGTAGTTGAGCAGAAGGATGCGCTTGCGGGCTTGCCGGTAGGCGGGCACCACGGCCCGCATGTCCAGCAGCCCCGGCTGGCCGGCGGGACGGCGGGCCCGGGACGCCGCCGCCTTCTCCAGTTGCTGGAGAAACCGGTCCCCCCACTTGTAGACGTTGTTGAACTCCACCCGCCGGCGGAGCGCGGCCATGCGTTCGCGCCGCTCCTCGATGGAGAGGTCCAGGGCGCGCTGGATCACCTCGGCGGTCCGCTCGATGTCGAACGGATTCACCAGGAACGCCTCGCCCATCTCGGCCGCCGCCCCGGCCAGCTCACTGAGCACCAAGACGCCGTGGCCTTCGTTGCACGCCACGTACTCCTTGGCCACCAGGTTCATGCCGTCGCGCAGGGGCGTCACCCAGCCGACGTCGGCCATCGCGTACAGGGCCACGAGCTGCGGTCGCGAGACCCCCCGGTGCAGGTAGACCACCGGAGTCCAGTCCGGCGTGGAGTACTGGCCGTTGATCTCGCCGACCATCTCGTTGACGCGGCGGCGAAGGCGGGCATAAGAAGCCACCCGCTCCCGCGAGGGGACGGCGATCTGCACCAGCACGACTTTGCCCCGCAGACTGGGGGCGTGCTGCAGCAGGTGCCGGTAAGTGCGCAGCCGCTCCGGGATGCCCTTGGTGTAATCGAGCCGGTCCACTGAGAACAGCAGCCGCCGGTCGCGGAACCTCTGGCGGTACTGGTCCATGTAGCGCTGGGTCTCGTCGTCGCTCTCGAGCAGCCTGCGGAACTCGTCGGGCGCGATGCCGATGGGTAGCGCCTCCATGCGCACCGAGCGGCCGCCCACCTCGACCTCGTCGATCTGGCTCTCCAGGCCGGCGATGCGCAGCAGCGCCGACCGGAAGTGCTGCAAATGGGCGTGGGTCTGGAACGCCACCAAATCGGCCCCGAGCACGCCTTGCAGCAGCTCGTCGCGGCCCGGCAACAGCCGGAACACCTCGCTCGAAGGGAACGGGATGTGGAGGAAGAAGCCGATCTTGGCGTCCGGCATCGCTTCGCGCAACATCTGCGGCAGCAGCATCAACTGGTAGTCGTGCACCCAGATCAGGTCGCCCGGCCGTGCGTGCTCGACGACGGCGGCGCAGAATCTCCGGTTGGCGTCCTTGTAAGCGGGAAAGCTGCGCGGATCGTAGGAAATGAGCGAAGGAAAATAATGAAACAACGGCCAGATCGTCTGGTTTGCGTAGCCCTCGTAGTAGAGTTCTACGGTTCTGGGCGGAATATCGACGATCACG
>Ga0256839_1005966_pt1 | contig 10979 bp, 9 predicted proteins | sample 354166metaG_FD_185968 | JGI IMG/M metagenome (GOLD analysis project Ga0256839, IMG submission 185968) | Hydrothermal vent microbial communities from Mid Atlantic Ridge, Atlantic Ocean - 354-166 | ecosystem: Environmental > Aquatic > Marine > Hydrothermal vents | place: Atlantic Ocean: Mid... | reverse complement strand
GAAAAATCAAGCTCGAAATAGGGCTGGCCACTTAGCTTCAGCGCTTCGAAAATTTTATGGTAATAATCGTCGCGGGCTTTTTTGTATTTTTCGTAGGCTTCAAGGTTAAAATGGATTTTTGCGGTTTTACGATGAGCAATATCGCTAATCATCCATTGATCGGTTTTTCTGGCAATTTGTAACGAGGTAAAGCTATCGACCGGATCCCGGGTCAGGATTATTTTGGCACATTCCGGGTCCGAAAGGGATTGTTGCAACATCCGTGGATCATGGGCCTGAAAAATCCTGTAGCCGGGAGTTTTCCCAGGTGTCGCATTCCGGATTGCCCGCACCAGTTCTTCGGGGTCCTCATCCCGCGCCGCCAAAGATATACCAAGAAACTCGTGCCGCCCCGGCACGCCGATGAAGCCTTTATTGAACAGCTCGCCATAAGAAACCAGCCCGTCAAACTGGTTCAGATATTGCTCCAGCAGGTTTGAGCCGCTTCGCATGGTGCCAAAAATCGCAAATTGTTTAAATGGCTGATTATTCATAACTATTCTCGACAATATCCGGGCTGTTTTCGGCTTCCCTATGCCAGTTTAGCCCTGCATCCCGCAAGAATTCAATGTATTCTTCCAGCCCTTCACGGGGCAATAATACGGGAAGATCGCGGTTTTTTTGTGCCAAAGAGGGCCGTAATTCGAAAACCAGCTCTTCCAATACCGCGCCGGGTTGCGACAAAATTTCGTTTAGCGAAATGATCTTGACCTTCGCATTGCCGCTCAAAAGCGCCGATAATTGCGCCTGTTCCTGCCGTAATCTCAAGCTGATTTTAGATTGAAGCGCTTGAATATCCCGCTCGTTATTCCGGAAAAGCCGAAGCAGCCAAACCGAGCGGATGAAGAATACCCGCGCTTTCGGATCTCGGGCAATAAATCGGGCCAGCCGCTGGTTCTTGCCGGGATCAAGCGCAAAAAGCGGATCATCATCCCGCTGATTCCAGATAAAATTCAGCAAAAACCCTTCCGGATTGTGATTACGCAATCTAGGGCTTCCCCCCAGGTTTCCCTTTAATCTGGGCGCAAGTTCCTGATAGGGTTTTCGTTGCCTCGAAAACAGATGCTGGAAATACTCAAGACCTGTCTCTTGCTTGATCCAATCCGGAAAATCCTGGAAAACATGGTCAAAACCGCTCAAAACCGTGTAGGGTGCTGCCGCCACCTGCTCTGTCAGGCGCGGAACCTGCCCCTGCATGACCAGCCCTTGCCGCCCCTTTATGCGCCGGTTTTCAGCCTTTTCAATCGTTGCCAGAAATGCCGTTTCCATATCCGGATTGCGCCTGGCGGCTTGGCGATCCGGATCAAGCAATGTGGTATACAAAGCCTTGGCTCCGCACCATGTTTTACGGATAAAATAGCTGTCTATATGCTCGATAAAGCGAAGATGGTCATCATAAAACATCATAGGCTTGCCGCGAAAATCAAACCGTGTGAATGTAAGGGAGCGGGATTTCAGATTCTGGCTATGCTTGCGGGCAAGGGTTTGAAAATAGGATTCATCAGGGATCCAGCATTTTTTGAAATACCGGTCATAAACAGGGCGTTGCGGGTCTTTCAGAATGGCGCTCAGGGTAGCACGGGTCAGGGTCCACCATTGGGAGCCGATATGCGGGGTCAGCCCCGATGGCATTTTCCGCTTTATTCCCAGCTTGCGTTGCAGCTCGACAAACAGGTCAAAAATCCGGCGGTTTCGGACAAAGGAAAACGGAAAATACAGGCTGAGCCGCTCGGATTCCAACCCGCCTTTAATCCATGTCTTGTCACCAACCCGCACCGATTCTATATAATCCGTATCCGGATTTTGCTGCAAAAAAGTAATAAACTCTCCCAATGGGCGGCTGGGAAGGCAGGAGCCGGATAGCAGCGTGATATGGGAAACACAGGGAAAGCCGGCCAACAGGCATTCCACGGCCCGGAACTGCGCCTCCACCAATGAAAACCGGCCCCATTCGCAATGCAGCCTTGGCGCAAGCACCACCGATTCCAGCCCGTCAACCACCTGCCGGAAGGCCATATACTCCGATTCCGGCACCTTGGCATCGACATGGATTGCCAACTTGCAGCCCATGCGGTGCAGCGCCGCTACCAATTGTGCCACACGATCCAGGTTTTCATGGACCAAAAGCACAAATCCGATGCTCATGCCCAGCCTCCAAGCGAAATCAATCCCAGGCGTTCCAATTGTTGCCAATCTTCAAAGCGCGTGGATTGTGGAGTCCATATTTCGGCCAGCGCATTTTTATTTTCACTATAGGCGCGATATTCGGCGCTGTTGTTATAATGCTGGCCGCGGATCAACTCTTCTTGCGCACGGCTGGCCATATCGGGCAGAAATTTGGTATGAAGCAATGCCCCGCAAATCCGCTCGCCACCGCCCCGCTCATAAGTTTGATTAAGGCCACGAGGCAATAAAACATGGGTGGAGGAAATATAGACAAAATGTTTGCGCCATTTGATCAGCGGGATTTTATTCAGCGCCGGGGCCTTGGCTGGGCGGTTGGCAAAAAACAGGCGCTGGCGCGGGCCGCCCTGGATCCACAGCTCGGTAAAGCGTGTATTGCGGCGCAGGGTGTAATTTCCGGAATCAAAATAATTCAGCACCTTTAGCGGATCTGTGCCGCGCGGGCATGGCTTTGGCGTCTTGGCATACATATCCAGAAGCATCGCCGAAAATGTGCTTATCTTTCCAGCCTCCAGCCATTGGGTAAGCGCCGGCAAGGGACGGGTCTTGTGATGCGGGTAGACCAAAAGCTCATCCACATCCACGACAAGGCACCAATGGCCATGGCCAAAGGCATTGAGCAAACCGTTTATCCACAACACCCCGAACCTGGCCCGCTTATAGCTGGCTTGCGTATACCAGAGCGAAACATCGGGCTGGGATTTCAAATATTCATGGCTGCCGTCTGTTGAGCCGTTATCGACAATGAAAAACTGCTCCACCCCGAGCTTTCGGTAATATTCCAGAAAATAGGGCAGGCGCTCGTTTTCGTTACGGAGGGTCGAAAACAGAAAAATGCCGTTTGGCGTGCGTGAGACCGCACTATGCTGAACCAGGCGAAGGTCTTTGCGCCGCAACAGGGTGCGAATCTGCCATTTTTTGCGCAAAAGGCGCAAGCGGTAGTGTCGCATAAGGTTTTTCATTCAATCTGCCCGTTAATCGGTTTGATTTCGCCATCTATACAGAAACATATCCAGCTTGGCAAAATGCTGCTCCCAGGTTGGAAATTTCATATCTTTTGGCACGGCTTCGCGCGGGGCGTTGCTCGCAGACAGGATGGCGGCCTTCCAGGCATCGCTATCATGGGCAGGTAGATAGGTCGGGAAATCACCGGCAATTTCGCGAAAACAAGGCAGGTCGGAACAAATCACCGGAATACCCATTTGCAGCGCTTCAATCAATGGATAGCCAAAACCTTCGGCAAAGCTCGGAAATAACAGCGCCCGGGCGCGGGCAAGCCGGGCAGCCAATGCCGGATCGCTCAAATCGGAATGCTCGAATACGGTTTTTCCTATCATCGGAATCTCATCCAGCGTGGCAAATACATCTTCGTTGCGCCAACCTCTCTGGCCAATAATATGCAGCTCTGCCGGTATGTCTGCCCAGATATCCAATAACATCCTGTGGTTTTTGCGCGGCTCGATCGTGCCCAGAATTACAAATTCGGGCGGCTCTGAAGCAGGCACAGGATTCGGCGCGGCCAGCGGATCCACCCCGAGCAGAATGGGCAAATTATCGGGATATAACCCCCATTTATCGAGCCATTTTGCAGCTTTGCAGGCGGTATCGGCGGAATTATATATCAGTGCATCACAGGCTTGTGCCGTCGCTTTCAGCTCTTTTTCAAAACGCAGCGCAGTATCCGCCCGGGTGAAGTGAGGAAAATCCAGCGGAATTACATCATGCACCATGGCCAGCTTTTGCCCCGCGCCGCCTTGATTTATCGCCTGCCAAAGCGCCGGTTTGCGGTTGGAATGGCCGATATTGAGATAGGTAAACCCCTTGGGCAAATTGTTACGCAGCATTCTGGCCAGACCGGGGCGCAGGCATGTAGCGCGCGCGACCCGTCGCAGGGTGGATTCGGCGCGGTTTACCGGCTCGGGCAGCTTATGGCTGAACAGCCGCGCGATCATATCGATCTTTTGCCACGGCGCTTGCCGCAAAATCATCGGCCAGACGATTTTCATCGCGTTCCGATCCAGTAGTGCATAACCTTTCAGCACCCGGGAAAGAAACCAGACCGACCCTTCGGAATTTATAAAATGCTGGATATAGGCCTGCTCGACCCGATCAATACCGGTTGCGTATGAAAAAGGCGCGCGCGAAATGCTGCGGCTGATATCAAGCAAAATGCTCGCCATCGGCCTGCGCTACTCTGCAGCGCGCAAAAGCGAGGTAAGGGCTTCGATATATTCGCGGAATTCATCATGCAGCTCCGGGCGCGCAAGCCCAAAGGCAACCGTGGCCTGAAGATATCCCGCCTTGGAGCCGCAATCATATCGCTCTCCTTCAAAAAGATAGCCCGTAACCGGCGCGCCCTTGCCGATCTGGGCGCAAATCGCATCGGTTAGCTGCACCTCGCCACCGGCTCCGGCTTTCTGCTTCTCGAGCGAAGCAAAAACCTCGGGGCGCAGGATATATCGGCCAATGACCGCCAGATTGGACGGCGCATCATGCTGGCTCGGCTTTTCCACCATGCCTTTGGCGGCAATCATACGGCCATCACTATCACTCGGATCAATTACACCGTAATTCGAAACCCGCTCGGGATCGACCTCCATTGCCGCCACCATATTGCCGCCAACTTCTTGATAAGCCTCAACCATCTGCTTTAGGCAACCAACCCGCCCGGCAATCACATCATCGGGCAAAAGCACCGCAAAAGGCTCGTTTGCCGACACCAGACGGCGGGCACACCACACCGCATGGCCAAGGCCGCGCGCCTCGCGCTGGCGTATATAGGCGATGGCACCACTTTCCATATCGGTATCGCGCAGCTGTTCCAGAAGTTCGGTTTTTCCCTTGCGGGCCAATGTTTTTTCCAGCTCCGGGTTGCTGTCGAAATAATCTTCCAGCGCCGATTTTCCGCGCGCCGTTACAAAAATAAAATCGGTGATGCCCGCCTCGCGCGCTTCATCAATCGCATATTGGATCAAAGGGCGGTCTACCAACGTCATGATCTCTTTGGGGATCGATTTGGTAGCGGGCAAAAACCGTGTGCCCAGACCGGCAACCGGAAATATCGCTTTTGTGACTTTATTGACCATCATACATTCCAACCAGAAAGAGCCGTTATTGCCTCAACGATACACATCTATACTGATTCCACAGAAAACTCGTTAAGAAAATGCATGACATCTGTTTGCGGCAGAATTATGTCATTTTTGTCTGTCCGGTCAGGAAACACAAGATAGGAAACAGGTCTGATATCCTGCAAACGCCTGGCCTCGGCACGGGCTTTTTGCCGCAAGCCATGGCGCTGAAAAACAGGCTCATCCCGATTAGATTTGCCAAATTGCCCGCCTTCATGCTGCCAGAAACCGTGTTTTGAAAACCCGACCTGCATATAGGCCACGCTGCGCGACAGGGTCAGCGCCGTAACCACGGCCTGTTCTGCCACCAGTTTTTTGGCCAGATCCAGCATCCAGCCCTTGTTTGATTTGCGCCCCGCAAGCATGATATGGGGGCGATGCACATCTGCAAATCCGGGCGCAAGCCCGGCCTTGGGCCTGGGTGAATCCATCTGTCTGCGCAATAAAAAATGCCGGCCCTGATTATAGCCCTGCTCAAGGCTTTCCAGCAGCTTTGGCAATGCCGCTGGCTCCATCAGCCCCGCAAGCATCTGCTTTTCCAGGCGTTTGGATTGCAGCGATTTATAGCGTTCCAGTGCCGGCTCCCGAAGCCGCTCCGCAGCATGTTTCCGGCCAAAAACCGCCATGCTTTTCCCATGGGGTTTTAATGTGCGTGGTACCCGGTTTTGCTGGCGATAAGGGCCGGCGGCAAAGCCGTGATGCACCTGCGCCGCCGGCACAATCGCCAGCTTCCATCCCGCTTGCGATAGCCGCAGCGAAATATCGCTATCGTCCAGAAAATAGGCAAAGGCCGGATCAAACCCGCCGATCTGGCGAAGAGCAGAAGCGCGAAAAGCGCAATTTGTGCCGATCATTACCGGCGCGGTATTGCCGGATGGCGCAAAAACCGTAAAATCCCTGTCCGGATCGATCTCCAGCGGGCGTGCCTCGCCCAGCACGTTGGTTTTTACCGCGCTCCATTGCAGCGATATGCCGTTTCGGCCCCGCGTATAGCCGCCGGCACCGCCAATTTCCGAACTGGAAAACGGGGCCAGCAAACGGCGCAGCCATGAAGGATCCGGCAGCGCATCATCATCACAAAACGCCACATATCGCCCCTGTGCCGCCGCAAGCCCCACATTTCTGGAAACCGGAATATTGGCTTCGTCACTATCAAACAGCCGCAATGGCGAAGGGGTAAGCGCCCCTTCCAGCGCACCAGGGGTATTGGTTACGACGATGGTTTCAAAGCCGGAAATATCTTGCAGGCGCAGGCAGGCCAGCATCTTTTGCAATTCGCAAGGTCGATCCCGACTAACAATAATAACGCTGATATCCGGTAGATCCGGCATTTAGGCCTCTTTCAGCTGCACCCCCGGGCTGAGGGCAATGAAAAACGGGTTTTCGTAGATAGGTTTACCATATTCTAGCGGGGTATGATCCTCAAATCGCACCACCTTTCCTCCAGCGCCGATCAGCACCGCATGGCCCGCTGCGGTATCCCATTCCATGGTGCGGCCAAGGCGGGGATATAGATCGGCCTCGCCCGCCGCCACCAGACAGAATTTCAGAGAAGAGCCGGCGGCAGCGCTATCGGCAACCTTGTATTTATTGATATATTCATCCGTGGCGGCATCACGGTGGGATTTCGAGGCGACCACAATCAGCGCCTCGTTATCGGGTGTGGAAACCCGCAGCGGTATTCGGCTGCCATCTTGCTTTTCCTCAATCGTCTGACCGGTTTGATCAGTATAAAACAGCCGCTTTTTGGCAGGGGCAAAAACCACGCCCAATACCGGCGTGCCATTTTCGATCAGGGCAATATTGACGGTAAAATCCCCGCGCCGATGCACAAATTCCTTGGTGCCATCCAGCGGATCCACGATGAAAAACCGCTCCGCCACCACGCTATGGCTGTCTGACTGCTCTTCGGTCACCAGCGCAATCTCGGGAAAGGCGGCTTTTAGCCCCGCTGAAATCAGCGCATCAGCGGCCTCGTCGGCCTCGGTCACAGGCGAATCGTCGGATTTGGCTCTCACCCCGAAATCATCGCGCGCATAAATTTCCATGATTTTATCGCCGGCCTCGAGGGCAAGCGCCCGTATAACCTCAACGATCTTGGCATTTTCCATAGGCATTTCCTTAAGCTATTGCCTTGTTTAACTCCTGTTATGGACTTATGGCCTATTCATCGGCAAGATGTAATCATCGCTTTGGGCTGAATTTGGCTGTTGGAAACCATGGATAGAGCTGCGCAAAAAAAATCCTTGCTCATGGGCACCATGGAATTCATGGAGCTGGTCTATCATTCCGTGGTGCGCGAGGTGCGCACCCAGAGCGGTAATGCCACTTTCGGGATTCTAAAAGAGGTCGGCCAGATAACCATGTTTATGGGGATGTTTTATATCCTGTTCATGTTTATGGGACGAAGCGCGGCCATTCGCGGCGATTTTATGATGTTTTTGATCACCGGCATTTTGCTGATGCTGACACATATCAAGGCCATAGGCTCGGTGCGCTCGGCCCAGAATGCCACTTCTGCCATGATGCAGCACGCCCCGATGACGGTAATCCTGTCGATCCTCGCCAATGCTTTTGCCGGGCTTTACCTTCAGGCGGTTGCCATTATTCTGGTAGTTACCACCTTGTGGATCTTTGGCATGGATACCACCATCGACAACCCCCCCGGCCTTATATTGCCGGTTTTCTTTTCCTGGGCCAGCGGCATTGGCGTTGGCATGATCTTCATGATGCTCTCGCCGCTTGCGCCCGGCTTTATCAAGATCTTTTCCCAGGCCTATATGCGCGCCCAGATGTTTACCTCGGGAAAATTCCTGCCTGCTGCCTATATGCCTTCCTCGATGATCGGGTTTTTTGAATGGAACCCGCTATTTCATACTATCGACCAGGCCCGGCTGGCGACATTTATCAATTACAGCAAAGACGTAACCTCCATGAAATATGCCATAATTTTTACCTTCACGACGATAATCATAGGCTTGATGGGCGAATTATGGGCCCGCAAAAACCTGTCCAAATCCAAGCATGGAGAAAATAGATGAGTGCCCCGCCCAAATCCGCTGTGGCGCTACAAACCATCGCCATGCCGGCCGATGCCAATGTAAATGGCGATATATTCGGGGGCTGGCTCATGGCCCAGATGGATCTGGGCGCATCGGTGCCTGCCCGTATGCGAGCCAGGGGGCGGGTGGCAACCGTAGCCGTAGAAGGCATGACCTTTCACAAGCCGGTGCTGGTCGGAGATCTCGTTTCTATCCATGCCGACATTATAAAAGAGGGCCACACCTCGCTGCATATCGGTGTCGAGGTCTGGGTTACCCGCCAGCCTTCAGGCGAGCGGTTGAAAGTCACAGAAGCCCGGTTCATCTTTGTTGCGGTTGATAAGGCAGGAAAAAAACGGCCTTTGCCGTAATCCTCCATCAATAGAATCCCTTAGCGGCATTTCACGCTTGCAATTTTTGATAAAAAACATCAAAAACCTGTCCGCGCGGCGCTTGCAGGCCCCCACATGCACTCCTATATACGGTTCAAAGTAATGGGATGGGGCGTCGGGGCCGAAATACCGGACTGCTGCTCCACAATCGCCAAAAGAAAGGACATATTATGTCAAAAGTTATCGGAATTGACCTCGGAACCACAAATTCCTGCGTAGCCATCATGGATGGTTCACAGCCAAAAGTTATCGAAAATTCGGAAGGGGCACGCACCACGCCTTCCATTGTCGGGTTCACCGACGACGAGCGCCTTGTCGGCCAGGCCGCCAAGCGCCAGGCCGTCACCAACCCTGAAAACACCCTGTTTGCCATCAAGCGCCTGATCGGCCGCCGCTATGACGACCCGATGGTGGCTAAAGACAAAGACCTCGTGGCCTATAAAATTGTAGAAGGCCCCAATGGCGATGCATGGGTGGAAGTAAAGGGCGAAAAATATTCGCCTTCGCAAGTGTCGGGCTTTATCCTGCAAAAAATGAAAGAAACCGCAGAGGATTACCTCGGCGAAACCGTCAGTCAGGCCGTTATTACCGTGCCGGCCTACTTTAACGACGCCCAGCGCCAAGCCACCAAAGACGCCGGCAAGATCGCAGGGCTTGAGGTGCTGCGCATTATCAACGAGCCGACGGCTGCTGCCTTGGCTTACGGCCTTGATAAAGAAACCAGCAAAACCATCGCGGTTTATGACCTTGGCGGCGGCACCTTCGATGTGTCGATCCTTGAAATCGACGACGGCTTGTTTGAAGTGAAATCGACCAACGGAGATACATTCCTTGGCGGCGAAGATTTTGATATGCGCATTGTGGATTATCTTGCGACGCAGTTCAAAAAAGACAACGGCGTGGACCTGAAGGGCGACAAGATGGCGCTGCAACGGCTGAAAGAAGCCGCGGAAAAGGCCAAAATCGAGCTTTCTTCCGCCACCCAGACCGAGATCAACCAGCCGTTCATCACCATGGACCCGGCAACGAGCCAGCCTTTGCACCTTGTGGTCAAGCTGACCCGCGCCAAGCTGGAATCGCTGGTGAGCGATCTGATCAAAGCCTCGATGAAGCCCTGTGCGGCAGCATTAAAAGACGCGGGCCTGACCAAAGGCGACATTGACGAGGTGGTTTTGGTGGGCGGTATGACCCGTATGCCAAAAGTGATGGACGAAGTAACCAAATTCTTTGGTAAAGAGCCACATAAGGGTGTGAACCCTGACGAGGTTGTGGCGCTGGGTGCGGCCATTCAGGCCGGTGTGCTTCAGGGCGACGTGAAAGACGTTGTGCTGCTGGACGTAACCCCTTTGAGCCTCGGGATCGAGACTTTGGGCGGGGTATTCACCCGCCTGATCGATCGCAATACCACCATCCCGACCAAGAAATCACAGGTGTTTTCCACCGCCGAAGATAACCAGAATGCGGTTACCATTCGGGTATTTCAGGGCGAGCGTGAAATGGCAGCGGATAACAAGGTTCTGGGCCAGTTCAATCTTGAGCAAATCCCGCCCGCCCCGCGCGGTGTGCCGCAGATCGAGGTCACGTTTGATATCGACGCCAACGGCATTGTATCGGTTTCGGCCAAGGATAAAGGCACCAATAAAGAGCAGAAAATCACCATTCAGGCCTCGGGTGGCTTGTCTGATGATGACATCGAAAACATGGTGAAAGAAGCCGAAGAAAATGCCGAGGCCGATAAAGAGAAGCGCGAGCTGATCGAGGCGCGAAACCAGGCCGAAAGCCTGATCCACTCAACCGAAAAATCGCTGGAAGAGCATAGCGACAAAGTGGATCCAACCACTGTTGAAGTTATCGAAATGTCGGCTAAAAACCTGAAAGAAGCGCTTGAGGACGAAAGCACCGAAGCCGAGACCATCAAGACCCGGACCCAGGATTTGACCGAAGCCGCGATGAAGCTGGGCGAAGCGATCTATAAAGCCGAGGCCGAAGCTGCGGAGGCCGGAGCCGATGCGCCGGACGAAGCCGCGGCGGATGATGATGTAGTGGATGCGGATTTCGAAGATCTAGACGAGAACCGGAAATCTTGATCTAACGGCATATTGATAACGGCCCGCCCTGATCGGGCGGGCCGTTTTATTTGAAAAAGGGGGCAACAATCCCATGGCAAAGCGCTGCTATTACGACATAATCGG
>Ga0256839_1005965_pt1 | contig 10980 bp, 7 predicted proteins | sample 354166metaG_FD_185968 | JGI IMG/M metagenome (GOLD analysis project Ga0256839, IMG submission 185968) | Hydrothermal vent microbial communities from Mid Atlantic Ridge, Atlantic Ocean - 354-166 | ecosystem: Environmental > Aquatic > Marine > Hydrothermal vents | place: Atlantic Ocean: Mid... | reverse complement strand
TCTCGGTGGTCGTGCACGAGCGGTACGGGGAGCTGGCCCTGCGCACCCTGCACGATGCCTTCGGCCTGGGCGACGGGGACGAGGGGGTGGGGTAGGGCGGTGGTCCGCTCGCTCGCGGTGGGGGCGCTGCTGGCCGGGCTTTCGTGGCTCGGCGTGGGGCGGGCCGGCCCGGCCACCGGAGCCGTGTCGGCGTCGGCGCGGCGGGCGACCTTTCTGGCATGCCCCGCGCCGGTGATCCGGGCCGGGGCCCTGCGATGCGACGGCGCGCGGGAGCCGGCGGACATGGAACCGCCGCCCGACGTGTTCGCCCGCCTGGACGCGCCCATCGACCCGAACCGCGCCTCGATCGCCGCGCTCGACAGCCTGCCGGGGGTGGGTCCGGTGCTCGCCGAGCGCATCGTGCGGGGCCGCCCCTACGCCGGTCCGACCGATCTGCTGCGCGTGCGCGGGATCGGGCCTCGCCGCCTGGGGGCGATGGCCCCGCGGCTTCGGTTCGCCGGCGCGCCGCGCTAGGACCGCGCCGCCCGGGCGCGCGCCACCTGGGCCTCCACTTCGGACACGGCCTTGGGCGCCGCGGCGGTCAGCACTTCGTGCCCGTCGGCCGTGACGAGCACGTCGTCCTCGATCCGGATCCCCGTCCCCGCGAGTTCGGCGGGGATCGAGTCGTCGCCCGCCGGGACGTACAGGCCCGGTTCGACCGTGATCACGAAGGTCGGCTCCAGGGGTCGGGGCGTTCCGTCGGCCAGGCGATACGAACCCACGTCGTGCACGTCCGCCCCGAGGAAGTGGCTCGTGCGGTGCATGTAGAAGCGGCGGTAGGCCTTCGTCTCGACGACCGCGTCCACCGGCCCCTCGCACAGGCCGAGGTCCACGAGCCCTTCGGCGAGCACGCGCACCACGCGGTCGTGGATCTCCGGCAGCGTGGCGCCCGGCCGCACCGCCGCGATGCCGGCCTCGTTCGCGCGCAGGACGACCTCGTACAGGTCGCGCTGGGCCGGACGAAAGCGGCCGTCGAGGGGGTAGGTGCGGGTAAGGTCCGCCGCCATGCCGTCGTACTCGGCGCCGGCGTCCACGAGCAGAAGCTCGCCGGTGCGAAGTGGGCCGTCGTTCTCCACGTAGTGCAAGATGGTCGCGTTGTCGCCAGCCGCCACGATGGACCCATAGGCGGGCCCGGCTGCGCCGGCTGCACGGAACGCCCCCTCGAGGGCGGCCTGGATCTGGTACTCGTGGCCGCCGGGGCGGGCCGCCGCGAGGGCCCGGTCGTGGGCCTCCACGGTGATCGCGACCGCGGTGCGTAAGGCGGAAAGCGCCGCCGCGTCCTTGCGCAGGCGCTCCTCGCCGAGCGGGCCGTACGGATCCGCCACGGTCGCCGGGGCGCGCCGGCCGCTGCGCTCCTGGCGGCGAAGCACCTCGATGGCCCGCAGCACCGCGGCGAGGATCGGGTCGCCGGGCACGAGTGGCGCGTAGACCAGCCGGTGCCCGTCCAGCAACGAGGGCAGGCGATCGGCGAGGTCCCGAACCGAGGCGACCTTCTCGATCCCCGTGCGCGCGCGGGCGCCCTCCGGTCCCGGCCGCCGCCCGTCCCAAACCTCCGCCTCGGCGTCGCGCGGTCGGACGAAGAGCATCTCGCCGCCCTCGAAGGCGCCGAGCACCAAAACCCCCTCCGGCTCGGCGAGGCCCGTCAGGTAGTAGAAGTCCGACCCGGGGCGAAAGGGGTAGTGCGTGTCGCGGCTCCGTACCGGTGCGTGGCCGGCTCCGACGACGAGTACGCCGTCTCCGAGACGGTCGCGCACCCGCTGGCGACGCTGGGCATGGACCTCCTTGGACGCGGCGCGACCCACGGGGCGGACGGTAGCAGACGCGGCAGCGGTCGTCCCGGTTCCAAGGCGGGACCAAGGGGGCCGTGCGGCGTCCCGGGACGGACCTTCGAGACAGCGACCGGGGGGCGATGGGGGGGGACGATGTTCCAGGTCCGCGATCCCTTCCCCTCGGCGCAAGCTTCGCGCGCTCGGTCGCGCGGTTCGGCGGGCGACGACCTCGTCCCGGCGGTTCCCGCACGACTGGTCTGGGCGCCTCCCCTGGCCGGCCCTTTCGGGGCCCTTTTGCTCCTCGCCATGGCCCTCGCCGGGATCGGTTGAGGCCGACCGCTCCGCGGCCTGGGCGAACCCGGTCGATCTTGCGCTTTTCGCGGGCGTGGGCAACGCTTCAAACCCATGTCGCCCCCCGAGACGACTCGCTTCATCCACGACGTTCAGACCGCCGTTGCGGCGCGGCCACCCGGCACGGACCCGGTCCTTCGCGAACACCTGCCCGCGCTCGTGCGGGCCGTGCTTTCGTCGGTGGATTTGCGCGATCTCAAGGGGACCTCGGGGGAGGATTTGGTCTTGCAACTCGAACACATGCTGCGGGGGATCGCGGTGCGCAAAAGGGGGGAGATCATCGTGCATGTCCACCGCACGGCGGACGATCGGATCGTCATCGAAACGTGCATGGAGGATCAGCCGTTTCTGGTCTCGACGATGCGCTCGTTGCTCGCCAGCGAGGGGATCGAGGTCAAGCGTCTGGTCAACGGGATCGTCCCGATTCGCCGCGACCCCGCCGGGCGCATCGTCAAGATCGGCCGCGGCCCTCTCGAGTCGTTGATGCGCGTCGAGGCCGTCACGAACGGCACACTGGCCGAACGGTTCTCGCACGTGGTGGTCGAGCGCCTGCGGCTCGCGCAGGCCATGGTGCGGGACTTCGAGGCCATGAAGGCTCGGATCCAGACCCTCGCGGACCACTACTTCATCGCGGCCGAAAAGGCGGATCCGGAACGGGCGCGGCATTTACGGGAAGCCGAGGCGCTCTTGCGCTGGCTGTGCGACGAGAATTTCGTGTTCCTGTCCGTGGAGCAGTACGGCCGGGATGCGGCGCCGGTGGAAATGCTCGGGATCAGCTCGATATGCCAGTCCACGCGGCGCCCGGAGTTCATCGGGCAGGATCCGGACGACCGCCGCCTCGTGCGCTTCGAGCGCTCGGCGGAGGAGTCGCCGGTCCATCGCACGGGCAAGCCGGGCTACTTCCTGTTCCAGCGCTTCGACGAGGACGGGGAACTCGCGGGCACGTTTCTCATCCACGGGTTGTTCACCTACAAGGCCCTGCACACGCCGCCCGAGGAGATCCCGTTCATTCGCATGGCCCTGCGGGACCTGCTTTCGGACCGGGACGTGCGCGGGACGAGTCATCGTGGCAAGAACATCACGAACGCCTTCAACTCGTTGCCGCTGGAGTATCTGCTTTCCGAGCGCCGCGAGACGATCTGGGAGGTGACGGACCGGATCCTGCGGGCCGAGATGGAGGGCGGCAGCGACGTCCACATCCGGGTCGATGAAAAGGGCCGCTTTGCGTTCGTGATCGTCACGTTGCCCCGTTCGCAGTTCAGCGAGGAACTGCGGCAGGAGGTGCAGGATGTCATCGTGCAGGTGCTCGGCGGGACGTACGCGGACTTCGGCGTCTACATCGACCGCTACGACAACGCCGTCATGCACTACTACGTCACGGGCACCCGTCCGTTCGCGCGGGTGGACACCGGCGCCCTGCGCGACCGCCTGCTGGCGATGGCGCGTGGGTGGGCCGAGCGGTTGCGCGAGGCGATCCGCATCCTGGTGGGGGACGACGAGGAAAAGGTCGCGGCGCTGTACGAGATGTACGTGGACGCCTTTTCGGAGGAGCACAAGCGGCGCGCGAGCGTGCAGCGTCTGGCGGGCGATCTACGTTGCCTCGAGACCTTACGCGCGGGCGAGGAGATCGACTGCGACATCTACGTCTCGGAGTTCGGTGATCATCCCGGCAGTCTGCAACTTCGGATCTTCTCGCGCCGCAATCTCAAGCTCAGCGAAGAGCTCCCCGTCATCGCCAACTTCGGCTTCGACGTCGTGGACGAGTACTCCCGCACGGTCCGGCTCGCCCACGTCGGGGACGTGGACATGGACAACTTTCGCATCGAGGCGCCGTCGGTGAGCATCGGCCACGTGATGGGGCGGCGCTCGGTGATCATCGAGGCGCTTCGACTCGTCTTTACGCGCGGGGCCGGGGACGATTCGCTCAACCGTCTGGTGGTGGCCTCGGACCTGGACGTGCGCGACGTGGAGATCTTGCGGGCGTACGTGGCGCTTTTGCGGCAATACCGTCTGCCGTTCGGGGAGGCGGCGATCCGCGACGCTCTCGTCCACCACCCGCAGGTCTCGACGGCGCTCATGATGGATCTCGCGGCCCGCTTCGACCAGGATCCGGCGATGACGCCCAAGGAGGCCCGCGCCAAGCTCGATGCCGAGATTCAGCGCATCACGGACTTTACGGCCGATCGGATCCTGTCGGCCGTGGCGGCGGTCGTGCGGGCGACGGTTCGGACGAACGCCTACTTGCGGCGGCAACGTCGTGGGGAGGCCTATGCCTTCAAGATTGCCTCGTCCGAGTTGCCTTTCGGACCGTCGCCGAAACCGTTTCGGGAGATCTGGGTCTATCACACGGACTTCGAGGGCGTGCATCTGCGTGGCGGCAAGGTGGCTCGCGGGGGGATCCGGTTCAGCGATCGCCCCGAGGACTTCCGCACGGAGATCCACGATCTCATGGCCACACAGATGGTCAAAAACGTGGTCATCGTTCCGGTGGGGGCCAAGGGCGGGTTCGTGTTGCGCCACCCGCCGAGCGCTCCGGAGCACCTTCGCGCGGCCGGTGACCACTATTATCGGGCGTTCATCGGCGCGATGCTGTCGCTGACCGACAACGTCGTGAACGGCAAGGTGGTGGTCCCGGAGGGAATTCGTTACACCGAGGACCCCGACCCGTACCTGGTCGTGGCGGCGGACAAGGGGACGGCCCACCTCAGTGACACCGCCAACGCAATCAGCATGGCGCGGGGCTACTGGCTCGACGACGCGTTCGCCTCCGGCGGCACCCACGGCTACGACCACAAGAAGACCGGGATCACGGCCCGCGGGGCCTGGGAGGTCGCCAAACGCAGCTTTCGGGAGCTTGGGATCGATCCGGAACGCGACGTCATCACCGCCGTGGGCGTCGGTGACATGAGCGGGGACGTGTTCGGCAACGGCATGCTGCGCAGCCGCACGATCAAACTCCTTGCCGCCTTCAACCACCGCCACATCTTCCTGGATCCGGACCCGGACCCGGAGCGCTCCTACCAGGAGCGCAAGCGGTTGTTCGAACTCGGGCGCTCGCAGTGGACCGACTACGATCCGAAGGTCCTGTCCCCCGGCGGCGGCGTCTACCCGCGCGACTCGAAGGAGGTGCCGTTGTCCGAGGCAGCGCGGGCGATGTTGGGTGTACCGGATGGCCGGCCGATGAGCGGCCACGAGGTGATCCGGGCCATCCTGACCATGCCCGTGGACCTCTTGTGGATGGGTGGGATCGGCACCTACGTGCGCAGCCGCGAGGAATCGGACGCGGACGTGATGGACAAGGCGAACGACGACGCCCGGGTGACCGCCGACAAGCTGCGCTGCAAGGTTCTGGCCGAAGGCGCGAACCTGTCGATCACGGACCGCGGGCGGGTGGCGTTCGCCAAGCGCGGCGGGCAAAACTACTCGGCGTTCATCGACAACTCGGGTGGCGTGGACGCCTCGGACCACGAGGTGAACATCAAGATCCTGTTCTCACCCCTTCTGGCCGACGAGAAGGTCACGCGACAGCGGCGCAATGAAATCCTCGAGCGTGCCGAGCCCGAGGTGGTCGAGGCGGTGCTGGCGAACAACCGAGCCCAAAGCCGCATGGTGTCCTACGATGCGCGAAGATCCCGTCGGGACGTCTACCGGTATGCGCGCACCATGCGCTTTCTGGTGGAAAAGGTTCCATTCGATCCGGATGCCTTCGCGCTGCCCGGTGACGACGAGCTGTCGGTCCGAAGCCGTAAGAAGGTGGGACTCTACAAGTGCGAGGCGGCCGTGCTGTGCGCCCATGCCAAGATGCTCGTCTACCGCGATTTGCTGGAGGCCCAACCACTCGACGAGGCGATCACGGCGGAAATGGTGCGGCGTTACTTCCCGCCGGCGGTGCTGTCGGAGCTGGGCCCCCTGGCCGACGAGGCTCTCTCGCGCCACCTGTTGCGCCGTGAGATCGCGACGACCATGCTCGTAAATCACGTCATCGACAACGCGGGGGCGAGCCTGTTCCCCGAGCTGATGATGGCGACGGGCTGTACGGCGCGGGACATCGCGCAAGGGTACTGGTTCGCCGCCGAGTCGGCGGGGGTCTCGGAGCTGTTGGCGCACCTGTTCGCCATGGAGTCGCCCACGACGCAGTCGCTGGTCTACGACGCCATGGCGCTCATCCAGGCGCCCCTCGAAGACGCGATCTACTATCTGATGGACCAGGCGCACGTTCCGACGCTCGACGGGGAGACGATGGGGGAGGTGCGTCGGCTGGTGGCTCGGGTGCCCGACATCGTGGCGCAGGAGGCCGAGGACCGGGCGAGGGCGCCCCTGCCGAGGGCTGAGATGCTCGTGGCCGAAGGGCTCGACGAGCGCGTGGCCGAGCGGATCGGGGCCCTTTCGCACCTTACGGCCTGCCTGGACGCGACGCGCCTGGCCGACAAGATCGGCACGACCTCCGAGGAGGCGCTGGTGCTGCGCATGCGGGTTTCCGAGGCCATGCGCTTCGGGCGGCTTCGTGCGGCGATCGATCGCATCGTCCTGGCGAATCCGTGGGACGGGCCGGCCGTACATGCGCTCGGGCGCCACCTCGAGTTCCACCTCCACAAGCTGGTGGTTTTGGCGGGTCGTGGCGGCAGCGTCGAGGGGCTGCTGGAGCGTTATCACCTGGGCGCGATCCGTGCCCAGGTCGGAGAGTACCTCGAACGGGGCGTGGACATCCCTGCGCTGGTCATGCTCGACGATCAGCTACGCCGGTTCTTGCCGGCCGAACTCGACATCCCGTAGATCCCGTCGGGAGGGAGGAGGATCGCGCCGTCGCGCTGGCGTGCGATCAACGTCGAAGCGTCGCGTCCGGGTCGGGCGCGGCGGGCCGTTCCACCGGGCGCGCCGTCGCGCCGATCTGCGCGTCCAACACGGCCGGGTAGACGCGGTGCTCGACCGCCAGTACGCGTGCGGCGAGAACCTCGGGGGTGTCGCCGGGTTCGACGGGCACCGGGACGTGGGCGAGCACGGGGCCCTCGTCGTAGCGTTCGGTGACCAGGTGGACCGTGGGACCGGACCACGCGACGCCCGCCTCCAGGACGGCGCGGTGGACGTGGATCCCGTACATGCCGGGGCCGCCGAAGCGGGGCAGGGGCGCCGGGTGGATGTTGAACACGCGCTCGGGGAACGCCCGCAGCACGAGGCTCGGGACCGGGCGCAGGTAGCCGGCCAGGGCGACGGCGTTGATCCGGGCGGCGACGAGGGCGTCGCGCAACGCCCGCGGCAGGTCGTCGTGCGTGCGGGTGCTCATGTGGCGCGCTGCGATCCCGCGCTCGCGGGCGAAGGCCAGTGCGCCGGAGGTGGAACGGTTGGAGACGACGAGAGCCACGGTCGCCCGCAGTCGTCCCGCGCACGACGCATCGACGAGCGCGCGCAGGTTGCTTCCGCGGCCCGAGGCGAACACGGCGAGTCTGGGGAAGTCGGCCAAGGCTGGTCAGGATACCAGGTGGCTGCCGTATACTCCCGCCCGTGAATCCCATGCCTTCGTTTTCGTCTTCCGGCCGGCCGGCCGGCCGGCGCCGTGGGGCCGGTTTGGGCCCGGTGCGAGCCACCACGGTGCTCGCGGTGCGCCGCGCGGACACCCTGGCGCTCGGGGCCGACGGCCAGGTGACCCTCGGGGACGCGGTGGTCAAGCACACGGCCACGAAGGTGCGTCGCCTGGCGGGCGGGCGGATCCTCGGCGGATTTGCGGGCTCGGCGGCGGACGGCCTTGCGCTGTTCGACCTGCTCGAATCCAAGCTGGCGGAGGTGGGTGGAAACTTCGTACGTGCGTGCGTCGAACTGGCGAAGGATTGGCGTCAAGATCGGAGGTTCCGGCGTTTGGAGGCGTTGATGATCGTAGGAGACTGTGACCGTACGTTTCTCCTCTCGGGCACCGGGGACGTCATCGAGCCGGAGGACGGCATCGCGGCCATCGGGTCGGGCGGCAACTACGCGCTGGCGGCGGCCCGGGCCCTGGCCACGCATACGGACTACGGGGCGCAAAGGATCGTGGACGAGGCGCTGTCGATCGCGGCCGACATCTGCGTCTACACGAACCACCAGCGCACGATCCTGTCGTTGCCGGAGGATGCGGCGCCGTGACGCGCTCCGCGGACCCGCATCCAAAGACGCCGCGCGAGATCGTGGCGAAGCTCGATCGCTACGTGGTCGGGCAGGCGGCCGCCAAACGGGCCGTCGCCATCGCCATGCGCAATCGCTGGCGCCGTACGCAGCTTGCCGAGTCCCTGCAGGAGGAGGTCAAGCCGAAGAACATCATCATGGTGGGGCCCACGGGCGTGGGGAAGACGGAGATTGCGCGCCGACTCGCGCGTCTTACGCGGGCGCCGTTCGTCAAGATCGAGGTCACGAAGTTTACGGAAGTGGGCTATGTCGGACGTGACGTGGACACGATCGTGCGCGACCTGGTGGAGGCGGCGGCCCAGATCGTCCGCGCCGAGATGATGCACGAGGTGCGAGCCGAAGCGGCGCGCCGGGCTCGCCAGCGGATTCTCGACGTGCTCCTGCCGGGCGCGGAAGGGGCCGGCGCGGGGGAGGAAGCGGCCGCGGCGCGGCACCGCACCCGTGCTCGCATGCAGGAACTGCTCGAGGCTGGCAAGCTGGACGATCGCGAGGTGGAGATCGAGCTGGAAGCGCCGCCGACGGATTGGACGTCGATGCTGCTCGGCGCCGGGCCCGGCGGCGGGGGCGATCCGCTCGCGGGCCTGCGCGAGTCCCTGGCCGAGCTCGGGGGGCGACGGCGACACAAGCAGCGTGTGTCCGTGCGGCGGGCGATCGAGTTGTTGACGGATGAGGAGGCGGACAAGCTGCTCGACCGGGAGCGCCTCGGCCGTGAGGCCGTGCGACGGGCCGAAACCTCGGGGATCGTGTTCCTCGACGAGATCGACAAGATCTGCGCGCGCCGGGATCGGGGCGCTGGGGGCGGTGCGGCCGAAGTCTCACGCGAGGGGGTGCAGCGGGACCTGCTCCCGCTCGTGGAGGGCACGACGGTCACCACGCGGCATGGTCCCGTCCGGACCGATCACGTGCTGTTCATCGCGGCGGGGGCCTTTCACGTGGCCAAGGTCTCGGATCTCATCCCGGAGCTCCAGGGGCGCTTTCCGATCCGGGTGGAGCTTTCGTCCCTCGGGGTCGAAGACTTCGTCCGGATCCTCACCGAGACGGACGCCTCGCTGCTCGAGCAGTACAAGGCATTGCTGGGAACCGAGTCGGTGGAGGTGACCTTCACGGAGGAGGCCGTGGCCGCGATCGCCCAGGCCGCCGCGGAGGCGAACGCGGCGCTGGAGAACATCGGCGCGCGGCGGTTGCACACGGTCCTCGAGCGGGTCCTCGAAGAACTGAGTTTCGAGGCCTCCGAGATGCCCGGCCAGAAGGTGACCATCGACGCCGGATACGTGCGCAAGCGGCTCGATACGGTCTTGTCCGACCGGGACCTGGCCCGGCACATCCTCTAGCGGGATCGCGTCCCGTGTCGAGAATGTGCGCAAGTAACGCGCTTTTTCGCAAAGATCTCCGGTGGTAAGGGCGATAACGCGCCTAAAACCGAGAAATTGCACCATCATCGCACTTGCGTTTGGTGAGTTTTTCATGAATTATGCTCCTCGACGGTCAGGCGTGGACCTGGCATCCTCCGCCAACCTTGCAAACCTTGCCCGGACATTCACCCACATCCTCCCACCCTTGAACCCGGGCACCACAACCACCTCGAGAGGGACACGAACCACCATGAAACGTCAACTTCTTTTCAGTGCAGCGACCACCATCGCGCTTGCCGCGGCCGCGTGCAGCGGTGAGAGCGAATCGACGTCCGGCATCAACACGACGGCGACGACGAACACCACGGCCACCTCGGGAGCGACCGACGGCCAGACGAGCACGTCGGGGCAGACCACGAACGACGCCGGCGGGACCGCCACGGGCGGCCAGGGGTCGGGGACGGGTGCCTCGACGGGGACACCTTTCGTCGTCCCCCCGGACGGCGGCAACGGTGCGATGGAGTGCGACGTCTGGACGCAGGACTGCCCCGAGGGCCAAAAGTGCATGCCGTGGGCGAACGACGGTGGAAACGCCTGGAACGCCACGAAGTGCAGCCCCATCGACCCGAACCCCAAGCAGCCGGGCGACGAGTGCTCCACGGAGGGCGGCGGCGTGTCGGGGGTGGACAACTGTGACAAGTCCGCGATGTGCTGGAACGTGGACCCGGAGATGAACATCGGCTACTGCGTGGCGTTCTGCACGGGGACGCCGGACATGCCGGGGTGTGCCGAGCCGGATCAGAGTTGCCTCATCGCGAACGACGGTGTGTTGATCATCTGCCTTCCCGCCTGTGACCCGTTGTTGCAGGACTGCCAGGACAACGAGCTGTGTCTCCCGAACACCGCGGGCGACGGCTTCGCCTGTGTGCTCGACGCATCGGGTGGCATGGGAACGGCGGGGACGCCGTGCGAGTACGCGAACGCTTGCAACGCCGGGCTCATCTGCGCGAACGCCGAGTTCGTGCCGGGGTGCGACGGCAGCGCCGGTTGCTGTGCGCCATATTGCGACCTGACCGACCCGAACGCCTCGTCCAACTGCGCGAACGCGTTCACGACGACGGGCGCGGATTGCGTGCCCTTCTTCGAGATGGGGATGGCCCCGCCCGGACACGAGGACGTGGGGGTTTGCATCATCCCGCAGTGATCGTCGCGTGATGGAACGCCGGGTCGCGAGCGCCGCGGCCCGGCAGGCGACAGGAGGCGCCACGAGGTCGAGCGGGACCTCGTGGCGCCTCGCCTTTTGGTCGAGAGGCGTT
>Ga0256839_1005964_pt1 | contig 10982 bp, 14 predicted proteins | sample 354166metaG_FD_185968 | JGI IMG/M metagenome (GOLD analysis project Ga0256839, IMG submission 185968) | Hydrothermal vent microbial communities from Mid Atlantic Ridge, Atlantic Ocean - 354-166 | ecosystem: Environmental > Aquatic > Marine > Hydrothermal vents | place: Atlantic Ocean: Mid... | reverse complement strand
GCATAAAAACCAGTGCGAAGCCCAGCGTGATATATCGGACAATGCGATTCATAGACCCTATATAAGTGACCGCCAGAAAACTTGAAAGTGACAAAACGAAACAGCCCCGCAGATTGCTCTACGAGGCTGAAAAATTAGCAGCTAAAAGCTTAAGCGGAGGCTTGGGCTTTCTGGATGTCTTTTTTCACTTTCAGAGCCGCAGGCGAAAGCTCGGCATCTTTTGATTTGGCCATAAACGCATCCAGACCACCACGGTGGTCAACGGTGCGCAGCGCCGCCGCAGAAATGCGGAACTTGAACGAACGACCCAGCGTATCGGATGCGAGGGTTACATCATTCAGGTTGGGCCGGAAAACACGGCGGGTGCGGTTTTTGGCGTGGCTGACATTGTTGCCAGTCAGCACGGCTTTACCAGTAAGTTCGCAACGACGAGACATCGGTGTCTCCTTGAGTTAGGGTTTACGAGAGGGTGCAAAGCACCGGAATTTCAGACCCGCTATTTACGGCGCTTATGGGCCGGGGTCAAGGGATTCGGGGGATATTTCATAAATCCTTTTCCATCTGTGCCAAGCGATCGCCAAACAGGGTCTCCACCAGCGCCCCCTATTCGAATTTCCGGTTATGTTCCTCGCGGTCCAGCACCCGCAATGCGGGCGTTTACGGTTTTATAAGTCGGCTTCCAAAACGGGTTGCGAGCCAAATTACACGAGAGCCAGCATCAGCCCGTGCGGCATCAAATTCGGCCGCCCGGCACCTTTGCTGATAAACCTAATTCCATCGCCCTTAAGCGTGGTTCAACCACTGCGGTTGCGCGGACCTGGCGTTATCGTTAAACTTGGAGTAATCACCTTCTGTTGCTATCAGGACCCGCTATGAAGATCGCCCTCCCCGCTGCCACCCTCTTACTCACCAGCACCGCCGCCATGGCCGAGCTTGCCCCGCAAGATATCATCAACAGCTGGGACGCGTATTATACCCGCATGAACGGCACCATAACCACCGGCCAGCCCATTCAAACCGGCACCACTACCCGCTATCCCGATATAGTGGCCCAGACCAAAATTATGGGCAACACCGCAACTTATACGATTGACTATATCGATATGGAAAGCAACGCCGACGGCTCGGTCGACATCACCTTTTCCCCCAATAGCGCCGCCACCAACCAGATAGATGCCAATGGCTCCAAAGTCGAAGGGCATGTCAGCTATGACATCGGCTCACTCCGCCTGCACGCCGAGGGCACCCCCGAAGATATGCGCTATAGCTTCAACGCGCCCATCGTCACCATGCAGATGAACCAAACCCGGTCAGACCCCGCGCTGACCACCTCCATAACCTTCGCCCTGGAAGGCCTGCAAGGCACCGTCGCCTCCACCTCCACTCCCGACGGCCCCTTGGCGCAAACAGGGGATATGAGCATCTCAACCGCCTCCGCCACCGTTACATTCGAGCCGCAAAATAGCCAGCGCGCCTATCTTTCCTATCACGGCGAATCCATTAGCCTGTTTTACGATATGGCCGTAACACAATGGCCGGAAACCGCAGGCACGTCGGGCATGGCCCTCCCCGAGGATATGGTATTCGGCATGACCCTCACCACGGGCCCCGCCACCACCACCGTTGACAAACCCGTCACCACCACCGGCGGTAAAGGCCGCTTAACCTTCACCCAGTCCGGTGGAGAGCTCACAGCCGCCTATGCCGAAAACGCGCTCAGCTACGGGGTTACGGCCACCGAGGCCAGGCTCGCCCTCGCAAATACGCCCGCGCGGCCGATCGATTTCACCGCCGCGTTCAATCGCTTCCACTTCGGCATCACCCTGCCAATGAGCAAATCCGACACCCCCGCCCCCTTTGCTCTGGCGCTGGCCCTACAAGGCTTCACCCTAGGCTCCAATATCTGGGATAAAATTGACCCCGAAGCCACCCTCGGCCGCACCCCCGCCAGCTTCGCGTTTTCGCTGAACGGCACCGCCAAACTGTTCGTCGATCTCTTCGACCAATCCGCCCTCACCGCCCTGCACGGTGCGCCATTCGAGCTGCGCTCGCTTTCGTTGCAATCGCTTCGCCTGAATTTCGAGGGCATGGGCCTGACGGGCAACGGCGATGTGGCCTTCAACAACGAGCGTATCGACCCGATGTCGGGCCTGCCCGAGCCAACGGGCGTGCTCGATTTTTCGGTGACGGGCGCGCTGGAGATGCTGGATAAAATCGGTAGGCTCGGCTTTGTCGAGCCGATGGTGATTATCGGGGCCAAAGGCGCGCTTGGCATGTTTGCCACCCCCACCGAGAAAGCCGATAGCTTCACCTCCCGCATCGAATTTTCCGAGGGCGGGGGTGTGTGGGTAAACGGGCAGCAGCTGCGCTAGCGGCTCAACTTTCGGGGTAATAAACCTCGTAAAGCGGGCCGAGGGTTTCGTTGTTGAATAACGAGCTAACCGAGGCCCCGCTGGCAATATTCTGGATTGCCTGCGCATAAACCGGCGCTGTTGGCACCATGCGAATTTTTTTGGCTTTGCGCACCTCGTCGGTGGCCTCGATGGAATCGGTAATGACCAGTGATTTCATGCTGGAGGCCTGAATGCGCCCGACAGCAGGGCCAGATAGCACCCCGTGGGTAATATAGGAATGCACCTCTTTTGCCCCCTTTTCGGTGAGCAAATCAGCCGCCTTGCACAGGGTGCCGGCGGTGTCACAAATATCATCCACGATAATGCACACCTTGCCCTTCACTTCCCCGATCACCGTCATGCCCTCGATCTCGCCGGGGGCATTGCGGCGCTTGTCTACAATCGCCAGATCCGCGCCAATACGCTGAGCAAGCTGGCGTGCACGCGCCACGCCGCCCACATCGGGCGACACCACGGTGACGTCTTTCAGATTTTTGAAATGGTGCATCACATCAAGCGCAAAAATCGGCGAGGCGTGCAGGTTGTCCACCGGAATATCGAAGAACCCCTGAATTTGGGCGGCGTGCAGATCCATGGTGAGAATCCGGTCAATGCCGGATTTTGTCAGCAGGTTGGCCACCAGTTTGGCGCTAATCGGGGTACGGGCCTTGGTGCGGCGGTCTTGGCGGGCATAGCCGAAATACGGAATTACGGCCGTAATGCGCTTGGCCGAAGAGCGCTTGAGCGCGTCGGCGATGATCATCAGTTCCATCAGGTGATCATTGGCGGGCTTGCTGGTGGGCTGCAGGATAAACATATCCTCGTCGCGCACGTTTTCGTAAACCTCTACAAAAATCTCGCCATCATTGAATTGCTCGACCCGCGCATCCACAACATGCAGCGGCTCGCCGCGGTGCATGCCCATGCGCTTGATAATGCTATGGGCAAGCGTTCGGTTGGCATTACCTGAAATAAGCTTGGGGGGGGCGGAGCTACGCATGATCGGAAACCTTTGCAAGGGCGAATCTATCTGGGCTTGGGCGCGGTGTAACAAACCCGTTGCCGCTTGCATAGGGCCTTGTTAGTGTCGCGGCGGGATGGAGGCAAAATGGCAGTGGAAATTATTAACGGGCGGCGCGTAGGTGTGATCCGCAGAGGGGCCGGCACCCCGATGCTAATGCTGCATTGCGCTCTGGCGCATCGGGGCGCTTTGGCCCCGCTGATGGCCGCCCTGCCGGCACGGAGCTTTACGGCGTTTGACCTGCCGGGCCATGGGGAATCCGCGTTTGACAGCACAGTTGATATTCAGGCCCAAGCCATAGAAACGGCGGTGAGCTTGCTGGAAATAACGGGGCCAATCGATGTATTTGGCCACAGTTTCGGGGCCACCGTGGCGCTAAAGCTCGCCTTGGAGCGCCCCGACCTTGTGCGCTCTCTTTTCCTTTACGAGCCGGTTTATTTCTCGGTGCTGGCCCAAACCAGACCCTAGGCCTATGCGGCAGATGCAAAAGCATCAGCGCGCTTTGCCAAAGCCTCTTTTACGCAGGACTGGCCCACAGCCGCACAGGCCTTTCTCGCCCGTTGGAGTACAGAGGGATTTGCCGCCTTAACCGCACCACAACAGGCCTATATTCTAAAAACCATCCCCCTGATCATGGCCAGCGAGGCCTCGATCATTGCACCGGAAAGCGGTGCGGTTGTGCTGGAAGGGCTGGCGAAGTTCAAGGTGCCCACACAATTAATGACGGGGGAGACATCGCCCGTAGTCATTTCCGAAATCGCAGAGGTGCTGGCCACAACCGGTCCAAGCATATCAAGAAAAACCATACCACAAGCGGGCCACATGGGGCCAATCACCCATGCAAATCCGGTAGCCGAAGCAATGCACGCCCACATCTCATAGCCGCCCTTCGGGCGGGCATTTTACCAAAGGTAAAATGCGCTGCGGCGCCGTGGCCTCGCTGCGCTCGGTAGCGGCGCGCAAGGGGTGGTCTGCGTGGCAACACAGCACCCGCGCCGCATTGCAAACACAACGCTTTTGTTTAGCCCTTAAGAAATTGCCTTCATTCTTCTTAAAATACTCATCTGCGCTATCAACACGCACGGCCATCAAAGCGCGGCGCGGGTGCACCGCATCAAAGCAGCACAACACCTGCCGCGCCGCGATAGCCGAGCGAAGCGAGGCCACAGGTTAGGCGGACTACGATATCAGTCCTAAAAACCGGTCTATTTCGGTATCGCTTGTCGCCCAATTGCAGACAAGGCGAGCAGAAATCAAGGCCTCCTCCGGGCCTTCAAGGCTTTGATCAAATGGCCAGTGGTAGTATTTCGCCCCTGCCTCTTGCGCCGCACGGTGGCCCTTGCGCGGCCAGCTGGCAAAAACAGCATTGGCCTCGACAGGGTGGGTAAGGCTGGCCCCCGGAACCTTGAGGATGCCCTTGGCAAGACGGTCAGCCGCCGCATTGGCCTTGCGGGCCAGCTTTAGCCAAAGATCGTCCGCCAGATACGCCTCCATTTGCGCCGACAGGAAACGATGCTTGGAAAACAGGTGTCCACCGCGCTTGCGGCGCAGTTCGAATTCCCACGCAAGGTCTGGGTTGAAAAGGATCACCGCCTCCACCCCGATCAGCCCGTTTTTGGTGCCGCCAAAGCTCAGGATATCCACCCCCGCTTTCCATGTCAGTTCGGCAGGTGTGCAGCCAAGGCGGACCAGCGCGTTGGCAAAGCGGGCGCCATCCATATGGGTAGGCACACCGTCAACCTTGGCAATGGCGGTGAGCGCGGCCACCTCGGCGGGGGTATAAATGGTGCCGGATTCGGTGGCATTTGTGAGGCTCAGCGCGCCTTTTTGCACCCCGTGCACGCCCACGGCCCCCGTTTCGGAAATCGCGGTCTGCAGAGCATCCGCAGGGATTTTTCCATCCGCGCCATCAATCAGGGTCAGCTTGCTGCCGCCCATATAAAACTCCGGCGCGCCGCACTCATCGGCCTCGATATGCGCGTGGCGGTGGCAGTAAACTGTCTGCCATGGCTGCACGAGGCAGGCGAGGCCGATGGAATTGGCCGCCGTGCCGGTGGCCACAAGATAAACCGCCGCCTCGGGGGCCTCGAAAACCTCGCGGATTTTTTCACGCACGCGGTCCATAATCGGGTCAGCGCCGTAGGGCATGGCCACGCCCTCATTGGCGCGCGTAATCGCCTCAATCACTTCAGGTGCCGCTGGGCCGCCATTATCCGATGCAAAAAACATGTATCACTCCCCGACGATGTAGTCCTCGATGTCGTCCATATCGACATCATATTCCGGTATCGCCCAATCCTTCACCGAAGCGCCGGCTTGCACAACCGATTCTTTATCGCCAGTCAGCAACGGGTGCCAAGCTGGTAGTGGCTCGCCCTCATGCAGCAAGCGATAAGCGCAGGTGGCGGGCATCCATTCAGCAATGGTTTCGATATTATCCGGGGTGAGAATAACGCAATCTTTAACGATCTGCTTGCGCAGGGCATAATTGCCACACTGGCAGGTTTTAGTGTCGAGCAGGCGGCAGGAAACGTTGGTGAACAGGAAGTTCCCCGTGTCCTCGTCCTCCAACTTGATCAGGCAGCAATTGCCGCAGCCATCGCACAAGGCCTCCCATTCCTCGCGGGTCATCTCCTCCATCGTCACGCTTTCCCAAAAGCGCTTACGCATTTTTCACAATTTCGCGGCTGATCTCGCAATCCTTGTGCATTTGTTCGATGAGTGCATCCATACTATCAAATTTCAGCTCGGGGCGTTGAAAAGAGACAAGGGCGACCGAGACATCAGCGCCATAAAGATCACCCTCAAAGTCAAAAACGAAGGTTTCAAGGTTGGGGCTGTTGCGCCCGAAGGTCGGGCGCACGCCAAGACTGGCCGCACCGTGATAGTTGCCTTTATGCGGCCCCGTAAGCACATCAAACTCCACCGCATAAACCCCGAGGCGTGGTAGGTGCAGGCCCTCGACCGAGATATTTGCGGTCGGAAACCCCAGCTCGCGTCCGCGTTGGTCGCCCCTTTCAACCACCCCGTCAATCCGGTGCCAGTGGCCCAGCATTTTGGCAGCTTCTTCCGGCTGGCCAGCGGCAAGCGCCGCACGAATAGCCGAGGAGGAATACGGCCCGTTTTCGCCCGATACCAAACCCGCAACCGTCACCTCGAACCCGTGTTCAGGCCCGTGCTTCTTCAAAAACGCCACATCGCCTTCGCGCCCCTTGCCAAAGCGAAAATCCTCGCCGACAACGAGGTGTGAAATGCCCAAACCGGCCGCCAGCACATCGCGCACAAACTCCAGCGCCGTCAGGCTGGAAAGAGCCTTGTCAAACGGCAGATCATAAAGCACATCGACGCCGATTTTGGCCAGCCTATGGCGCTTGGAGGCGACATTCATCAGCCGGAAAGGCGGGCTATCTGGCGCAAAAAAGCTGCGTGGGTGCGGCTCGAACGAGATCACCCCTAGCGGCGCGCCCTCAGCCCGCGCGAGGTTGATCACCGAGCGGTGGCCCAGATGCACCCCGTCAAAATTGCCCATGGCCACCGAGGCCCCGCGCAACGGGATATCCTTATACCGCTCAAAAATCTGCATTTTTCGCCCTTATGCCTGACGCTGGGCCAGCACCACGGCTTTGCCCTTAACCACCACGGTATCGCCCACGCGGCACACACAATCAAGCCCGACCTTGCGGCTGTGAATGTCAATATCATGCACGGTCACCTCGGCGCGCACAGTATCGCCTGGGCGCACGGGGGCGGTGAACTTCAGGGATTGCTCAAGGTAAATCGTGCCATGGCCGGGCAGCTGCTCGCCGATCACGGCAGAGATCAGCCCCGCCGCCAGCATTCCGTGGGCAATGCGGCCCTTGAAGGGCGTGCCTTTGGCGTATTCTTCATCCATATGCACGGGGTTATGGTCGCTGGAGAGCACGGCGAAGGCATGGATGGACTCGTCGTCGATCAGCTTCTCCAGATGGCGGCTCATGCCCACTTCCAGCTCGTCGATATAAATCGTGCCTCTTGGCAGGTCTTGTCCACGGATCATGGCTTACACCTTCAAGTTCGGGACGATTTGCTTTTTGCGGGAAACAACGCCGGGGAGAAGGACGGTATCGCCCGAAACCGTAACATCAAAAGACTTTTCGGCGATGGATTTTACCGTATCATTGGGGATAAGCAGCGTGGACGCTTCGCTAAGAATATCAACAACGAAAAGCAGTACCTCGTCAACACCGTCCTCTTTTGCCACGGCTTCCATGCTGGCCATCAGGCTGGCGGAGCGGTCCATCACGATTTTGGGTGCGGTTGTTTCGAGCACCGAAACCCGCAACTTCTTGCCGTCGACCTCGAAGATTTTCGAATCAAGCCGCAGCAGCTCGGCATCGGAGAAATGCGAAATATCGGACTTGGCGGCAAACATCTCGGCAGCATAGGCGGGAATTTCCAGCCCCAGTTCCTTGGCCAGACTATGGGCCAGTGATACATCGCGCGGCGTGGTGGTGGGCGAGCGGAATTCCAGCGTGTCTGACAGAATGCAGCTCAGCACAAGGCCTTTAATGGCGTCCGGCATGGCGTCTAACGCCTTGCGCGGCAGAATCGCCATCATCACGGTGGCGGTGCTGGCCACGGGGCGGATGGTGATGTTGATCGGGCCTTTGGTGGACAGGCCACCCGCGAGGGCGTGGTGGTCGATCACTTGGCGGATATCGGCATCGGAGATATTGGGGAACAGCTCGGCAGGGTTGTTTGTGTCTACAATCACCACCTTTTCGCCCGCTTCAATGCTGGCGAGAATTTCCGGTGCTTCAAAGCCCCAGCGCGTGAGCACAAAAGCGGCCTCGGTGTTGGGCTCGCCCAGAACATAGGCCGTGGCAGGCTTGCTTTTAACCTCGTTGAGATACCACGCCCAAATCAGGGCAGATGCGGTTGCGTCGGTGTCGGGGGCCTGGTGGCCGAAAATTTTGATCATGGGGTTGCCTTTGTTGCACTGCAATATTTCGCCACCCTTATAGAGCGGCGAAATGCTTTTGTCACCCTATTCTATAGCGCTGGTAAACAACACCGTTTTCATAAGGATCGGTGCTGAGCAGGTGGGCCTTGGCCGCAGATCGGCCAGCAAAAAGCGGGGTGCCCTGCCCGAGCATAACTGGCACGCGCTTGAGGCCCAGCTCGGTTATGCGCCGATTAGCAAGCAGAAACCCCGCCAACATGCCACCACCGCAAAGGTAAACCGACGGGTGCCGCGCCATCAGGGCATCCAGCGCCATGAGCCAGCCAGCCCGCGCCACTGTGACCTTGTTATTTTACGGCACCTCAATGCTGGTGGAGCAGATCAAATGCTCCATATGCGGATAGGCGCGCGCCCGCTGGCAGTCCGTAAGCATAGCCAAACTCATAGGTGTTTTTGCCCATGATCACGGCAGGGTATTCTGCCAGACGCGCATCATAGGCTTCGGCGTGGGGGCCTTGCATTGGAAAACCGGAGATATCCCCGTTGGGGCCTGCAATATAGCCGTCAATCGAGACGGCAACGTCATAAATAAGGGAGGGCATGGTGCCTCCTTTCAGTGTTCAAGTGTCCTGATCCCGCGCTTTAGGTGCGGGGTGATCGGGGGTGTGCGGCGGGGCCGTGCCACTTGGTCACTGTCGGGGCGCTCCTTTGGTTGCTCATGTAAGCTAGCACATTTTTTGCGCTTTGCAAGGGGGCGGGACGGGGGTAGGCTGGTGGGATGAAGCCGCGCGAAACAGACCTTTACGAGCCGATAAAATCCTTTTTGGAAGGGCAAGGCTATGTGGTAAAGGGCGAGATTGGCGCGGTGGATGTGATGGCCGTGCGCGGTAATGAAGAGCCGGTGCTGGTGGAGTTAAAGCTCGGCTTTTCGCTGGCGCTGGTGCATCAAGGGCTGGCGCGGCAAAAAGTTTCGGACCTTGTGTATTTGGCGATCCCCAAGCCGCCCAAGGCCAAGGCGCTGAAGGACAATACGCGGCTGTGCCGCCACCTAGGGCTGGGCCTGCTGACGGTGCGCCTGCGGGACGGGTTTGTGGAACCGCTGGCAGACCCTGCGCCGTTCACCCCGGGGAAATCACCCAAGCGCAAGGCACGGCTGCTGCGCGAATTTGCGCGCCGCGTGGGCGACCCGAATATGGGCGGGGCTATGAGGGTGGGGATCATCACGTCTTATCGCCAAGATGCGCTGAAATGCGCGAGGTTTTTACAGGCGAATGGGCCAAGCAAAGGATTGGTCGTGGCCAAGGGGGCCGAGGTGCCAACGGCCACGAGGATCATGGCGGATGACCATTACGGATGGTTCGAGCGGGTGGAACGCGGGGTTTATGGGCTTACAATGAAGGGGATTGAGGCGGTGGCGGCTTATACGGTATCTCCGATATAAGATATTGATTTCAATGGAGATAAGATTGTTTGTTCGCCTCGCGAAATACTCGAATGCAGAAGGCAAGAGCTTCGTTCTGCAAGAACTCGTTGCTACGCAAAAATGAAGCTGCCTCAGTAACATAACCTTTATTCGCGAGCGATATTTAGCCAACCCAGCAATGATCAAATGCATGGTCGCCGTGGGTAATGATGGAACGATATTGGGTTTTCAGGTGCTTTTGCTGGCAACCGTAGGGAACATCTACAATGTAACCGTTGGTTGGGGCATCATCGGAACCCATATTAGCCCCTCTGCCGCGCGCCTTGGAATCGGGAAAGCCCTGTTTGCAGAAACGCAAGAGAATGCCCGCGCGTTCGGGTTTAATCAGATAGATGCGAGTATCGGAAAAGAAAATAGTGCTGGCCTCACCTATTATGAAGCCATGGGTTTTACGACCTATCGCACATTGGATGAGATGGTCAGCAAGAACTTTTTGCTTTCTTAAAGGCACGTTCGGGGGCGTGCAATATGCGCATAGCTATGTAGGGTGGGTTTTAACCCACCAATAGCGCCGGTGGTGGGTTAAAACCCACCCTACACATTCTCGCCCCCCCTGCGCCACCCTGCCCTTGACTCACCCACCTCCTCTGCCTAAATACCTTCCGTTAGCACTCGAAGGTGGTGAGTGCTATTATCTAAAAATCCACCGTTTGGACAGACCAAGAGGAGCATCCAAAATGGCATTTACCCCATTGCAAGACCGCGTTGTGGTTCGCCGCATCGAAGGCGAAGAAAAAACTGCTGGCGGGCTTATTATCCCTGACGCCGCAAAAGAAAAGCCTTCCGAGGGCGAGATCATTTCTGTGGGCACCGGCGCACGTGATGAAGCGGGCAACCGCATCGCTATGGACGTGAAAGCAGGCGACAAAGTGTTGTTTGGCAAATGGTCCGGCACCGAGATCAAGCTGGACGGTGAAGACCTGCTGATCATGAAAGAATCCGACATTATGGGCATTATTGCCTAAGCCAATCGTCAGACCCTGACGAAACGCAAACCGATATAAAGGAGCTAAAAACATGGCTGCAAAAGACGTAAAATTCGGCACAGACGCCCGCAATCAAATGCTGGCCGGCGTAGACATTCTCGCCAATGCTGTAAAAGTAACCCTTGGCCCTAAAGGCCGCAACGTGGTGATTGATAAA
>Ga0256839_1005963_pt1 | contig 10983 bp, 6 predicted proteins | sample 354166metaG_FD_185968 | JGI IMG/M metagenome (GOLD analysis project Ga0256839, IMG submission 185968) | Hydrothermal vent microbial communities from Mid Atlantic Ridge, Atlantic Ocean - 354-166 | ecosystem: Environmental > Aquatic > Marine > Hydrothermal vents | place: Atlantic Ocean: Mid... | reverse complement strand
GTTGCTGAGCAAACTCAATATAGAAAGGCATTGGGTTATCATAGTATTCGATAAACTTGCTGTAGTTAAATGCAACATTATTAACTAATTTGGTAACACGACGATCAAACTCTGCATTCCTACCCGCCTGCGTCGCTTGATAATAGTACATCCAGAAATTATCAGGCTGATTCGTTACTAAAGGCTTAATCGCAGCATATGAATTCAACTTTGCTCGTACATTACTATTCGTAAATACCGTATTACGTAACTCCGTCACTTTCGCTTTTAACGCCGCAGCATTACCTGCCACCTGTAAGAAACGCTTGTGCATTGGGTGATCCCAACGGAAGCCATGCGTGTACCAATAAGGGGGTTTAGGCCCAGTATCAACAATATTCCCATTAATATCAGTTACATCAATATTATATCCACCATCATAGTCCCACGGTATCCAATAGAATTTCTTCGTACCTTTAGGGTTGTAAAGGTAGAAGTTATGCTGAACCGTATCATTGTTATTACTCAAAATATTAACGGCTAACCAATTGATATAGTTCTCACGATCAAAGTAAGTATCAAGGACTTGGTTAAAATCATTGGCAGGGTTATTTACTGCCTGAATCATTTCAACAAAGGCACGATGATCTTTACCACTTTTGATTTCTACTTGAGCTTCAAAAGCGGCTAAGTTTCTAGGCTTACCCGTTGCATCTAATGCATAAGCTGCTGGGTGCCATAAGAAGTCAAAATGATCTGATTTATAAACACCTGAGTCTGCAATCCAGTTACGACGCGCTAAATACTCTTTACCAAAATATTCAACCTGAAGATAAAGACCCATATCCGTGGTCTTATAGCTTGGTAAAACCGTATAGCTAGGGTTTTCTGCAAAATTGAAACTGCCTTTATCTTCAATTTTAAGACGAACATAGCGTGCACGCATACTTGGCAGCTTATTGATTTCGGTAAACAAGTCATAACTCATTTTATGTTTAGTTCTTAACGGATCATCGAAAGTTTTAACTAACTGAATACGTCTTTCACCATGCCACTTAGGGCCATTTTTGTCTAACTTTACACGGAATGACTTCATTGGATTCAAGCGAGTATAACCACCACGTTGACGTACCGTTGCATTACCCGTGAAACCATCCGCTGTTGTAAATACTGCCTTAACTTCTGGTTTAAACTGATCTTTCCAATTAATATCTTGAAGTACTTTACCGAACGTACAACCATCATAATTAGCTGTTGTACAAGTAGTTCCAACAGGGGGCAAAACTTTTACCGTAACATCCAATACATCCAACGGCGTATTGTAGATTCCAGCTGGTTCTACAATATCTGTTCTGCCCAAACTGGGTGTTGTTACTGTTAAAGCGTTACTTGCAACCGAAAGGTTATTCGCTGCATCAAATGCTTTTACTGTATAGGCATACGTTGTAGAAGGTGTAACCGTTTTATCTTTGTACTTTAAAACAACTGCCAACGTTTTTAATAAAACACCGTTACGGTAAACTTTATAGCCTGTTACTGCACGGTTATCGGTTGAGGCATTCCACTTCATACTTACCGACTCAGCTTTAACTTTATTCTTTACTAAACTAGGCGGAGCTGTTGGCGCTTGTGTATCAGGCGCAACAGGCGTGACAACACTTAATGCGGCACTAATAGCAGATAAGTTATTTGCAGCATCAAATGCTCTTACCGTGTAGACATACGTGGTGCTTGGCAGAACCGTTGTATCGCTAAAAGTTAAAGCTGCCGCCGTAGTAGTACCTATTTGCGTACCATTTCGATAAATACGATATCCTGTAACCGCTACATTATCAGTCGAAGCATTCCATGCAATGACCGCCCGATTATGTACCGCACTTACTTTGCGTACATTAGCAGGTTTTGTAGGTGCAACTACATCAATATTCGCATTCGGCGTTCTAACTGAGAGAGCAGTACTTGAAGCAGAAACATTATTGGCTGCATCAAAAGCACGTACCGTATAAGCATAGGTTGTCGCAGCAACCACACTATTATCCGTAAAGGTTGTACCAGCTGTAGTACCAATCTGCGTACCGTTTCTATAAATGCGGTAACCTGTAACGGCAGTATTATCTGTCGATGCATTCCAACGTATTGCCACACGACTAATCGTTGCTGTTACCTTACGCACACTTGCGGGAACTGTTGGTGGTTGCGTATCTCCACCAGCGTTACCAGCCGTATATTCAATATGTAATAACGGAGCACCTGCACGATCACCTTCAAAGGCTTCAGCAACGCGTTTGCCAGTGCTGTTACTGCTAATGACAAAGGCTAAAGCATTACCACTATTCCAACCCGAACGGGAAGTTATTTCTTGGACAATGTTTTTTAACTCAGGGGTTCTTTGGTTGCTACCCGCTTGACCTACTGTATTCCAAGCCGCAGGCGACCATGAAACCGATGCTGCTGTTGTAGGTCTGTTAGTTATATTACGTCTTGACCCTGTAAATGTTGCAGCGTTATTACTTGATTGTGCTTTAATGATTAAAGGCACGTTTCCTGAAGAACTCTCATCAACTTTAAACTGAATGTAAGCTCTAGTGATGGTTGAGTTTCTAGGAATCGTTATTCCTGTAAATCTAATACCTACGGTCTGACTTGACGAGCTATAAGTCAGTTCTAAATCAGAGCTATTTAAATACATACCCCCGCTAGAGAACTCTTCTGCATCATCAGATCCTGTGCTTACGCGCTTATTAAGCGTTCCACTTACAGGCCCACCTGAGTCAGTTGTAATAGAAACGGTATTACTAACACCCGAAACATTATTCATTGCATCAAACGCACGTACTGTATAACTATAAGCGGTTGATGATTGAAGACCAGTATCAGTATAAGTCGTTGTTGAGCTAGTGCCCACTTGTTGACCGTTACGGTAAATTCGATAGCCTGTAACAGCCACATTATCCGTTGATGCATTCCAACGTAACGATGCTGTTGAAGAACTTGCAGCGGTTTTTCTTAGATTTGCAGGAACTGTTGGCGCTTGATTATCACCCCCTCCTGTACCTGTAACCGTAAAATCATTACGATCAGACCATGCACCGCCAATAGGTTGAACCCACCATGTCATTCTGTCCCCAACGCTAAAGCCATAGTTAGGAGTTGCAGAACAAACTGCACTTGTACAACGTGCATTAAATGTTTTCCAACCTGTCGCAGCTTGAGTTTCAATACCGATTCGATAATTAGTATTTGAACCAACACGTGGCCATTTAAAAACGGGGTTAGTCGTTGGCGTTGCACCTACAGGCTGATATGAACCACCTACTGGAGGAACAGTTCTAACAACTTTAAAAACATGAGCACTAGACCACTCTTTCCATTGTCCATTTATTTTACCACGTACCCACCAAGCTTTTTGATCTCCAATATTAAAAGTATGATTAGAAGGAGTAAACCTACAGGTATTCCCTGTAGTACAACCTGCCACTCCTGCTGAAACCGTATACTCTTTCCAGGCACCGCCAGAGGTTCTTTCATGGCCAAAGTTATATTCAGTCGCACGTAAACCTGCATCTGTATAGGCTGGCCAAGTAAAAGTAGGTGTTCTATCTACGATGTTACCGAGGGGTAAATAATTATTTGATACATTAGCATCAGTCCATTTAAAAGCAGGATGCTCTGTTTGCTGAGAAGGAGCATCATTGTCTTTCCCTCCTCCACACGCAGTCAACGAAACGGTTGCTGCAATTAATAATAGTTTGTTACTTGATAACATCGATCTCTCCGTTTTTCGGTATTTTCACAATACCTAGAAGCATGTTATATATGCTTTAAAAGAGAGAGTATGAGCAGATAATAGGTGTTAATACCCAGATTACGAGAAGACAGCTAATTAACTTGTTCTATTATTAAGCAGTTGTTGTTTAATAACTAAGCGCGGTTTTTTTATAGATTCGACTGAGGATCGATAAGCAATAAAAAAGCCAGCATAAATGCTGGCTTTTAAAAAATAATATGGCGTACTGTAGTTTAGCTCATTGCAACAACACGTGCATTTAAACGACTCTTTTGACGCGCTGCTTTATTCTTGTGAAGAATACCTTTTGCAACGCTTGAATCCAAAGCTGGTAATGCCAACTTTAATGCTTCTGCTGCAGCTTTTTTGTCACCAGCCTCAATAGCATAAACTACTGACTTCACCGTAGTACGCATACCTGAGCGAATGTGTTTATTATGCACACGTCTCTTTTCAGATTGACGAACACGTTTTTTAGCTGATGTAATATTTGGCACTTAGTTTCTCCATACTGCCTTTGTTGTTCAAAATTGATCTAACAAAGGGCTTGAAAATTCGAGGGACGCATTATGCCGAGTTTATTAAACAACATCAATACCCTTTTTGTTAATTTATGCAACTATTTTAAAATTTCCATGCCGCCCATATAAGGCTGTAAAACACTAGGCACTCGAACACTCCCATCTTCATTTTGATAGTTTTCAATAATCGCCACCAAAGTCCGACCAACCGCCAAACCAGAGCCATTGAGTGTGTGTAGTAATTCAGGCTTTGTTGACTCAGGGTTACGAAAACGTGCTTGCATACGACGTGCCTGAAAATCCTTCATATTTGAGCAAGAGGAAATTTCACGATAAGTATCTTGCGCAGGCAACCAGACTTCTAAATCATACGTTTTGCTGGCAGAGAACCCTGTATCACCCGCGCATAGAACAACTTTACGGTAAGGAAGTTCCAATTTCTTCAAAATCGCCTCAGCATTTTTGACCAAGTTTTCTAAGGCCTGTTCAGAGTCTACAGGTTTTACAAACTGTAAAATCTCTACTTTTTCAAACTGATGCTGACGAATTAACCCACGCGTATCGCGCCCGTATGAACCCGCCTCAGAACGAAAACAAGGCGTATGCGCCGTATATTTTATCGGCAAACTATCAGCATCGACAATCTCATCTCGCACCAAGTTAGTCACCGGCACTTCGGCGGTAGGAATCAAATAATAATTCTGCTCACTTTTATCCGCTTCTTTATCACCGTTTTGTATTTTATAAAGATCTTCTGCAAATTTAGGTAATTGCCCTGTGCCGTACAAGCTATCTTCATTCACCATATATGGCACATAGACTTCCGTGTAACCGTGTTCATTGATATGAGTATCGAGCATAAATTGTATTAACGCACGGTGCATACGCGCCATACCCGCACGCATTACCACAAAGCGCGAGCCTGTTAATTTACTCGCAGCTTCAAAATCCATTAAGCCATTGGGTGAACCTAAATCGACATGATCTTTAATCTCAAAATCAAACGTTGGTAGCTCGCCCCACTTACTCACCTCAACATTATCATCTTCACTTTTACCTTCAGGTACGCTGTCATCCAATAAATTAGGAATACCCATGACAATGTCATCAATATCTGCTTGTAGGGCTAATAAATCTTGCTCGGCGGCTTTTAATTTATCACCCAAGTCAGCCACTTCTGCTAATAAAGGCTGAATATCTTTACCCTTAGCTTTCGCTTGGCCGATAGATTTTGAACGCGTATTTCGCTCGTTTTGTAAATCTTGAGTTGCTGTTTGCAAGGTTTTACGCTTATTTTCTAGCACTTGAAACACCTGAGTATCAAGTGCAAAACCACGCTTTGCTAATTGCTTAGCGACCGCTTCAACATCATTTCTTAATAACTTTATATCTAACATATTTTATCCATTTTTATCCGTTTGCAAGCACTCGCCCAAGAACGACGCCCAACCAAACTGCTAATACACTCAAACTCACATTAACAAACATATTTAACAAAGCCCGTAACGCCAAACCTTCTTCAAATAAATTTAACGTTTCCATTGAAAAGGTTGAGAAAGTGGTAAATGCACCTAAGAATCCCACAAAAATTGCCAATCGTAACAATGGATTCAAACCTAATTTTTCAACCAACCACATCGCTAGAAACCCCATTAGGAATGAACCCAGCACATTTACCGTTAAAGTACCATAGGGAAAGTGGCTTGCCACCCTATCATTAACAAAGGTTGATACGAAAAAGCGGGCGAGTGCCCCCACACCTCCCCCGAGAAAAATTACTGCTATTTGTGTTCCTTGAATAACCAAACTTTCTGTTTCTGCTTAAATTTAATGTGGAATAGTGTATATCAACGCCAATCATTATAGAATGGCGGAATGCACCTAGATTCAAATACTAAAGACGCGCTACTTAATCAACTCAAGCAAATCGTTGCAGCCAATTACTTGCTTACGTCAAAAGAAGACTTAACACCTTACGAGTGTGATGGTTTATCTGCCTACCAACGATTACCTGTTGCCGTTGTGTTACCCGATACGATTGAACAAGTACAAAAGATTGTTCAAGCGTGCTCACAATTAAAAGTACCTATTGTGGCGCGCGGTGCAGGCACAGGCTTATCGGGTGGTGCACTGCCTCACGAAGGCGGGATTATTTTAGGCTTATCTCGCTTTAACAAGATACTCAGTATTGATACCAACAACCTCACCTCTGTGGTGCAACCTGGGGTACGCAACCTTGCAATCACCGAAGCTGCCAGACCTCATGGTCTATACTACGCGCCCGACCCATCCTCACAAATCGCCTGTTCTATCGGCGGTAATGTTGCTGAAAATGCAGGTGGCGTGCATTGCTTAAAATATGGGCTGACGGTACAAAACATTCAACAAATAAAAATAGTCACTATAGACGGTACTTTGCTCACGCTCGGCTCAGAAACATTCGACACACCAGGCTATGATTTATTAGCACTAATGACGGGGTCAGAAGGTATGCTAGGTATTATTGTCGAAATTGTGGTTAAGCTACTACCCAAGCCACATGCCGTAAAAGTGCTCATGGCATCATTTGATAAAGTTGAAGATGCTGGCAATGCGGTAGCCGATATTATCGCTGAAGGGATTATTCCCGCAGGGTTAGAGATGATGGATAAACCTGCCATCCATGCAGCTGAAGCCTTTGCCAAAGCCAATTACCCTTTAGATGCCGCTGCTATCTTATTGTGCGAGTTAGACGGTGACGAAGACCAGCTTGAAGAACAGGTTATTGTCGTTGAAAAAACATTAAAACATGCCAAAGCGAGTAAAATAGTTATTGCAACAAGTGCTGAAGACCAAGCCAAACTTTGGGCCGGTCGAAAGTCAGCATTTCCTGCCGTAGGCCGTTTATCACCCGATTATTACTGCATGGATGGAACCATCCCGCGCAAACAAATCGCTTATGTTTTACAGAAAATATCGGAACTTTCAGAGCACTACGACTTGCGCGTTGCTAATGTTTTTCATGCAGGTGATGGCAATTTACATCCATTAATTTTATACGATGCCAATATAGAAGGTGAACTTAAAACTGCCGAGCGTTTTGGTGCAGATATTTTAGAGCTGTGTGTTAAGGTCGGCGGTTCCATTACCGGTGAGCACGGTGTAGGCCATGAAAAAATTGATCAAATGTGTGTGCAATTTTCACCCGCAGAACTTACCCAGTTTTTTGCCGTAAAAAGCGCCTTTGACCCCGACTCACTATTAAACCCTGGAAAAGCCATACCTACGCTACACCGCTGTGCAGAACTTGGCGCCATGCACGTCCATAATGGTGAACTGCCTCACCCAGAAATCCCAAGGTTTTAGTTAATGCAAATTAAAGATAACGATATTAGCGCAAGGCTACAACAACAAGTAAAGTCTGCCATCAATAACAAAAAGCCACTGTGTATTCAAGGCGGAAAAAGTAAACTCTTCTTTGGCAACCGCTTTGATGCGGAGCTACTCGATTTAAGTGAGCATACCGGCATTATTAGTTACGAGCCGACCGAGCTTTGCATTACTGTACGTGCCGGCACGAAGTTGAGCGAGCTAGAAGCGCTACTTAGCGAGAACAATCAAATATTACCTTTTGAGCCGCCTCATTATCTTTTTAAAGATAAAGATGGCAATATCCATGATACCGCAACCATTGGAGGCGCAATTGCCACAGGTATTTCAGGGCCGCGGCGCGCCTACACAGGCTCAGCACGTGACGCCATTTTAGGCGTAGAAATTATTAATGGTGATGGAGAAATTGTCAGCTTTGGCGGTCAAGTGATGAAGAATGTAGCGGGCTATGATCTATCGCGCTTAATGGTGCGATCACAAGGCACCTTAGGCATTTTATTAAGTGTTTCGATCAAATTACTGCCCAAACCCGCCAATGATTTAACGCTATCCTTTGATGCCACACAAGATCAGGCACTGGCTGTTTTTCAAGCGTTACGCGTACAACAACTCCCTATTACGGCAAGCGTTTGGTATGACAATACCATCAGCCTGCGCCTATCAGCATCAGAGGCAATTTTAAAAACCAGCCACACACGGCTGAATAATTTTTTAAATGAAAAATTTCCAACGCTTTCATCAGCCAAACAAAACACCGATCAAATGTCTTTTTGGCAAGAAATTCGTGATCACACGCATCCCTTTTTCACACAAACGGATAAGCCCATTTGGCGACTTTCTGTACCACCTGCTACCCAAAGCATTAGCCAAACAGATGATGCACTGGCACAAAAAGATGACAATATAGAGCCCAATCAACTCATCGAATGGGGTGGCGCACAACGTTGGATTCGCTCTCGAACACCGGCCAACATTATTCACAACTTGGCACAATCTCATGGTGGTTATGCCAGCTTCTTTTACAACAAAGGGGCAGACGATGAAACATTCCCCGCCTTAGCACCGGAACTTTTTAAGATACATCAACAACTCAAAAGAAAAATGGATCCGCAAGGTATTTTCAACCCAAATAAAATGTATCAGGGACTATAATCATGAAAACTGAATTTAGCCCCACATTTTTAAATACTCCAGATGGCAAACTCGCCAATGAAATTCTTCGCACCTGCGTACACTGTGGCTTTTGTAATGCAACTTGCCCAACATACCAACTACTAGGTGATGAAAATGATGGCCCTCGCGGACGCATTTACCTCATCAAACAAGTCCTTGAAGATAAACCCGTAACCCAAGCTACACGCACTCACCTTGACCGTTGCCTGACTTGTAGAAACTGCGAAACAACCTGCCCCTCCGGTGTAGAGTACGGCAAGCTCATCGATATTGGCAGAAAAGTGGTGGAAGAAAAAACCACCCGTGGTTTTAAAGAAAACCTCACTCGTAAGGCCTTGTTAAATTTATTACCTTACCAAAGCCGATTTACGCCTGCTATTAAACTGGGGCAAGTTTTCAAACCTTTTTTACCAAAGATTTTAGCTAAAAAAATCCCGAAAAAAATTAATGCAGGAAAATATCCGAGCAATACACACTCAAGAAAAATGATAATTCTAGAAGGCTGCGTACAACCAGCACTTTCACCTGACATTAATGCAGCGACCGCAAGAGTATTAGATCGTCTCGGCATTTCATTGACCCGCCCAAAGAATGCAGGCTGTTGTGGTGCAGTAAATCAACATTTATCCGATGAAGAAAAAGCATTAAACTTCGTAAAACAGAATATTGATGCTTGGTGGGAACACATCCAAAACGGCGCTGAAGCCATTATTATTACCGCCAGCGGCTGTGGCGCAATGGTGAAAGACTACGCGCATTTATTACGCGATGATAAAGACTACGCTGATAAAGCTAAAAAAGTCACCGAGCTTTGTAAAGATATTTCAGAAGTCATCAGCAAGGAAGACCTCACCCCTTTACAGACACAGACACAACAGCGGCAAACAAAGAATATAAGCTGGCATCCGCCCTGCACTTTACAGCACGGACAAAAAATTAACGGTGTGGTGGAGAAAATATTAACAGACAAAGGGTATAATTTATTACCCGTTAATGACTCGCATTTATGCTGTGGTTCGGCAGGAACCTATTCAATTTTACAAGCTAAAATATCGCAACAACTACAAGCCAATAAAATTAAAAACCTGACCAAACACCAACCAGAAATGATTGTTACAGGAAATATCGGTTGTCAAACTCACTTGCAAGAAGTGAGCGATGTGCCAGTGGTTCACTGGATTCATCTGCTAGATAACTAAGTTTAACCAAAAATACGCGGAAGTATTATGCTTGTAGTTGTTTTTAGCTGATTTAATTGTGGGTGCCCTTTTATTCACTTTTATTCACTACACACATGTGGAGTGCCCTCATAAAAACGGAGGATTCTAAGCAGCTTTTTTCATAAGCCACTGCGCTTCATACTCAGCAGGAATTTGATACTGAATACTCGAATGCATTCTCTGTCTATTATAATAAACCTCAATATAATTGAACACCACACGTTTTGCTTCTTCTATTGTCTTAAAATCTCTATCATCGGTTTCTTCCGACTTTAGCGTTTTAAAGAAGCTTTCAGCCACTGCATTATCCCAACAATTACCTTTTCGGCTCATACTTTGCACAAATTCATATTCATCCATAATGTCACGAAAGGCATAACTGCAGTATTGACTGCCACGATCTGAATGAAAAAGAACGCCTATAGGGTAACCTCGATTAACAAACGCCATATTTAATGCGTCACAGACCAGAGCTGCTTTCATATGAGGCTGCATTGACCAGCCTACAATCTTTCTAGAATAAAGATCAATCACAGTAGCAAGATGAAGCCAGCCCTGATCCGTGTTGATATAGGTAATATCACCCACCCATTTTTGATTAGGTTTTGATACATCAAATGCGCGATTCAAAATATTGGGAGAGATTAAAAGGTCATGATCACTATCGGTAGTCACTTTATACGCCTTACGCTGCTTGGCTTTTAAGCTTTTCGCTATCATGCGCCTTCTTACACGCTCTCTAGAGCCTTTGTAGTCATGCGATGTAACTAAAGCCTTGTAAATACGTCGATATCCATAACGGCGCTTATGCTTTTTGAACAGCATAAGGATAATCTCATCCAGCGCATTATTAGCTTGCTCACGTAAAGACACTGGTTGCTTGCGCCATTGATAGAAACCACTAACAGAAACAGATAAGAGTCTACAAAAGCGC
>Ga0256839_1005962_pt1 | contig 10984 bp, 7 predicted proteins | sample 354166metaG_FD_185968 | JGI IMG/M metagenome (GOLD analysis project Ga0256839, IMG submission 185968) | Hydrothermal vent microbial communities from Mid Atlantic Ridge, Atlantic Ocean - 354-166 | ecosystem: Environmental > Aquatic > Marine > Hydrothermal vents | place: Atlantic Ocean: Mid... | reverse complement strand
TGCAAGCCCGGCAAGTGTACCGGGAACTGCTGGGGCGGCCGGTGCGCGTGTTCGGACAGCGCCGCTTTGGCCTCTGCGGGTGGCTGCCGCAGTTGCTGGTGCGGTGCGGGTTTACCGGGGCGCTGCACTTCCCGCTGGACGAAGGGGTGTTCCCCCAGGCCACGCAGGCCAAGATCCAGTGGCAGGGCACGGATCCTTCGGCCCTGGACGGGCTGGCCCGCGTGCCGCTACAGGCCGAGCAAGCCGAGTCGTTTCTCAACTACTGCGAACGGCTGGGCAACACGATGGACATGGACCACGTGGCCACGCTCAGTTTTGCCCGCTGGCCGGGCCGGGCCTGCACCTACTTTGAGGACTTGCACACCGCCGAACGCCACTCGGCGGTGCTGGGGCGGTTTGTGCACCTGGAAGACTACTTCGAGAACACCGAGCTGGCGGCCGAACCAAGCCGCTTCCCCCCCGACGGCTACCGCTCGCCCTACCTGCGCCAGGACGCAGCCGCCGGCCGGGCCGACCCGGTGAGCCGTTTCGTGCGGCTTTGGCGCCGCTGGGCCGGGGAACAGCGGTTGGCTTTCCTGCGCCTGCTGGCTGCGGCCCTGGGGGCCAAAGTGCCCTACGAGCAAGAGCCAGCTATCCGTGAAGCCGCCACCCCCAAAGACGCCGAGGAACAAACCCAACAGGCCCTGCAAGCTGTGGCCGGGCGGCTAGTAGGTAAGGAAGAAGGTCGGCCCGGGGTGCTGCTTGTCAATCCCTGGCCCTGGCCGGCCCGAGCGGTGGTGGAAACGGGCACTTGGCCCTCGCCGCCTGCCGAAACCAGCCAGAGCGTGCTGGCCGTGCAGCAACAGGGGGTGCGGCAAGTGCTGGTGGAGGTGCCCGGCGGGGGCTATCGCTGGGTGGAACCTGGCTCGGGCGACGTTCCAGCTCCCAAGCGGCGGCGCAAAGAACCGCCGATGGTGGAGCCGGAAGAACACTTGATCCGTAACGAGTTTTTTCAGCTACGGCTCGATCCGCACACGGGGGCCATTCGCTCGCTTTTTGATTACCAGAACCGGGGCAATCGGCTCTCGCAGCAGTTGGCCCTGCGGCGGCCCGGCCCAGTGCCCGAGCCCGGCCAGGCGTGGCAGGACCCGGACCAACAGGCCCAGTACTCGGTGATGCGGGCCGAGGAGATTCGCTTCCCGGTCCAAGGTCCCCGGCTGGCGGTGGCCGAAAGCCGCGGGCAGCTTCTGGATCGCCAGGGCGAGGTGCTGGCTGGGTTCGTTCAGCGCGTGCAGGTGTGGCGGCGGTGGCGGGTGTTCCGACTGGAGGTGGAACTGGAGCCCAAGCATCTGCCCCAAGGCGACCCCTGGGAAAGCTACTACGCCTGCCGCTGGGCGTGGCCGGACGAATCGGCCCTGTTGAGCCGGGGCGTGGCCGGGATGATGTTGCCCACCGAGGCGGTGCGGCTGGAGGCTCCGCTTTTGGTGCGATGGGAAACCGATCGCTGGCACACCACGCTGCTTTGCGGCGGCTTGCCGTACCATCGCCGCGTGGGACTGCGGATGCTGGATACGATCCTGCTGGCCGGAACGGAGCAGCAGCGGCGGTTCGAGATGGCCGTAGGCGTGGATCTGCGCCGCCCGCTGGCCGAGGCGGTCAACCTGCTGGCCCCGCCGGTGAGTCTGCCGCTGCAAGGCACCGCCCCGCCGGCCGGGCCGCAAGCGTGGATGTTCACCGTGGAAGGTCCGCCGGTGCTTACCAGCGGCTGGCAGCCCCGGTACGATGAATCCTCGGGGCGTCTGTCGGGCTATCGCGTTCGGGTGCTGGAGGTGCGCGGCCAGGCCGGCCAGGTGCGGCTGCGCAGCTTCCGCCCTGTGCAGCAGGCCCGGCAGATCGACCTGCTGGGCCAGACGCTGGCTGAGCTGCAAGCCGAAGGGGACACGGTGTTGGTGGACCTGGACAAGTACGAGTGGGCCTGGGTGGAAGTGCAGTTGGCTTGAGCCGTGGCGAGTTTCCGCCTGCGATTCGTGCAGAGGGCGATGATCGTTTGCATTGACGGACCGGCCGGGGCCGGCAAGAGCACGGTGGCCCGACTGCTGGCCCGGCGGCTGGGGTTCCGCTACCTCGACACCGGGGCCATGTACCGCGCCGCGACCCTCGGGGCGCAGGAGCATGGAGTGGATTGGAACGATCCCCGGCAGGTGGCCCGGGTGGTCCGTTCGTTGCAAATCGACTGGCTGGGGGATCGGATTCTGCTTGCGGGCCGTGATGTGACCGAGCAGATTCGCCTGCCGGAGATCACGCAACTGGTGCACCACGTGGCCGACAATCCCGAGGTGCGGCAGTGGATGGTCCAGCTTCAGCGTCGCTTGGGCCGGCAGCAACACCTGGTGACCGAAGGCCGCGACCAGGGCACGGTGGTGTTCCCCCAGGCCGAAGTGAAGATATTTCTGACGGCCAGCCCTGAAGAACGTGCCCGCAGGCGCAAGCAGCAGTTGGCCGCCCAGGGCATTCACGTGTCGCTAGAGAAGATCTTGCAAGAGCAGCAGCAGCGCGACCGGCGCGACAGCTCCCGAGCAGTGGGCCCCCTGGTGCCGGCGGCCGATGCCGTGGTGGTGGACACCAGCCGGATGACGCTGGAAGAGGTGGTGGACCATCTGGAGCGGCTGGTGCGCTCGCGGATGCCCGAGGGCCTGGCCGGGCCGTGAGCACGCGGTTGCTTTCGTCGAAGATGCTTACTCTTGCAGCCGCGAGCCGTGGGCGTAAGCCCCCGGAGAGCACGGCAATCCTGTGCCGGTTTTCTTATCGTCTCCGGGGGAGCTGACGCCCGGAGAGCCAAGAAAAAACGACGCACGTTGGTGGTTTTTCTCCGCCAGCTGAAGCTGGCGGCTGGCCGTTCAACCGCCGGCTGACGGCGCGCAGCTCGCTGCTCCTCCGCGGGCTTACGCCAGCGGCTCGCCACGCCTCCACGCCCCCCACGCCCCCACGCCCCCCTTTAGATCACTCCCCGGCGGATGGCCCACACGGCCGCCTGCGTGCGATCGCTCACCTGGAGCTTGCGGAGGATGCTCTGCACGTGCTCTTTGACCGTATCGACGGTGATGTTGAGGCTGCGGGCGATGTCCATGTTGCTTAGTCCCAGGGCCACGTGCCGCAGCACTTGCATTTCGCGGTGGGAAAGAGGGATGTCGGCGTCCTCGGGTTTTTTTCGCGTGGCCAGCAACAGCTGGCGAATGCGAGCCACTTCCGGCACGTGAAACCACTGCTCGCCTCGGGCGGCCGCCTCGATGGCCTGCACCAGCTCCGGACCGGAAACCCCCTTGAACAGGTAAGCGTTCACCTTGTAAATCAGCGCCCGGGCGATGTAGGTGGGATTGTCGAAGTGCGTCAGCACCACGATGCCCAGGGAAGGAAACTCGCCGCGGAGCATGTCCAGGGCATCCAGGGCGTTTTCGTCCATTTGCACATCGGCCAGCAGCACATCCGGGCGCCGCTTGCGCGTGGTCTGGGTCATTTCCAGCACCGAGCCGGCGTGGCCCACCACTTCGATATGAGGAGCCACGGAGCCCAGCAAGGTTTCCAGCCCCACGCGTACCACTTCATGATCGTCGGCAATAACAACGCGGATGGGAGGAGTCATCAGGATTACTCTATTACGCCTGGACCTGGACAAAAGGAACTTCGGGAGCTGGCCTGGGGGCGGAGACGACGCGGATCGGCGACACGCTCTGAGGAAAAAGGGGACCGCCGGGGAGGCTGGAAAACTTCTTCCACCCCAACCACGAAGGCCAGCGGATTCCCGTGTGTGGGGGCAGTAGTGTTTTCACCTCTTAAGGTCAACTGTTTCCCCCAACCCCTCCGGCTACAAGGTCCCCCAACCGCTTTGACCCCGGCAATCCTCAAAATCCCTTCCTGTTGGGGGGGCAGCTCCCACCAAACAGCGGGTGTGCCCACCCGGAGAACTTCCCCCACCAGCACCCAGGCGGGGGAAGGAAACTTTTTGACCCCATGCAAGTTACAACCTACGTTTGCTTGCCCCCGGCACTGTGGCTGGAAAGCAACAGCTGCCGCCGGGCAACGGGGTTCTCGGGGAGCGATGGACTGGTTGGCGTGTCCGGTTCCGCCCATTCCGCTTGAGAGCGCGGTGATGAACGACCTTTCGCCCCACTGCGGAAGCCGCCTGCTGGTGGTGGACGACGACCCGGCCTTGCTGGACTCCCTGGCCGCCTGGTTGGGGAGCCTGGGCTACCAGGTCCACTGCGCCGCGGACGTGCAAAGTGCACAGCGCCTGTTGCAGCAGCAGCGCTTCGACCTGGTGCTGGCCGACCTGCGGCTGCAAGGCCAAGACGGCTTCCAGGTGTTGCAGGCCGTGCGGCAGCATCAGCCGGAAACCCCCGTCATCATCCTCACCGGCTACGGCACCGTGGAGACGGCCGTGGAAGCCATCCGGCAAGGAGCGTTCGATTTCCTCACCAAGCCGATCATCGACCAGGAGCTGGAGCTGGCCATCACCCGCGCGCTGACCCAACGCCGCGTGCTGGAAGAGAACAAAACGCTCAAGGAGCAACTGGACCTGCGGTACGGGCTGGACAACATCGTCGGCCGCCACCGGCTGATGCAGCGCGTGTTCGACCTGGTGCAAAGCGTGGCCGACACCCGCACCACCGTGCTGCTGACCGGCGAAAGCGGCACCGGCAAGAGCATGGTGGCCCGAACCATCCACCGCCTCAGCCCTCGCCGGGACAAGCCGTTTGTGGAAGTGGCCTGCGGAGCGCTGCCGGACACGCTGCTGGAGAGCGAGCTGTTTGGGCACGTGGCCGGGGCGTTCACCGGAGCGGCCACCGACAAGCAAGGCAAGTTCGCCCAGGCCGACGGGGGGACCATCTTCCTGGACGAAATCGCCACGGCCAGCCCCAGCCTCCAGGTGAAGCTGCTGAGGGTGCTCCAGGACTTTCAGTTCGAGCCCGTCGGCGGCACCAAAACCTACCAGGTGGATGTACGCGTGATCCTGGCCACCAACGAAGACCTGGAAAAACTGGTCCGCGAAGGCAAGTTCCGCCAGGACCTCTACTACCGCATCAACGTGATCAACATCCGCTTGCCGGCCCTGCGGGAACGGGTGTCCGATATCCCCCTGCTGGCCCGGCACTTCCTCAAAAAAATCTGCCAGGAGTCCGGGCGGCAGATCGTCGATTTCACCCCCGAGGTGATCACTGCCTTCCAGCGATACCACTGGCCGGGCAACGTGCGGCAGTTGCACAACGTGGTGGAACGGGCCGTGATCCTGGCCAAGGGACAGTACATCACCCTGGCCGAACTGCCCGAGGAAATCACCGCCGAAGCCCCCCTGAGCGTGGTCCCGCGCCCCGGTACCAAGGCCAACTTGAAACAGGCCCTCGAAGACCCCGAACGCCAGATCATCCGCGAAGCCCTCGAAGCCCACAACTGGAACCGAACCCAAACGGCCAAGGCCCTGGGCATCAATCGCACCACCCTCTACAAGAAAATGAAGCGGTTGGGCCTGCTGGCCAAGGGCGAGAAATAATCCACCGGGAAAGTGCGACACGGGCGATTCCCGGTTCGCTGTCCTCCGCCGACTCAAGTCGGCGGCTCGCCGGTTGCAAGAATTAGCGTTTGTTCTCACTTCGGAGCGGAAGCTCCGGCGCAAGCCGCATGGCGCAAGCCGCAAGCCGATACTGCTTCTCCCCGCACTGACGTGCGCACGCTCCTCCGGAAGCTTACGCTCCCGGCTCGCTGGCCAACCGCCGGCTTACGCCGGCGGCTCGCCGTTGCTCCGCCAGCTAAAGCTGACGTACGTGTTTAACACCCCGTTGAAAAAATCCCTTACCCCTTGTTATTGAGATATTCTTCTGTACACTGGCCGCGTTGGGTTTCTCAACTCCCAGCTTCTTCCTTCCAGCGTGGAAAGGACGCCCCGATGAGCCTGGGCCGACGCCGACAGCCTGAGCCTGCGGGAGTTTTTGGGCTACACGCTCACCCGGTCCACGCCGGACCACAGCAGCCTGAGCCGCATTCGGGACCACCTGCCGGCGGAGGTGCACGTGGAGGTGTTCGCTGGGTGTTGCGTCGGGTGGAGGAAGCAACGGGTTTTTTATAAAAATCGTCGCCGGGTGCGAAGCGGCAGGGTCGGCGTCTGAACCGGCTGCGGACGGAGCGGGTGGAGCGGACGTTTGCCCATGTGTGCAACACCGGCGGACAGCGTCGCCAGTGGAGCCGGGGCCTGGAGAAGGTTCGCAAGGGCTACCTGCTGGCGGCAGCCGGATACAATTTAGGGCTGAGCCTGCGGAAGGTATTTGGATTGGTCAAGCCGCGTGGCCTGGCGGGGGTGTGGTGTGCGATTTTGCTGTATTTAGATTTTCTACTTTACCCTGAAAAGTCCGTTTTTGTGTTGAAACGGTCTTTCCCTCCCCGATTCGTTTTTACCCTTTCCGTTTGACTGCTCCCCGACCCCGGCAAGGACTTGCGCAGCGAAAGGGTATTGTTCAACGGGCTGCTAGGAGCCACAAGGTGGTGGTGTCAGGCAGCACGGGTAGAGGAGCGGGGTTCCCTGGTGGTTTGGGCAATAGGTTGCTTCTTTTCTGTGCAGGGAACCGAAAGAGCCAAGCAAGGCTTGGGTCCCGGCAGGCGAGCCAACAGGCCCAGCACTACCCCCAGCGCGGCCCAGGTGTATGGCTTGTAGGAAACCAGCACCAGCGAAAGTTCCCGGCCCCAGAGGGCCCGACCCGGCAGCAGCATCAACGCGGCAGCCACCCCCAGTAGCAGAGCCGTACCGCGGTTTTGCCGGGGGGAGTCCAGCACCTCCAACACCAGCAGGAAATACGCCGGCAGCACCAACACCAGGTGGTGCTTCCAGCACAGGGGGGAGAGGAGCGCCGTGAAGGCCACGGCCACGGCCCATTCCCAGGCATGGCGGCGTTTGGCCCCCAGGATGCTTTCCCCCCGGGGACGTTGCGGCCAGAACTTCCAGGCCACCAGCAGCCCTAGCAGCAAGATCGCCCCCCGCACCACGCGCCCGGCCGCCTGGGGCGAAAGCGCGGCAAATTGCACGAACGCCTTGTGGTCCAAACGCAAGGGGTGCCCCGGGGGATAGGTTTGCAGGAATCGGGCCAGAGCCACAGGGAGCGACTGGTTGCGCACATTGGGCGGTTCGACCGTGTTGCGCGAAGGATCTTGTAGTTGCACTTGGGCCTTGATCCGGGCCAGCGTGCGGCCGTGGAACTGCAGGGCGTTCTCCCAGCCCAGGTAAGCCGCAGGCAGCAGGTTCAGTCCCACCAAGGCCACCGGGAACACCGCCGCCGGCAGCAGGCGGCGTTTCCAGATCAGGTAGGGGAGAAACAAGATGGGCGTGGCTTTATAGGTGGCCGCCGCGGCCAGCACCACAGCCCCGGCAAACTCCCGGCGGCGGGAAAAGAGCCAGGCGGCAATGCTTAGCAATCCTAAGAGAAAAAGCTGCAATCCGCACTCGTCCAGCTCACGCTGAAGCAGCACCACGCCCGCGGCGGTAGTGAGCAAGGCGGCGGTGCGCACGCGGGGGCAACGCAGCCCGGGCCGACCGCTCATCCGAGCCCAAAGCTCGTAGCCCAAAAGGAACGCCCCAAGCCCCAGCCCCAAAAACAGCACGCGCCCCAGGCGGTAAGGGAGCAGGGCCACCAGGGCGTTCCAGCCCATGCGGCCCAACGGGTACCAGTCGGCATTCAGCGCCTGCATGTCCCGCTGCAACAGGGCCTGGCCCTTGACCACGTGCCAGCGGTAGTCGTTTTCCCGCTGCCAGATGGCCCGGTAGGACTCCACGGCCAGAAAGACCAGCAGGGCCACGGCCAGCGTGCGGCGCCAGGTGAGCGACCACCAGGAGGGCTTCGGCGGTTCGGGGAGAGCGTCCCTGCCGCTGGTTGGGGAAAGCGGAGAGTTCATGGAACGGACCGGCTCCTGGGCCAAGGCGGTTGGTTTGTTCTCCGGCGGCGGCAGAAGTACACTACAGGAGTGGTATCCGGCAAGTTCAGTCGGCGGCCTGCAAGGCTTGCCGGACAAAGGGGCTTTCCGGCCGCCAGTCGTTTTGGGGAGGAACCGGATGATGAGACGAGGCCTGGCTATCGTTGCTGTCGTTGCTGTCGCGTTGCTGGTTGCAGTCGGGCATGAGTTCACCCAGGCGCAGCGCCCGCGCCGCCCGGGCCGCCCGCCGCGCCCGGGAAAGAAAGAACCACCACCCCCCCGGCCCACCGACCCGCAATTGATCGAGCTTTACAAGGAGTTCCTGGTCAAGGCCGAAAAACTGGCCGCCAAGTACGAAAAGGAGCGCAAGTGGGACCAGGCGTTGGAGGTCTATCAATCGATCCTGCGGCTGGTGCCCCGGTACGCCAAGGCCGAAGCGGCCGTCAAGCGCATCCGCGCCCAGCAGGCCACCGCCCGGCGAAAGCGGCTGACCATCCGTGCCGATCAAGGCTGGCAGGACACCGGCGTGGTGCTCCTGCAAGGCAAGCCTGTGACCATTGCCGCCAGCGGCACCTGGGTGTTCAAGATGGAGCACCGCGTGACGCCCGACGGGATCCCCATCCCCAAGGAGCTGCGGGACTTCAACCTGGGCGCGTTGGTCGGGATGATCGTCACCCGCGATCCCAAGCAAAACAAGCCGTTCCACATCGGCAGCAGTAAGTCGTTCGTGGCCCCACGCACCGGGCGGCTCGTGTTGCGGATGTACGATTCCAACCCGGCCGACAACGACGGCACACTCACCGTGGTGATCCAGGGCACCTTCGAGAACGCAGACTAAAGGCGCTATCGGGTGAATCGCCCCAAGGCATGGAAGCAGCGGCTGCGGCTAGGCGGCGGGCCGGTATTGGGACTTTCCCTTTGGCTGATCGGAGCAGCGCAAGGGGAACAGCTCTCCCTGTGGGCCACCGCCGGTACGGTGGCCTGGATGGCCTGGTGGTGGGTCACCGAGGCGGTGCCGCTGGCTGCAACGGCGCTTTTGCCGCTGGTGCTGCTGCCGCTGTGGAAAGTGCAGCCGGCGGCCGAAGTGGCGCCCAACTACGCCTCCAACAGCATCTTTCTTTTCCTGGGCGGATTCTTGCTGGCCCTGGCCGTGCAGCAAAGCGGCTTGCACCGCCGGATCGCCCTGCACATTCTCTGGGCCTTGGGCGACCGGCCGCATCGGGTGGTGTTGGGCTTTCTGGTGGCTTCGGCCGCGCTGAGCATGTGGCTTTCCAACACGGCCACCACGATGATGCTGCTGCCGATTGCCTTGAGTGTGCTGGCTCGGGCCGAAGAAAACTCCGGTCACCCCGCCGCCTCGGCAAACAACAGCACCGCCTCGCCGGCCGGGGAACTGGCCCCGGCTCTGCTTCTGGCCGTGGCCTACGGGGCTAGCCTGGGCGGGATCGCCACCAAGGTGGGCACGCCGCCCAACGTGGCGTTTTTGGCCTTTTACCAGCAGCGATGGCCGCAAGGGCCGGAAATCTCCTTCCCCGGCTGGATGCTCCTGGCCTTGCCGGTGACGCTGCTTCTGGGCGGGATAACCTGGTGGTTGCTCACCCGGGCGGTGTTTAGCGTGTCGCGGGAATCGCTTTGGGGCGGCCGGGCCGCGGTGGCTCAATTTGCCCGGCAACTGGGACCCATGAGCCGTGATGAGAAATGGGCGGGGGGGCTGTTCCTGGCCACGGCCCTGCTCTGGGTGCTGCGCGAGCCGGTGCGCGGCTGGGGCTGGGCGCCGCTTTTGGGCCTGGGACACGGCTCGGCCCCCGAGGGAGCGGCCTGGGTCAGCGATGCCACGGTGGCCGTGGGGATGGGCCTGCTGGGCTTTTGCATCCCTTCGTGCCAGCCGGGACGCAAGCGACTGCTCCAGTGGGAAGACACGCGGCAGTTGCCCTGGGGCGTGCTGCTTCTGTTCGGCGGCGGGCTGGCCCTGGCCTCGGCCATGCGCGCAACGGGGCTTGCCCAACTGCTGGGCCACCAGCTGGCCGCCCTGCTGCCCCACCGGTGGCCCACCGCCTCCGTGGCCTTGCTCACCGCCGGCATGACCGCCCTGACCGAACTGACCAGCAACCTGGCCAGCGTGCAGATGTGGCTGCCCATCCTCGCCGAAACGGCCCGCGAGCTGCAAACCGACCCCCGTTGGCTGCTGGTGCCGGTCACGCTGGCGGCAAGTTGCGCCTTCATGCTCCCGGTGGCCACCCCGCCCAACGCCATCGTCTATGGCTCGCAGCGGGTAAGCCTGCAGCAGATGATGCGGGCCGGGTTGTGGGTCAACCTGGCCGCGGTGGCCATCATCACGCTGGTGTTTCGCCTGCTGGGCGCCTGGCACCTGGGGCTGGAGATGCACTACCTGCCTGCCTGGGCCGGATGAGCCGGCTCGGCAAGGTTTTTGTTCTTTGCAGCAAGCCGCTCCAGCAGTCGCCGGGCTTGCTGCACCGCAGGGGAGCCAGGCGGGTAAAGCTCCAGGATCGCCTCGAGAATGGCCCGAGCTTCCTCCAGACTTCTCGCATCGCGGGACTGGAGCCGCTGTTGAGCCTGTTGCAGCATCTCTTCGGCGGATTTCACCGAGTAGTTATAAGAAAATTGCCACCCGTACCAACGGTGGGGGCGCACACCTATGCGGGTCACGGGGCCTTGGGGACCCACGATCCAATACCTTTTCCCCCTTTCCAGGTCGGATATGGCTTCGGGCAACGGGCACCGGTCCGGCACCAGGCGAAGCGGAATGTCGTATTGTTCCTGGTACTGTAGCAGCAGTCGTTGGGCGGCTTCCTCGGGCGTGTGCCCCAGCACGTGTCGGGTGTTCTCGTAGATGTAGCCGGCCACATAAAAATTCACCAACACCCACGCGCCCCAGAAGTGCAGCAGGTAGTAGCCGCGGGTGGTCCCCCGGCGAAGCATCCACCAGGCAGGCAAGCTGGCAACCAGCAGAGTTGTGGCGGCAGCCGGCACCCAGTAGTAGTCCCAGAACCAGTGCTGCTGGTCGCCGATCCACAAGAGCCAGGCCCCCAGGTAA
>Ga0256839_1005961_pt1 | contig 10984 bp, 14 predicted proteins | sample 354166metaG_FD_185968 | JGI IMG/M metagenome (GOLD analysis project Ga0256839, IMG submission 185968) | Hydrothermal vent microbial communities from Mid Atlantic Ridge, Atlantic Ocean - 354-166 | ecosystem: Environmental > Aquatic > Marine > Hydrothermal vents | place: Atlantic Ocean: Mid... | reverse complement strand
CGGGTCTTTCCATCATGAGGGCTCGTGAGTTCCGATCGAAAAGGTCGGACATTGCAGCACAACGGAGAGGAAAAAGAAAACGGGGCGCCTGGACGCCCCGTCTGTTGTCGCGGCAGTCTCGGAGAGATCAGAACTTGATCCGCAGACCGGCGGCGATGACGCTGTCTTCGCCAGTGTAGCCGCTGCCACCGGAGGTAGTGCCATAGCCGGCGTAGATGTCGGTCTTCTTGGCCAGCTTGTGGTCCACGGCCAGGGCCAGACCGGTGTGGTCGTCGTTGGCGCCGGAGGTGGACTCAGCCTGGGAGCCCCAGCTGAGGATGAGGGCGGTCTTGCCCAGGGTATAGGCGGCGTTGACGAACAGGATGTCACCGCCGTAGCCCAGGGCCTCGTCGAGGATTTCGTACTGCACGCCGACGTTGATGTCACCCATGGAGTAGCCGCCGCCGAACTTCATGGCAGTGGCGCTCTTCGGCCCGGAGTTGATGTAGTCGAAGTGGGCCTTGATGGGACCGTTCTTGTAATGCACGCCCAGGCCCATGGTGTTGCTGGCACCTTCGTTCAGCTGGTAGTTGGCCACCACCTTGGCGCCGGCGATACGGGGGGAGTCGTAGCGCACGGTGTTGGTGGAACGACCGCGGTCCGGGCCGGCACCGGAGTGCAGCTTGGACTGGATGCCGAGGAAGCCACGACCTTCCAGCGGGGTGCGGTAGAGGGGATCCACCGTCTTACCGGAGGACTTGTAGCTGGTGGACATGGTGCCTATGCGCACGGTGCCGTATTCCTTGGAGGACAGCCCCAGCCACTGGTCACGATCGATGATGGCGTTCTTTACCGTGCCGCCGGAGGTGTAGGCTTTGCCGCCCCGTTCGGTGGGGTCGGCCTGGAATTCTAGCTTGTAGATGCCCTTCAGGCCGTGATCCAGGTCCATGGAGCCCTTGACGCCGATGGCGGAGGTGTTGTGATCCAGTCGCAGCTCACCACCGTTGGCGTTGTCGAACTTGGCGGCATAGACGTTGAGCACGCCATAGACCTTGGGGCCTGCGGCTTGGGCGGCGACGGGGGTGGCCAGCGCGGCGGCGACGGCCAGAGCAGTCAGTTTCTTGTTCATCCTTAACTCCCTCTTGTGTTTTGGCGAAAAACGGCCAAGGGCAGTTTTATACAACCTGCGTGCTGAATGCAACAGTTGAATTGTTTTTGTCTCTGGTGTGTTGCGTCGATGCAACACTGAAGGGTGAACAAAAAGAAGGCGCCTTGCGGCGCCTGATAGGGATGGCTGGGGGACTAGGATTCGAACCTAGATTGACGGAGTCAGAGTCCGCTGTCCTGCCGTTAGACGATCCCCCAAGAAAAACCGATCAACGCTTGGAGTATTGTGGCGCGCGACGTGCCTTGTGCAGCCCGACCTTCTTGCGTTCCACCTTGCGGGCGTCGCGGGTGACGAAACCAGCCTGGCGCAGGGGGCGCTTGAGGGTCTCGTCGTAGGCGATGAGTGCCCGGGTGATGCCGTGGCGGATGGCGCCGGCCTGGCCGGTGATGCCGCCGCCGCGCACGGTCACCTTGATGTCGAAGCCGTCGGCGGCGTCCACCAGCTCCAGCGGCTGACGGACCACCATGCGTGCGGTCTCGCGCCCGAAATACTGATCCAACGGGCGGCCGTTGACGATGATGTTGCCGCTGCCACGCTTCATGAACACCCGCGCGGAGGAGCTCTTGCGTCGCCCGGTGCCGTAGTAGTACTGCTGTGCCATAACCTGAATCCCGTTGTGTTTTAGATGTCCAGGGTCTTGGGCTGCTGCGCCGCGTGGCGGTGCTCGCTGCCGGCATAGACCTTCAGTTTGCGGAACATCGCCCGTCCCAGGGGGTTCTTGGGCAGCATGCCCTTGACCGCCTTTTGAATGACCCGCTCAGGGTGCTCTTGGATGAGCTTCTCGAAATTGGTGCTTTTCAGGCCACCGGGATAACCGGTGTGATGATGGTACATCTTGTCCTGCGCCTTGCGCCCGGTGACCCGGACCTTCTCGGCGTTGATGACGATGATGTAGTCGCCGGTGTCCACGTGGGGGGTGTATTCGGGTTTGTGCTTGCCACGCAGACGGCGGGCGATCTCGCTGGCGAGGCGGCCCAGGGTCTTGCCGCTGGCATCGACCACGTACCACTCCCGCTGCACGGAATCGGGTTTTGCGCTGTAGGTTTTCATGGATTGGGTGCTTCCTGAGCCAGTGCTGCTTCGGAAAAGGCGCTAAATCCTACGCAGGCGGCGAGGTGCTGTCAATAGGAAAAAAGAAGGCCGGGCTGAGCCGGCCGCGTAAATCCACCTCAGGGAGGGTGGGGGGTAAGACCCAACATAGGGAGGGTATTATTCTAATATTAGATTGTTCTAAATTGCAACTATGCTGATCGGGGTATCCTTAAGGGATGACGAGATCAAAGGATCCACAAGGGCAAGACTGGGCCGAGGCGGCAGGGCAGTGTGTGCTGTGCGGGATGTGTTCCCGCGTCTGTCCCACTTATCACTTATATAAGGAAGAAGGGGAATCACCGCGGGGGCGGGTGGTGATGATGCAGGCCCTGCTGGCTGGCGAGACGGTGGGGGAGCGCTGGCGGGAGCATCTGGATCATTGCCTCGGGTGTCGGGCTTGTGAGGCCGTGTGCCCGTCGGGGGTGGCCTATGGGCCCTTGCTCGACGGGGTGCGTGCCCGTTTCGCGCCCTCGGCGCCGACATGGGTGGATCGCTTTGCCGCAGGGGTAAGGTGGTGGCGACGGTTGGGTCCCTTGCTGCGCTTGGGCCGGCGCCTTCATGCCTTGCCGGCCCTGCCTGGGGTGGGCAGACCGCCCCTGTTGCCTCCCCAGGGGCGTTGGGCGAGGCGTTATCCAGCCCAGGGGCCGTTCCGGGGGGAGGTGACCTTGTTCCTGGGGTGCGTGGCTTCCTTATGGGACCGGGATACCTTGGTGGCCACGGTGCGCCTGTTGCGTCTGGCGGGTTATGCCGTGCGGGTGCCCCCTTCCCAGGGGTGTTGCGGGGCCCTGGCCTGGCATGAGGGGCGGGAGGGCGAGGGCCGCAGGTTGGCGGAGCGTCTGTTGGAGGCCTTGACGGGGGAGGGGCCGGTGGTGACCGCGGCCACCGGCTGTTCCGCCCATCTGCGGGAATATGGCGCGGTGCTGGGTGAGGCGGGGGCGGCATTCGCGAACCGGGTGTGCGAGGCGGGGAGTTTGATCGATATCGAATCCTTGCCGGTGCGCTGGCGCGACGCGCCGTTGCGGGTGGCATTGCATGTGCCGTGTTCCCAGGCCTTCGTCTGGCGCCAGCCGGCGCTCTATCGCCGCCTGTTGGAGGCCCTGCCGGGGGTGGAGGTCGTGACCTGGGAGGCCGGCCTCTCTTGTTGTGGCGCCGGGGGGGGGCGCCTGCTCCATGAACCGGAGCAGGCGGAGCGGTTGCGCGAGCGCTGGGTGGCTGCGTTGCGGAAATTGCAGGTGGATGTGGCGGTGACCAGTAATGTGGGCTGCCGGTTGCATCTGGCACCGGGCCTGGAGCGGATGGACATCCGCTTGCTCCATCCGCTAGCCTTGATCGAACAACGCATCGATGAGGTGGAGTCGTGACTGCGCGCAGTTATTCCCTGTTGGATCGTTTGTTGATGACCGTGGACCAGGGGCTGCGGACCCTGGCGGCGCCACCGCCCACCACGGAGCGCCCCTATCCCGCCGAGGGGGTGGCGGAGGCGGAGTTGAGCGAACGGGAACGGCGTCACGTCATTGGTTTGATGCGGGTCAATCACGCCGGGGAGATCTCCGCCCAGGGGCTCTATCAGGGCCAGGCGTTGACCGCCGAGCTGCCTGAGGTGCGGGCGCAGATGGAGCGGGCGGCCCTGGAGGAGAACGATCATCTGGATTGGTGCGAGCGGCGCTTGGAGGAGTTGGGTGGGCGTCCCAGTGTGCTCAATCCCTTGTGGTACGGTGGCTCATTGGCCATTGGGGCCTTCGCCGGTTGGGTGGGGGATCGCTGGAGTCTGGGGTTCGTGGTGGAGACCGAGCGGCAGGTGGAGCGGCATCTGGATTCCCATCTGGAGGCCTTGCCGCAGCAGGATGAGCGCAGCCGAAAGATCCTCGAGCAGATGCGTGAGGATGAGATTCATCATGCCGAGACGGCCCGGGCGGCGGGGGCGGCGGAATTGCCTCGGCCGGTACGCGGTCTGATGCGCCTCACTTCCCGAATCATGACCACCACCGCCTATCGCCTCTGAGGGTTTTTCAGTCCTCTTCCAGTTGGGGGAGGTTGCGGCCGTAGAAGATCTCTTGCATCTCGCGGCGCAGGTCACGGCGGATGCGTTCGGCCTCCTCGGGGGCGAGGTCGCTCTCCGAGATGCCGAACAGGTAATTGTCCAGATCAAACGCCTTGAGCAGCATCTTGGTGTGGAAGATGTTCTCTTGATAGACGTTGACGTCGATCATCTGGTAGCGCGCCTTGGTGTCTTCGGCGATGAAGTTCTGGATGGAGTTGATGGTGTGGTCGATGAAGTGCTTGGTGCCGTCTTCGTCACGGGTGAAGCCGCGGACCCGGTAGTCGAGGGTGACGATGTCGGAGTCGAAGCTGTGGATGAGGAAGTTCAACGCCCGCAGCGGTGAGATGCGCCCACAGGTGGAGACATCGATGTCGGCGCGGAAGGTGGAGATGCCGTTGTGGGGGTGGCTCTCCGGGTAGGTGTGGACGGTGATGTGGCTTTTGTCCAGGTGAGCTACCACTGTCTCGGGCAGCGGCCCGGGGGCCTCTTCCCTGGCTTCTTCCTCGGCCAGGGCAGCGGAGCTCACCGGTTCCTCGGAGATGAGCATGGTCACCGAGGCGCCTTGGGGCTCGTAGTCCTGACGAGCGACGTTGAGGATGTTGGCGCCGATGAGATGGGCCACTTCGGTGAGGATGTGGGTGAGCCGTTCGGCGTTGTATTCCTCGTCGATGTATTCGATGTATTCCCGCCGTTGTTGCGGTGTCTGGGTGTAACAGATGTCGTAGATGTTGAAGCTCAAGGATTTGGTGAGGTTGTTGAATCCGTGGAGCTTGATCTTGTGGTTGAAACTGCGGGGCATGGCGCGCTTTCTGCCTCAGCGTGCGGCGATGGGGGGATGGTGGATCATTTGCACGGTGGTGCCGTCGGGGTCCAGGCAGTAGAAACTGCGGGCGCCGTCGCGGTGGGTGCGGGGGGCGGTTTTCATGGAGACTCCCTGGGCTTGCAGGAAGTGGTACCAGGCATCCACGTCTTCGGGGCGTTCCAGGATGAAACCGATGTGGTCCAGGCGCTGGGGGCCGTCCAGCGGGCCGGGGGCACGGTGGAGGGCCAGGTTGTCGTTGCCCGAGCAGAGGTAGACGTTGTCGGCGTCCGGGCGCCACTCCACTTCCATGCCCAGCAGCTCCACGTAGAAGCGTTCGCAGGCCTCCAGGTCCCGGACGAACAGGGCGACGTGGCGCATGCCGCGATGACGGGGGGGGCGGGGGGCGTTACCGGACAAGGCGTACCTCGTGGTCATGGGTGATCTTCACCGTCTTGGCGAGCATCAGGGAGGCGGAGCAATATTTTTCCGCGGAGAGCTGCACGGCGCGGGCCACTTGGCGTTCGCTCAAGCCTTCGCGGCCGCTGACGATGAAATGGATGTGGATGTGGGTGAACACCTTGGGCGGCGTCTCGGCCCGTTCGGCGCTGAGCTCCACTTCACAGTCGACGATGGGTTGGCGGGCGCGCTTGAGGATGTGCACCACGTCGTAGGCGGTGCAACCGCCGGTTCCGAGCAGGATGAGCTCCATGGGGCGCAGTCCCAGGTTCTTTCCGCCCCCTTCGGGGGGACCGTCGAGCACCACGGGGTGCCCGCTGTCGGCGGTGCCGACGAATTGTACCCCTTCGACCCACTTGAGCCGTGCTTTCATGCGGCTGAACCCGAAACGATGGAAAACGACTATGTTAGCACGTCTGGGCGGTGATTCGAGAACGGGCTGGCGGCCATGAAACAGCCGGAGTTCGAGGCTCCACTCTCGCGCCTCACCGAGGGGAAGCGTCGTCAGGAGACCGGCAATCCAGCCATCGATCGTTTCCTGGCCCATTGCCTGCGGCGCAGTTATCCGGCCAAGAGCACTATCATCCACGAGGGGGACACCCCGGATGTGCTCTATTACCTCATCGAGGGGTCGGTGGCGGTGGTGATGGAGGACGAGGAGGGCAAGGAGATCGTGCTCGCCTATCTCAACCGCGGGGATTTCTTCGGTGAGATGGGGCTGTTCGAGGACCAGCCGCGGCGGACCGCCTGGGTACGGGCGCGGACGGAGTGTGTGCTGGGGGAGATGGGTTATGCCCGTTTCCGCCAATTGGCCCATGAGGATCCGGATCTGTTGTTTGAGCTGGCCGGGCAGATGGCGGCGCGGCTGAAGAATACCTCCCGCAAGGTGGGGGATCTGGCCTTTTTGGATGTCACCGGCCGCATCGCCCGTACTTTGCTGGATCTGTGCCACGAGCCGGATGCCATGACCCACCCCGAGGGGATGCAGATCCGCATCACCCGGCAGGAACTGGGGCGGATCGTCGGCTGTTCCCGGGAGATGGCCGGCCGGGTGCTGAAGGACCTGGAGGAGCGGGGGCTGATCCAGGTCTCCGGCAAGACCATCGTGGTGCTGGGCAGCCGCTAGTCGCTGGGAAAGAACAACCGCCGTAGTGCCTCGCCCGGGTCAGGGGCGCGCATGAAGGCCTCGCCCACCAGAAAGGTGTAGACCCCGTGTTCCAGCATGAGCTCGACGTGTTCCCGTTCCAGGATGCCACTCTCGGTGACCAGGTGGCGGTCTGGGGGGATGGCGGGGAGGAGGTCCAGGGTGGTGCGCAGGTCCACCTGGAAACTGCGCAGGTCGCGGTTGTTGATGCCGATGAGCCGTGCCGGGGTCGCCAGGGCCCGTTCCAGCTCCCGGGCATCGTGGACCTCCAGCAGTACGTCCAGACCCAGTTCCATGGCCTGTTGGCTGAAATCGCGCAATTGGGCGTCGTCCAGGGCGGCGGCGATGAGCAGGATGCAATCGGCCCCCAGGACCCGGGCCTCCAGGATCTGATAGGGATCGATGGTGAAGTCCTTGCGCAACACCGGCAGCGAAACGGCGGCGCGTGCGGCCTGCAGGTAAGCGTCGTGGCCCTGGAAGAAGTCTTGGTCGGTGAGCACGGAGAGGGCGGTAGCACCGGCACGGGCGTAACTGCGGGCGATCTCGGCGGGATGGAAGTCGGCCCGGAGCACCCCCTTGCTGGGGGAGGCCTTTTTGATCTCGGCGATCACCGCGGGCCGTCCTTGGGCCACCCGTGCCTCCAGGGCGGCGCGGAAGCCGCGCACGGGCGGTGCTTCCGCGAGCCGATTACGGAGCTCGCTCTCCGGATGCCGGGCCCGACGCTCGGCCACCTCTTCGGCCTTGCGGGCGAGGATGCGCTTGAGGATGTCGGGGGTGTCCGGGCTCATGTGCCGGCCAGCTCCGCGGTGAGCCGGACCAGGGCCTCCAGTTTTGCCAACGCCCGGCCGCTGTCGATGGCCTCGGCGGCCCGTTCCAGGCCGTCGGGAAGGGTGTCGGCCAGTCCGGCGGTGTAGATGGCGGCGCCGGCATTGGCGATGACGATCTCCCGGGCCGGGCCGGGGCGGCCCTCCAATACGGCGCGCATCATCGCCAGGCTCTCCTCCACCGAATCCACCACCAAGCTCTCCAGGGGGGCGGGGGTGAGTCCCAAAGCCTCGGGGTCGAGTACGTCTTCGCGGATCTCCCCGCCCTTGAGTTCGGCGATGCGGGTGGGAGCGTGGATGCTGATTTCGTCCAGGCCGTCTTCGGCGTGGACCACCATCACGTGACGGCTGCCCAGGCGGGCGAGCACCTCGGCCAGCGGCCGGACCCAATGGGCGCTGAAGACCCCGATCACCTGATTGGGGGCCCCGGCGGGGTTGGTGAGCGGGCCCAGCAGATTGAACACCGTGCGCACGCCCATCTCCCGCCGGGGGCCGATGGCGTGTTTCATGGCGCCGTGGTGGGCGGGGGCGAACAGGAAGCCGATCCCCACCTCGCGGATGCAGCGGGCCACCTGCTCGGGGCCGAGGTCCAGGCGGATACCGGCGGCCTCGAGGACGTCGGCCGAGCCGGAGCGGCTGGAGACCGAGCGGTTGCCGTGCTTGGCCACCCGGGCCCCGGCGCCGGCGGCCACGAAGGCGGCGGTGGTGGAGATGTTGAAGGTGCCGGCGGCGTCGCCTCCGGTGCCGCAGGTGTCCACCAGGTGGGGGAGATCGCCCAGCTCCACCCGGGTGGCCAGCTCGCGCATCACCCGGGCGGCGGCGGTGATCTCGGCCACCGTCTCCCCCTTCATGCGCAGTCCGATCAGAAAACCGCCGATCTGGGCCGGGGTGGCCGCGCCGGTCATGATCTGACGCATCACCTCGCCCATTTCCGCCTCACTGAGGTCGCGGCGGCCCACCACCGCGGCGATCGCTGCCTTGATGTCCATCAACTGCCGGTCTCCTGTAGCTGAGTGGGGGGCTCCACACCGAGGAAGTTGGCCAGCAGACGGTGGCCGTGCTCGGTGAGGATGGATTCGGGATGGAACTGGACCCCTTCGATGGCAAACGCCCGGTGGCGGACCCCCATGATCTCCTCCATGCCGCCGTCGGCTTTCTTGGTCCAGGCGGTGACCTCCAGACAATCGGGGAGGCTGGCCGGGTCGATCACCAGGGAATGGTAACGGGTGGCCTGGAAGGGCGAGGGCAGGCCGCGGAACACCCCCTGCCCGCGGTGATACACCGGGGAGGTCTTGCCGTGCATGATGGCTCCGGCGTGGATGATCCGCCCGCCGAAGGCCTGGCCGATGGCCTGGTGTCCCAGACAGACCCCCAGGATGGGGATGCGCCCGGCGAAGTGGCGGATGGCGGCCACCGAGATCCCGGCCTGGTCGGGGGTGCAGGGGCCGGGGGAGATCACCAGGTGTTCGGGGGCCAGGGACTCGATCTCCTCGATGCTGATGCGATCGTTGCGGAACACCTGCACCTCGGCCCCCAGCTCGCCGAAATATTGCACCAGGTTGTAGGTGAAGGAGTCGTAGTTGTCGATCATCAACAGCATGGGGCACCCCCTTGTTCGAGAGGGGGATTCTAACATCGCGGGCTTGCCTTGAAGCGCCTCCCTCGTGAGAATAGGCCCCTCAAAAGACGCTTCCCCGGGAGAGACCCCGCCGCGAGCGGGGCGCCGAAGGCGCAACGGCCCGGAATCGCTCAGGCAAAAGGACCGGGGGAGAGCTTGACTCTGGAGAGCGGCCGATGGCCCACCGAAGGGGGTAAGGCGCGCAAGGCGCCGGAAACTCTCAGGTTCGCGGACAGAGGGGCGGGGCGGCGCATGCCGCGATGACCCGTTCCCCACTGAGAGGCGAATCCCATGGCCGAGGCCGAGCAGTTGAAACACACCCCCCTCATCGATCAGCATCGTCGCGCCGGGGCGCGACTGGTGGACTTCGCCGGTTGGGCGATGCCGTTGCACTACGGCTCCCAGGTGGAGGAACACCACCAGGTACGCCGTCACGCCGGGATGTTCGACGTCTCCCACATGACCGTGGTGGACGTGGGTGGGGCCGAGGCCCGCCCCTATCTGCGGACGTTGATCGCCAACGACATCGCCCGCCTCCAGCCCGGCCAGGCCCTCTATGGCTGCATGCTCAACGCGCGTGGCGGGGTGGTGGACGACCTCATCGTTTACGACCTGGGAGAAGGGGCCTACCGGGTGGTGGTCAACGCCGCCACCCGGGACAAGGACCTGGAATGGATGAGCCGGCATGCCGAGGGCCGGGCAGTGGCCCTGGCGGTGCGCGATGATCTGGCGATGATCGCCATCCAGGGGCCGCGGGCATGCGAGCTCACCCTCCTCCTGTTGCCCCAGTCGCTACGTGCCGCCGCCCGCGAGCTCCCCCCCTTTCATGCCGCTGCCGGCAGAGGGTGGTTCGTGGCCCGCACCGGCTATACCGGCGAGGACGGTTTCGAGGTGATGTTGCCCGCCGAGGCCGCCGCGGATTTCTGGGAGACGCTGCGAGAGGCCGGGGTGGCCCCGGCCGGGCTGGGTGCCCGTGACACCCTGCGCCTGGAGGCCGGGATGGCCCTCTACGGTCAGGACATGGACGAAGACACCACGCCTCTGGAGAGTGGTCTGGGGTGGACGGTGGCTTGGGAGCCCCAAGACCGCGACTTCATCGGTCGGGAGGCCCTGGAGGCGCAGCGCGCCGCCGGGGTGAGCCGTAAGCGGGTGGGCCTGGTGCTGGAGGGCCGGGGGGTGATCCGCAGCGGCATGGTGGTCCATACTCCCCAGGGCGAGGGGCGGGTCACCTCTGGTGGTTTTTCCCCCACCCTGGGGCAGGCCATCGCCCTGGCCCGAGTACCGGCCGGGGTCGGTCCGGACACTCCGGTGACGGTGGAGATCCGCGGCCGGCGCCAGCCGGCGCGGGTGGTGCGCCCCCCCTTCGTCCGTCACGGCAAACCGTGTCTTTGAATGAAATCAGCGAACCCAACTCCATGAACGAGGCAGAGCCATGAGCGAGATCCCTGACCATTTGCTGTACACCGAGACCCACGAATGGGTGGAGGTGGAAGACGACGTCGCCACCACCGGCATCACCGATTTCGCCCAGGAGCAACTGGGGGACCTGGTCTACGTCGAACTCCCCGAAGTGGGCAGTTCGGTGGTGGCCGGGGAGGTGTGCGGAGTGATCGAGTCGGTGAAGGCCGCTTCCGACCTCTACGCCCCCCTCTCCGGGGAGGTGGTGGAGGTGAACGAGGACCTCACCGACGCCCCCGAACTGATCAACAAGGACCCCTACGGCGACGGCTGGATGTTCCGTATCAAACTGAGCGACTCCTCTGAGCTGGATGCCCTGCTGGACGCCGAGCGTTACCAGAAATTCGTCGTCGAGGAGAGCTGATGGCCTTCATCCCCCACACCCCGGAAGAAACCGCCGCC
>Ga0256839_1005960_pt1 | contig 10984 bp, 8 predicted proteins | sample 354166metaG_FD_185968 | JGI IMG/M metagenome (GOLD analysis project Ga0256839, IMG submission 185968) | Hydrothermal vent microbial communities from Mid Atlantic Ridge, Atlantic Ocean - 354-166 | ecosystem: Environmental > Aquatic > Marine > Hydrothermal vents | place: Atlantic Ocean: Mid... | reverse complement strand
ATATAGGACGAAAGACAGACCAATAGCGATGAGCACTGACGGCATCGCAGCACGCGCAGTGCCGGATTGGCCAATAGACGGGTCTTGGGCCTCGTCATGATGGAACGCAATGCTCATTAGAATACTCCCTTGAAAAGGGGTGGCTGCAAACCGTTAAAATAGCCGCCGAGATGCGAAAAATACCTTAACCGCCGGATGGAATTTGACCATAAAAGGTTTCGCTTAATAGATGCCCGCAAAATCCGTGACTTGTATCTTGCGGGCTGGCCGCTTAAAGCAATGGCGGATATGGCATTGGTAATGAAACGCAAGGCAAGCACAGGAATATGAGCGAATTACCCCGATATTTCAAAGACATATCCAATGATCTTGAGGTTCTGCTCGGCCGGTGGATGGTTGCAGGTCAAGAGGATATTACCGGGGCAGAGACGAAGCTGCGTCTGGCCATGGCAGAGGCCGTGCTGGCGGGGGGCAAGCGCTTGCGCCCGGGCCTATGTGTGGCGACGGCCGAAATGTTCGGGGTCGAGCGGTCGATTTCGTTAATTCTTGGCGGGGCAACAGAGCTGATCCATGCCTATTCTCTCGTCCATGACGACCTGCCAGCCATGGATGACAGCCCTTTGCGTCGGGGCCGTCCAACCATTCACAAGGCCTATGGGGAGGCAACGGCTATATTGGTGGGTGATGCCCTTCAGGCGCTGGCATTCGAGAAACTGACCGATAACGATCTTAACCTGTCGGCGGATATTAAAATCGCTCTGCTGCGCCTATTGGCAAAAGCGGCCGGAGTATCCGGCATGGTTGGTGGCCAGATGATCGATATGGCAGCAGATCAGGTGCTGGAAAACGAACAGGACATACGCCGCCTTCAGGCCTTGAAAACCGGTGCGATGATTGAGGTCGCGATTGAAATGGGCGCTTTGGTAGGCGGCGCCACAGAGGGTGAAAGCGCGGCCTTGAAAAAATTTGGTCAGGATCTCGGCTTTGCTTTCCAGATCATCGACGATTTGCTCGACCATAATGGCGATGAAGCCAGTATGGGCAAGCCGGTTGGTCAGGATAATGCCAATGACAAACCGACTTTTGTGGAGGTTTTTGGCGCAGGCAAAGCCTTGTCACGGGTCGATGATTTAATCCGGTCCGCGAGCGATCATTTGCATATTTTTGGAAAAAAAGCCGACCCCCTGTTACAGCTTGCCCATTATGTGCGCGAGCGGACCCATTGACCGGTTTGTTTTAAGAGCCTTCAGCGGCGAGCAGGCCATTGCTTTCCTCGGCCACGCGTTTTTTCTGCATCTGGCTAAGGCGCTGCATTTTGCGAATATCCGAGCGGCTAACCTTGAAGGCAGAATCCACCCAATGGCCGACAATATCCATCATCTCGCTCTGGTCGAGGGCAAAGCTGCGCTTGCGGGCCTCGACTACCGAGCGATAGGTGTTGTATTTCTTGTCCATGCGCTTGAGAAAGGCCTGTAACTCTTCTTCGCCCTGACCCTTTTTAGCCAGAACATCGACAATGCCCCATTCAAACAGCTCTTCGGCTTTATACAGGGCGCCACCAAAGATCATATCTTCGGTTTTTTGCTGGCCAATTTTCCGGCGCAAAAAGCTGTAGGCCCCCATGCCGGGGAACATGCCAAACAACACTTCCGGCAAGCCCATCATCGAGCCTTCTTCGGCCACCAGAAAATCACAGGCCAGCGCACATTCCAGTCCACCGCCCAGCGCGTCGCCAGAGACGAGGCAAACGGTAATGATCGGCAGTTCAAAATTCTGGTAGGTGTCATGACAGGCGAGAATACAGGCGGTTGCATAAGCGGCGAGCTTTTCGCGATCGCCGGTATTGATGCAATTGACAAACATTTCCAAATCACCCCCGAAGCTGAAAATTGATTGCTTCATGGATTTGAAAAGATAATAGCGAAACCAGAACTCTTCCCCCTCAGGGCGGGCAATGGCCTTACTTTTGCGCAGGCCGGAAAAAATAGTCAAAAACTCATCCACCAAAGGCTCGGTGACATTGGCATTGCGGGCATGGGTAAAAGAGCAAGTGAGCGTCCTCGCATCGGGATCATGAGCGATCGCAAGGTCGCGCAGACCGGATGGATCGATATAATCCCGCCATGGTGGATTGGTTTCTGAAGAAACCACTTCCAGAGACTGTGATGGCACAGTCTGAAAGGGCAGTGGGTCACTTTTCTCAATAGTCATAATGTTAACTTTTTACAGGGGCCAGTTACGCTCGTTTCTTACAGCATTGCTGCAAAATGATTGCCACGACAAGGGTTTTTACAGTTCACAGGCAATTAATCATATTTTGCTAGAGATAAAGGGTTAACAAGACGCTTAAATTAACCATTCAAAGGCTTGATGCAGGTACCCTATGGCTGTCATTTTTGTGGTCGATGATCGCGAGACCAACAGAAAAATTCTTACCCGTCTGGCTCAGCAATTGAGCGAGAATAATGAGGTTTTAGCCTATTCCAGCGGGTTGGAGGCGGTTGAGGCGCTCGAAAATATAACACCGGATCTGGTGGTGACAGATTATTCCATGCCGGGAATGAATGGTGCGGAATTTATCCATGAGATGCGTGCCCGTGAAGAAACCAAGGATATTCCGATTATTGTGGTCTCGACCTATGAGGACCGCTCTTACCGCCTGCGCTCTTTTGAGGCCGGCGCGACAGATTTTTTGCGCACGCCAATAGACCATTTTGAATTTCTCGCCCGGGCCAGAAACTGTCTCGAATTGCGACGCCAGCACCTTCTTTTGGAAGACCGGGCCAGCCATCTCGAAGTTGAACTGACCGCAGCGCGGGCCGAGCATGAAAAAGCCCTGCGCGATAATGCCCAGCGCATTGCCGCGGTGGCCGATGCGACCCCGGCGATTATTTACTCGGTGGATCAGGAAGGCCAGGTTTCTTTTGCCAATGATGCGGCCGCCCATTTCTTTGGTGATTTGCTGGAACAGCGCGTAGCAACACAAATTTCTGAATGGGCGAGCGAAGGCCAGAATTTTTCCAAGGAAAAATCGGCCAAACGAACCCTCGAAGAGACTTTGCAGGGCAAGGATGGCATCACCCGCACATTTCTCACCCGCCATAGCCGCTATCGTGATCCGGAAACAGGGCGCCATATGATGCTGGTGGCCATGACCGATATTTCCGAGCGCAAGGAAATGGAAGAAGAGCTGGCCGTTGCCCGTGATGGCGCAGAGGCGGCGAGCCGGACCAAATCGGAATTTCTGTCCAATATTAGCCATGAACTACGCACGCCCCTGCATCTGGTCATCGGGTTTTCCTCGCTGGTGGTCAATGAAATTCACGGCCCCGTTGGCGATAATAAATACCAGGATTATGCCGCCGAGATTTTGAGCGCTGGCAAGCGACTTGAAAAGATCATCAATAATATGATCCGTTATTCCTCGATTGAATTTGACGAAGTCGAGCTGCATTTGGAGCCGCTCACCTTTGGCGATGTCTATGATCAGGCCAAACGCGAGGCGATGTCGGATAATTATGGAACGGAAGTTCAATTCACCGAAAAATTTGATCCGGAATTGCGATTGAAGATTGACTTTGAGCTGACCCGCCAGGCTTTGTATGAAGTTATCAGCAATGCGCTGACCTATACACCTGCCGATAGTCCGGTTCTTGTTTCCAGCCATGTGTCGCAAGAGGATGGCTTCCAATTACGGATCCACACAGATGGGCCGGGGATTTCACCTGAACTGATTGAAACCATCACATCGCCTTTTGGCATCGGGGTCGTTGATACAAAGACCAAAGGTCGCCAAGGCGTTGGTCTCGGCCTGCCATTGGCGATTCGAATGATGGAGACGCAAGGGGGCAATCTGGAAGTTGAATCAGCGCCGGATCAGGGTGTTGATATTGTTTTCCGGTTTCCCGCCAGTTGTGTTTTGGCAAAAGAAGATGATGAAGGTGTTGGTGAGGCACTTTGGGGGCAGGCGCAATAATGACATCCTGGGCTAGAATTAGGCGGCAGATCATTGCTGCGGGCAAGAAAAACCCGTCGGAAAATGCGACCTATCGCAATCGTTTGGTGCTATTGGCAGCATTTTGGCTGGCTATCGTTGTCAGCAAGGATTTCATTGATGATTCGGCGATTAACTTACCCTTTCTGGCTTGGGGGCATCTGTTCAGTATTGGCCTTACGATTTTATCGCGCATTTGGTTTGTCCTGCAACCGCAGCGCCGTGATTCACGCCTTATCATCTCGATAGCCATTGACTGTCTTACAGCATCAATCGCGGTGGCCTATGGCGGTATTGTCGGTGTGCCGTTTGTCTTTGCTTATCTATGGGCCTCTTTTGGTAATGGATTTCGCTTTGGGGTGACCATGTTGCGCTATGGCGCGGTGATAGGTTTTGGCAGTTTTTTCATCGTTGCGATTACAACACCCTATTGGCGCGACAAGCCCGAAATTACTTTGATGGTGATGACAATCCTGTTGATTTTGCCAGCCTATGCTGCAGGCTTGATCAATCGGCTGGAACAGGCGATTGCCGGGGAAAAAGCGGCCAGTGGGGCAAAATCAAAATTCCTCGCGATGATGAGCCATGAGCTGCGCACACCGCTGAACTCCATTATCAATCTGTCTTTGATGATGCCGCAAAAGGGCAATTTTGATGATGACCAGAAAGCCATGGCGATGTCGATCAACCAGTCGGGGGAAACGCTTTTGGAAATGGTCGATAATATTTTGATTGTCTCCAAAGCCGAAGAACAGGCGATTGCCGCGCCGGCCGAGCGGGTTGATCTTTATGAATTGCTGCGCACGATTGATCTTGGTTTGCGCCCTCTCGCATTTCAGAAAAAACTGAACCTGCAATTACGTATGGATAGTGGCCTTTCGCGCTATGTGGAAAGCACAGGGGCGCATTTGAAAAAAATCCTCCTCAATTTGGGAGGAAATGCGATTAAATTTACGGATGAGGGCAGAGTGTCGATCTTGCTGGAGCGGCGCGAAGAAGAGGACCGTGAATTTTTATACATTAAAGTGTCCGATACCGGTGCCGGGATACCGAAAGATCGCCAAGACGCCATTTTTCAGCGTTTTGCCCAATTGGAAAATGCCAAAGCCAATCAGCTTGGCGGGGTAGGGCTTGGCCTTGCGATCTGTGCCGATTTGGCCAATGCCATGGGCGGACGTATCTGGCTGGAAAGCGAAGAGGGAAAAGGGTCTGATTTTTGTGTGATGGTTCCCTTGCGGGAGATGGAAAGCAAAATCGAATTGGTGCCCGTTCATTCTTCTGTTTATATTTACGGCGATGGCGACAGTCATTTTCTGGAGCTGGCTCTGCAATCGGCAGGTATTGTTTGCACGCGAATTTCTGATGATATGTCAGCGGAAGATTTAGCAGACCGCCTAACCCATGATGCGGCACTGGTGTTTGTGCAAGGCAAGTCGCGGGCCGAATTGCCGAAATTCATGCGGCAGGCAGAGAGTTATCAAAAATCATTTTTGATTGAAGTAGTTGAAAAAGAAGAACAGCCATTTGCCGACTTCCCGTATTTCATGACCATTGACAAAGAAGATGATGATGCGCTTGGTCGCGTTCTCGGTTTTGCCGCAGGCTATGAGATGGCGGCGCAGGATATGGTATCCATCCCCAGCCTGACGGTTTTGTTGGCTGACGATAAAGATACCAATCTCGAGGTTGCTCGCCGTATGCTGGAAAATGAAGGCCACAAAGTATTTGTGGCCCGTAACGGGCAAGAGGCTTTTGAACTAGCTCTGGACCGCCATGGCGAGATTGATCTTATCTTGATGGATGTCAATATGCCGCAGGTTGACGGGCTGGAAGCAACCAAGCTCATTCGCGCCGGAGAAGCGGGCGGCGAACGTTGCACGATTTACGGTCTAACGGCTGACATTACCGAGGGCGGTGTTGCGGGGTGTATGCGTGCCGGTATGGATGGCGTATTGCACAAGCCTTTGCGGCAAAGTGAGCTGCATAATATTTTACAGCAAATATCCGTGCAAAAACCGCAATCAGCAGAACAGCAAACCGATCAGGTTGTCGTGGCGCTTGAAAAAGAGGTCCCAAGCGACGAAGATTCCCTCAAGCCTCCGACAAAAATCTTGGCCCATGCGATAGACCTTAATCGGTTGCAGGAATTACAATCGCTCGATCCAAGCGGCGAATTTGTTGCGGAAATTGCCGCTACCTTCTTTACCGATGCCCTTGAGATTATGGCCGGAACCAGAGCAGCGGTTGAAGCCAAAGATGTTCAGAAATTGCAAAAAATGCGCCATGCCATGCGCTCAACGGCCGTCAGCTTTGGGGCCGTTTCTATTGATCGGCTCTGCGAAAAAGCAAGGGCCATTGATATTGATGAAATTGAATCTGCGGGTGATAAATTTATAGATGCATTGATTGGCGAATTGCGCACCGTGCTTGAGGAATTGGCGAATCATGACTTTGCCAGTCTCGATCCGGCACTGATCGGGGAATTGGAAAAAACGGCGCGTAAAACCGGGTGACCGGTTTCGCAGCGTGCCGGTTTAATTCATCGGCAAGACTTTTTTATTGGACACTTCGCGCAAGATAAAGCTCGATTCCACCGTAGCCACATTGGCGACCTTCAACAGCGTTTCCGATAAAAAGCTTTCATAAGAGGTCAGTGTCGGCACCACCACGCAAAGAAAATAGTCAAATTTTCCGGTGACCAGAACACATTGCATGACGGCGGGTTCCTCTTTCATTTTTTCCTCAAAGGCCCGCAATGAGGTGTCGTCTTCTTTTTCGAGCTTTACATAAAGCAGAACGGTGACAGAAATGCCGATGGCTTCCTTGTTAATCTCGGTGCGATAGCCTTTAATCACGCCATCGGCCTCAAGACGGCGCAGACGGCGCAGGCAAGGGGTCGGCGACAGGCCAACTTTTTCCGCCAGGTCGGCATTGGTGATGCGGGCGTTTTCCTGAAGATGGCGTAGAATTTTGCGGTCGATTTGGTCAAGCTTCATTGAAATGGGGTCCACTTTTTTCGCCGTTATGTGGCACTTTCTGCTAAATTGCAACCTTTTTCGGCAGGTATTGCGCCGGTTTCTTCGCCGATTCAGCCAGCCCTTGCTTTTTTATGCTTTCCCCCCGCGTTCCCTTTATGAGCGGTCAAAGCGGGATTAGAACCATTTTGATTTTTCAGTTTAAGTCATATCAACAGGAAAGCTCATGCAGCAGCGTCAATTGAATGTCCCCGGTTACGCAAAAGTCGTTCACTTTGAAGAAGAGGCCAGTGGATTATCGGCCATCATTTCGGTGCATGATGCGACCTTGGGGCCGGGCCTTGGAGGCTGCCGCTGCCGCGCCTATGACAGCTTTGAAGACGCACTCGAAGATGTAAAGCGCCTGTCCAAAGGTATGAGCTATAAAAACGCTCTTGGCGGTATTCCTTTTGGCGGCGGTAAATCCGTTATTATTGCTGACCCGAAAACAGATAAAACGCCGGAATTGATGCAGGCCTATGGTCGCGCCGTTGCTGCCATGGACGGCCTTTATATTGGCGCGCAAGATAGTGGCATTACGGTTGGGGATTTGCGCGAGGCTAGAAAATCAACCCCGAATATTGTCGGCTTTCCCAATGAAAAAGGCGAAGGCGGCGATCCGTCTCCCTATACCGCCTATGGGGTGTGGCAGGGGATCAAGGCTGCAATCAAAAAACAGTTTGGCAGCGATAGTCTTGACGGCAAGCGGATAGCGATTCTCGGTCTTGGTTCGGTTGGCATGGGGCTAGCGCAACATCTCCATGAAGAAGGGGCGATTATCATTGCTGCCGACATCAATGAAAAAGCGCTGGAAGAAGCGCGAGAGCGTTTCCATGCAGAGATCATTGCGCCGGAAGATGCGATTGCGGCCGATGCGGATGTTTTTGCCCCTTGTGCTTTGGGTGGCTCTATCAACCAAGACAGCCTTGGCCGCTTAAAGGCAAAAATCGTCGCAGGCGCTGCCAATAACCAGCTCCTGACACCGGATATGGGTGAGGCCTTGCATCAGCGGGGTATTCTTTATGCACCGGATTTTGTCATTAATGCCGGCGGCGTCATCAGTGTTGCTCGCGAATGGACCGGTCAATGGGATGGCGACGAATTGCGCGGCACTTTGACCCATATTGGTGACACTTTGAGCAATATTTTTGAGCGTTCGGAAAAAGAAAACCGCCCGACCGCCGATATTGCCAATCAGCTGGCCGAAGAGATTATTGCCAAAGCGCGCAATCTTTCTGCGGCGGAATAAAATTGCAAAAGGCCGGAAACACTTTTTCCTTGCGCTTTCATTCTGTTTCTCGTTAGACTTGTTCTTCGTGCTTATAAGGAGCACGGAAAATACTGGTCACGCGAGGACGCATATAAATGACCGAGAAAGACATTGACGGGCGCGCTGCCGATATAAAGTGCGCACCGTGCCAGGGGGGGGAATCCCGGGCCACGGCAAATCCGCGGGATAATGCACCGCAACAGGATGAAGTGTCGCAAGATAAGGCAAGGGAGCAAAGCGCTCATGCCCAATCTTCCGTGCGCGATAAATCCCGTAACCATAACCGCACAAGCAAACCCCGCTTTCGAGCCCCGCGCCGTTTTGCCGCGCTTGATCTGGGCACGAATAATTGCCGCCTGCTGGTGGTTGCGCCGCGCTCCAATGGCTTTCGCGTCATTGACGCGTTTTCGCGGATTGTCCGGCTGGGCGAGGGACTCTCCCAAACTGGGCGGCTTTCCGAAGCGGCGATGATGCGCACTATTGAGGCGCTCAAAACCTGCTCGGAAAAAATCGCCTATCGTCAGGTTTCAAAAGTGCGCTGCATCGCAACCCAGGCCTGTCGCGGCGCAGAAAACGGGATCGAGTTTCTACATCGGATAAAGCAGGCGACCGGCCTTTCCTTCGATATGATCTCCACCGAAGAGGAAGCGGCACTGGCGGTGCGCGGTTGTCATGATCTGATTGACGATAGTGTCGGCGCGGTGCTGGTGTTTGATATTGGCGGCGGCTCGACCGAATTGTCCTGGGTCTTGCCGGCCAAAAGACGCCGCAAGCCATGGTCCGGCCCGCGGCGGGATGAGCGCGCGCCGAAATTCATCACATGGATGTCGATACCCTATGGGGTGGTCAATGTGTCAGAGCGCTTTGGCGGCACCATGACCCGCGAGACCTATGACAAGGTGGTCCATGAAATCGCCGACAAGATTCGGGCCTTTTGCGGGGCGGATAGTTTGAAGCCCCATTTCCAGTCGGGTAATGCCCATTTGCTTGGCACATCGGGCACGGTGACCAGCCTTGCCGGGATGCATTTGAAATTGAAGCAATATAACCGGCAAAAAGTCGATGGCATTTGGCTGAGTGACAAGACGGCCCTTTCTGTCTCCGAAAGCCTGCGTGCCATGAGCGAAGAAGAACGCAATAACCAGCCCTGCATAGGCCGCGAGCGCGCTGATCTCGTCGTGCCCGGCTGTGCCATATTGGAAGCCATTATGATGGTTTGGCCAAGCACCCGTATCCGGGTTGCGGACAGGGGGTTGCGCGAGGGGGTGCTGGCGAGCCTGATGGAACAGGACCGCCGCGAGCGCGCGGCGAGAAAAGTGCGAAAAGAGCTGTAAGGGGTAAGAGGGAAGTGGGCGAAGATATTTTCCAGTTGTAATTCAGCTTCAACTTGAAAGCCCGCAGCCCCCTTCGCCTGTCGGCACCTCCCCCGTTAACGGGGGAGGAATCCATGTGACGAAATATGGCTCGTTATCTTTAATGTTTCCCATATCTCAGTGCGTCCCGTCCATTCTTCCCCCGTTTACGGGGGAAGTGGGCTGGACCGAAGGTCCAGGTCGAAGGGGGCTGGTCCATTGTCAATTTTAAGCATATCATTCATTAATCCTTTGATTGCCCGACCGCCTCTTCAAAGAGTAGGCTTAAAATCTATCTCGAAGGGCGCTTGAAAACCAGTGAGGCCACGGCTATAGAACGCCATGGCGCATCCATCTGGCAAAAACGGTAAAAACAAACCGACCAAAAGGGCGGCAAAAAAGCCTGTCCGCAAGGCGGGGAAAAAGCCTATCTCTAGGTCTAGAACACCACCGCGAACTCTGCCCAAGCAAAGCGATGCGGCGATTGCCGGAACCGCCCTTGGGGAGGTGCCGGAAAAGCGCGTATTGTCCAAAGCCTTGAAAGCCGATGCCGACCAGCTGGCGCGGCGCTCCTTGCACAAAAAGGTCAAAACCGCCCGTGGCCGCAAGCTGTCCTCGACCCTGTGGCTGGAGCGGCAATTAAACGACCCTTATGTGATGCGTGCCAAGGCCGAGGGCTATCGCTCCCGCGCCGCCTATAAGCTGCTCGATATTGATGAGAAATATAAAATCCTGAAAAAAGGCGCCCGCGTGGTGGATCTTGGCGCCGCGCCCGGTGGCTGGTGTCAGGTGGCATCGAAAAAAGTCGGTGCCAAGGGCCGTGTCGTTGGTATTGATTATCTGGAAATGCCGGCGATTGAAAATGTGCAATTACTGCAAATGGATTTTAACGACCCGGCGGCCCCCGAAGCGTTAAAGAAAATGATTGCCGGACCGGTTGATATTGTGCTGTCGGATATGGCCGCGCCCACAACCGGCCATAAACAAACCGATCATATGAGCATTATGGCGCTGTGCGAAAGCGGCCTTGAATTTGCCGAAGAAGTGCTGGTGCCCGGCGGCGTCTATGTGGCCAAAACCTTTCAAGGGGGGGCGGGTAATGATTTGCTGGCGCGCCTCAAAAAACTGTTCACCAAAGTCACCCATTTCAAACCAAAATCAAGCCGCGCCGATTCGGCAGAAATGTATGTGGTGGCTATTGGGTTTAGGGGCGAGAGCCAAAGCAAGTAAAGAAGGTCAGAAAAATGGAAATTAGAGAAGCGCTCACCTTTGATGATGTTTTGCTGGAGCCGGGCCCGTCGGAAGTTTTGCCGTCGCAGGTTAATGTGCAGGCGCGTCTGACCAAAGAGATCAG
>Ga0256839_1005959_pt1 | contig 10984 bp, 10 predicted proteins | sample 354166metaG_FD_185968 | JGI IMG/M metagenome (GOLD analysis project Ga0256839, IMG submission 185968) | Hydrothermal vent microbial communities from Mid Atlantic Ridge, Atlantic Ocean - 354-166 | ecosystem: Environmental > Aquatic > Marine > Hydrothermal vents | place: Atlantic Ocean: Mid... | reverse complement strand
AAACAGGCTTGTACAAACTTCTTCGACAACCTCGATGAGCATCATGCTCCTTTGCGTGCATTGTTGAATGAAAAGTTTCAGATTATTGAGGGCAAAGCCGGGTATTCTTGATCGTGGATAGTATAAACCGGCTAAACAAATTTTATGAATTAAACTTATGAAACCTGAAGAACTACAGAAAAAATTATCGGAGCTTAATCGAGCCACGCTACACGATTTCATTATTGATCTGTACATCAAGTATCCGGATTTATCCAATGAAATTGAGACATTGGTGCTGTTTAATGATCCACCTGCTTTAAAAAAAGCTATTACAAAACGTATCCAGTCAGTAAAACGTGGTCGAAAATTTATTGATTATTGGGCTAGTTCTGGTTTTGCAAGTGACCTGCGATCAATCGTGAATGATATTGAAAATGGATTATTAATATCATCGCCTAAAGATGCATTTGAATTAGCTGATAAGTTTTTGCTGACCAGCGACTCCGTGATGAATCGCGTTGATGACTCTAATGGCGCAATTGGCGGTGTTTACTTCGATGCAGTATTTTTATGGTTGGAAGCAGCCAAAGCTTGGGGAGATACATCCATTGACTGGATTGATCGGGTTGATCAGCTGTATAAAAAGAATGATTATGGAGTGCTTGATTCATTGTTGCCCAACAGCAATATATTATTGAGTGAGGACCAACTTAAGCAATTGGCATGGCGTTATGAAGGGGAGTTGCGTCAGGTGCAAAAAAAGCAAGTTGCAAAGGATAGCAGTAATTATGAATTGATTACCAAAAAAGTTGCGCTACGTTCAGTTGCAAAGGCATTGAAAGATCCTTTTTTATATGAACGTGCAGTGTTGATTGATTCCGCTGAACCTAATGAGTTGCAAAAAAAAGATATTATTGTTGAATATATTGCGTGTAAACAGTTTGATAATGCCTTAGAGTGGTTAAATACTGATTGGGACAGTCGTTTTGAATGGGAGCGACTGGAGTTGTTGGAGCAGGTGTATGAACAAAATGGAGACAAGCAACAACTTCGTGAAACGCGGGAACTGATTTTTCAACGAGACCCTAGTTATCATCATTTTATACGGTATCTGGAAACCCTTGATGAGAACGAACAGAAAATAGTCAGGCAGAAGGCCATTGAAAGAGCGCAGCAAGAAGGCAACATTATTACCAGTGCAGATTTGTTATTACAGCTTGGAGAAACTGAATGTGCACAGCAAATGTTGGTTTCTCGTCATCAAGAGCTGGCAGATTGTTATTATGAGAGTTTAGCTTTACTGGTTAAACAATTTGAAAAGGAAGCTTGCTTGCTTGCAGCCACAGCATGTTATCGAGCGCTATTACTGGATATTTTAAAGCGGGGAAATAGCAAAGCTTATACACATGCCGCTCGTTATTATAAAAAACTGCAAGCACTGTCTGATGAAATACAGGATTTCCGGCCATTGATCGGGCACGCAGAGTTTATCGATCAGCTGAAAAATGATCATGGCCGTAAAACAAGTTTTTGGAAACGGGTCTAAGAAAGTACACAGCTATTTGAAATTTCACAAAAAACTGGATAACTCGGGATACTTTGAACTCCAGATTTTTTGAGTATTTTGAGTAACAAATTGAATAAAAAGCGCCATAGCGGGGGATAGGATTTTTTTCTTCTGGTGGACCAAATACCAGTTACGCAATATGGGCATTTTTTCAACCTGAGGAATGGTGATTTGTTTTAGTGCTAGTTCTTGTTGTAGCGTATGCATTGAAATGATTCCTAAACCGAGTCCTGCTGCAACAGCTTGTTTAATGGCTTCATTGCTGGGCATTTCCATTGAGGTTTTTAAATGCATTCCATGCTCACCAAAAAATCGTTGCATGGCGATTCGTGTTCCGGAGCCAAGTTCCCTCACTACAAATTTATTTTTCATCAATTCATGCAGGCTTATTTTTTGTTTGCCGCATAAGGGATGATCAGGTGGAGCAATGATGACTAAAGGGTTTTTCATAAAAGCTTCGGCGACCAAATCAAGTTCCGGGGGTACTTGTCCCATAATTGCTAAATCGGTACCGTGATCCTTCAGACATTCCAACAACCCTTTCCGATTATGAATTTCCAAATGGAAGCTGATGCCAGGGTGCAGTTTGGTAAATTGTGCCAATACTAAAGTGACGAATTGATTGGCAGTTTCCGGAACAACTAGATTAAGATGACCTTCTTCAGCCCCGGCTAGTTTGGCTAAATGCTGCTCAAGAATACTATGTGAAGCAAGCATTTTTTCTGCATAGTCCTGCAGGAGTGTCCCGGCCGATGTGAGGTTAAGTTTTTTCCCGTTTTTTTCCAATAACGGCATGCCAATTAAATTTTCGACTTGTTTAACTTGCATGGATACGGCAGGTTGGCTTAAATGAAGAAATTCTGCAGCACGGGTAATACTAAGCTGTTTTGCAACGCAAGCGAAGATTTCCAATTGCCGGAAAGTGATATGAAGACTCATTCATAAATAATACCTTATGTAAAAAATAAAAAACATTGATTTTACTTGTGGAATAAGAAATTTCATGATGTATCTAAACCCACGGAATATCGTAGTGGCTAATTTATCTTTGTAACAAGATACCCGTTGTACGAATCAGAAATTAAAGCAGCCTATAAAATTTACTGCTATGACTGGCAACAACTCTGGATGTTGGTGTCGGCGGGAAAATCTAGAAAAATTTGAAAACAAATTTATTTTTTAATATTATTTAAAGAGGTATTATCATGGATACATTTTCTTTTTGGCAAGTATTTGATAAAGAAATGAAAAATGGAGTAGGAGCAGGCCCGGGAAATATTTTGAAACAGGTAGAGGATTTGGCCGTTCATGTCTCAAAAAATATTATTCTTCCACATTTTGGTTCCGTCTATGAAACCCAGAAAAATGACGGTTCGTTATTAACTGAGATAGATATACAGGCACATACCGAGCTTACCAAGAAATTAATTCATATTATTGATTTACCTGTGTTAAGTGAAGAATTACCTGGCTCGGAACAACAAGCGATTTTAGATGCTGAATGTCCAAGTTATTGGTGTATTGATCCAATTGACGGCACATCAAATTATGTGGCTGGTATTCCCTATTGGTGCGTTAGTATTGCTTTAATCATTGATGGACAGATTGAATTGGGAGTGGTTTACGATGCTAATAGAAATGAATGTTTTTCGGCAACTGCAAATGGTTCTGCAACACTTAACAGGCGTGCATTATCAGTGAATGACAAAAAGAAGCCTATTACTGAACTGAAAGACTGTATGGCAATGATTGATTTTAAACGTTTGCAGCCAGCTATCGCTCAAAATCTTGTCGTTAATCAACCTTATCGGTCTCAGCGTAGTTTTGGCGCTAGTGCTCTGGATTTATGCTGGATAGCCGCTCAACGTTGTCATGTATATCTACATGGACAACAAAAATTATGGGATCATGCGGCAGGTTTGCTTATTTTGAAAAAAGCAGGTGCAATGGTGGAGACATTTGATGGCGAGGACGTTTTTCAAAATGATTTGCACTTTAAATCAATTTTGGCTGCAAGCACAGAAGACCTGATGGACAAATGGAAAACTTATTTTAGCGAAATAAAAGATAATTCTTCAGCAAATTAATTTCCCCCTTAATAGATATTATTTACTTCGCGCAGTCGTGACCGCGCGAAGTATATTAAATTCATTAGCCAAAAGGGAGCTGTTATGTCAAAGAAACATCCGATAATTGCAGTAACTGGCTCATCAGGTGCGGGTACATCGTCGGTAAAAATTGCAATGCAAAAAATTTATCGACGAAATGGATATAAAGCAGTGATCGTGGAAGGGGATAGTTTCCATAAATATAACCGTAAGGAGATGCTTTCGGAGATAAAAAAAGCAGCTGAAGAAGGTAGAAACCTGAGTCATTTTGGTCCTGAAGGAAATGAATTTGACAAGCTTTACGAGTTGTTTAAACAATACGGTACAACAGGGACTGGGGCAATACGAAGGTATTTGCATAGTGAGGAAGAAGCACAACCTTATAACCAGAAACCAGGAACATTTACCCCCTATGAAGATATAGAGGAAGGTTCTGATCTGCTTTTTTATGAAGGTTTACATGGAGGAGTAAAATACGGCGATATTGATATTGGTAAACAGGTTGATTTACTTATCGGCATTACACCGATTGTAAATCTGGAATGGATACAAAAGATTCACAGAGACTCAAAAGAACGCGGACATAGTACCAACAGTATTACAGAAACCATATTAAGGCGGATGTCTGATTATGTTCATTATATGATGCCCCAGTTTACGCATACCCATATAAATTTCCAGAGAGTTCCAACTGTAGATACTTCAAACCCTTTTATTGCTAGGGATATTCCGACACTTGATGAAAGTTTTGTAGTGATTCGGTTTGGTACAAAATTATGGCAACAGATTGATTATTGCTATCTGCTCAAAATGTTGCATGGTTCGTTTATGTCGAGGAAAAATACAATTGTTATCCCCGGCGGGAAAATGGGGTTTGCTCTTGAGATGATTGTTGAACCATTAGTTATTAACCTTATTAGAAAAGGGGAATTGGAGTGGAATTGGCCTACAAAAATTGTGTAAGTCTATGTGTTGAAGGATGTTTTGTTAAAAATAGACGGAGTGCTAATTGAGAGCTCATGAATATTAGAGTGAAGTTTGGAATAGCCTAATTACCTGATAAATAATAAGTTATTTATTGATTTCCACCATTTTTATTAGGCAGTTTCATGATATCTGTTTATAATCAGGTTGTGTCTCCATTGAATTAAAATAATTTTACAATGAAACATATCTATAAGGTGGCTGGATGCTGCCAATAAGAAAAGACATCACAGAATGTCTAATAGATCGACTCGTGTTTTGTTCGGGCACGTGTTATGGTCAAAACAGCGTTTTGCTTTGGGAGGTTGCTATATGAATGAAGAGATCCAAACTCTACTTGAACAGTACGAATTCGATAAAACACGTCTGATGGATATTTTATGGGATGTCCAAAACCAGCACGATTACATCTCGGAAGAAGCGGTTGTTGCAATAGCAACAGGTCTGGATATGTCTGGGGATGATGTCCGAGAAACCCTTTCCTTTTACCACTTTTTTAAAGATCGACCGTTCGGTAAACACAAAATCTACCTTTGTAATACAGTGATTGCCAAAATGAAGGGATATTATGAAGTGCGGGCTGCTTTAGAGCAAGAAACTAATACTTCATTTGGTCATGTTGATGATACTGGTACGTTTGGCTTAGGTGATGCCAATTGTATAGGCCTTAGTGATCAGGAACCAGCAATGATGGTTGATCATGTGGTTTTCACCAATCTAACTCCGGAAAAAGTGAGCACGATTATAGGGCAATTGAAGCAAGGTAAATCTGCGCAAGAAATTGTAAATCCGGGTGGTGCAGATAGTAAAGATATCGCCTATGTGAATGCCATCGTCGATGAGAATATCCGTACTGAAAGTAAAGTAATGTTTAAGGCGAACAGGGATTATAAAGCCATACTATTATCTTGTCTGGACAAGCTTCCTGAGCAAATTATCACAACGATCACTGATGCCAATTTGCGGGGGCGGGGTGGAGCAGGTTTTCCGACTGGCTTAAAATGGCGGTTGGGGCGCGAGGCGGAAGGCGCAGAAAAGTATGTGATATGTAATGCCGATGAAGGTGAGCCAGGTACCTTTAAAGATCGTGTTTTGCTTAGTCATTCGCCTAAGGACGTTTTGCTCGGAATGATCATGGCAGCACATGCCATTGGTTCGCGTAACGGTATTATTTATCTTCGCGCAGAATACTGGTATCTCAAGGATTATCTACAACAGCAAATTCAGGAATTCCGCGATGATGGACTTCTAGGGAAGCAGATTCTAGGGACTAATTTTGAATTTGATATACGTATTCAAATGGGTGCAGGAGCTTATGTTTGTGGTGATGAAACTGCACTAATCGAGTCATGCGAAGGTAAACGAGGTACTCCGCGAGTCAAACCGCCTTACCCTATTCAGCAGGGTTATTTAGGGATGCCTACCAGTGTAAACAATGTTGAAACACTGGCTATCGCCAGTCGAATCATTGAAGAAGGAAGTGCATGGTTCACCGCAATGGGAACTAATGAATCTACAGGGACGCGTCTTCTGAGTGTATCGGGCGATTGCGACAAACCCGGTATTTATGAAATTGAATGGGGAACAACCCTAAATGAAGTGCTTTCTATGATAGGTGCGGAAAATGCCAAATACGTACAAATCAGTGGTCCTGCAGGTGATAGTTTGTCCGTTGCCAAAGATGGTGATCGAGAGTTTTGTTACAGCGATTTATCCTGTAATGGCTCGTTAATGGTTTTTGATCATACGCGAGACATTTTAAATGTTGTAAGAGATTACGCAGAATTTTTTGTAGAAGAGTCTTGTGGTATTTGTGTTCCCTGCCGGGCGGGAGGGGTTGATCTGTTAGATAAAATGGAGCGAGTAATTGGAGGTAGAGCTTGTCAGCAAGACCTCGATGAAGTTACTAGCTGGAGCAAGCTGTTAAAAGGTACCAGCCGTTGTGGGCTGGGTACAGCAGCACCCAATTCCATCCTTGCAACACTTGATAAATTCCCGGAAATCTACAAAGCAAAGCTTGTCGAGCCACATGGCCCGTTATTGCCTTCCTTCGATGAGGAAGAGGTGATAAGTGAATATGAGCTAGCCTATAAACACCTTGTTAAGGAGGACGTATAATGACTGTTAAAATCACTATTGATGGCCAAGAAGTAAATGCTCGTGCTGGTGATAATATTGTTGATGTAGCTGCTCAGAACGGTGTGTATATTCCTACGCTTTGCTATACCAGAGGAAAGCCTTGTTTGGGTACCTGCCGTACCTGCTCGGTAAAGGTGAATGGCAGTGTAATGGCCGCGTGTACTATTCCTGTTCGTGAGGGAATGGAAATAGATGTTAACGGCGATGAAATTACTGATATGCGTAAAGCACTGGTCGAGCTGCTCTTTGCTGAGGGTAATCACAATTGTCCAAGTTGCGAAAAAAGTGGGCGTTGTGAATTGCAGGCAACGGGGTATGAAGTAAAAATGATGGTTTCTCGTTTTCCCTATCGTTTCACCCCTCATCCGGTTGATCATGCTTCTAGGAGCATTTGGTTGGAGCGGGATCGATGTATTTTCTGTCAGCGTTGTGTGGATTTTGTTCGTGATAAAGAAACCAATCAAAAGATTTTCAGCATTAATGGACGGGGAACCTATGCCCGCATAGAAATTGATGTAGAGTTAGCGAATAAAATGCCTGCTGACCAGGTACGTGAAGCGGCAGAACTTTGCCCTGTAGGCTGTATTATTGATAAAACCCAAGGGTATGATGTACCCATAGGAAAACGAAAATTTGAAGTTAAAAGTATTAGAGAAAGAGCACTAGGGGGGGGGCACCGATGAGTCAAGAAACCGTAACTGAAATATTTTCCCATGAGTTGCCTGCAACTCAATGGGATCCCAAAAAGAAAGCCATAGAAGAAGCTAAAATTCAAGTGGCGATGATTGGTTTTTGTGGATGCTGGGGTTGTCACCTGTCATTTCTTGATATGGATGAAAATATATTGGGCTTACTTGAGAAGGTCACTATCACACGTTCTTCATTCACGGACCTAAAACGTATTCCACACCATTGCACGATTGGTTTTATAGAAGGCGGTATCGCTAATGATGAGAATATTGAGGTGTTGGAGCATTATAGAGAAAATTGCGATATTCTGATTTCTGTCGGCGCTTGTGCCGTATGGGGCGGGACACCCGCCATGAGAAATGTTGTGCCCTTGGAGGAATGTTTGCGTGAAGCCTATGTTGACTCGGTAACAGCGGTGTCAGGTGCTAAGAAAACAATCCCTTATCATGAAGATATACCAAAAATAACCAACAAAGTACTACCTTGTCATGAAGTAGTCAAAATGGATTATTTTATCCCTGGTTGCCCGCCTGACGGTCAGGCAATTTATAAAGTACTCGACGATTTGGTCAATGGGCGTGAAGTCGATTTACCCACTGAAATGAATCGTTACGATTAATTGAGGACATCATTATGAGCAGAAAATTAATTATTGATCCCGTTTCAAAAATTGAAGGACACGGGAAAGTGGTGGTGATGATGGATGATAACAACCAGGTTACGGATGCTAAATTACACGTCGTGGAATTTCGTGGTTTTGAAAAATTCATCCAAGGCCATCCCTATTGGGAGGCCCCAATGCTATTGCAGCGTATTTGTGGTATCTGTTTTGTCAGTCACCATTTATGTGGTGCAAAGGCTTTGGATGATATGGTGGGGGTTGGCTATAGTACCGGTACGCCGATGTTGCCGACACCTGAAAAAGTTCGTCGTTTAGCGCACTATGCGCAACAATTGCAATCTCACGTAACCGCTTATTTTTACTGTATTGTTCCGGATATGTTATTTGGTATGGATGCTGCACCGCAGCAACGTAACGTAGTAGGTTTGGTAGAAGCAGATCCTGAGCTGGTTAAAAGAGTCGTTGCATTACGCAAATGGGGCCAAGAAGGTATTAAATCGGTACTTGGTAAAAGGATGCACGGGATTAACTCGATACCCGGGGGAGTCAACCAAAACCTTAGTCAGGAAGCAAGAGATCGTTTGGTAAATGGTGAAGATGGTTTGATTTCTTTGGATCAGGTTATCGATTATGCTCAGGATGGCTTGAAAGTATTTAAAGACTTCCATGATAAAAATAGAGCGGAGGTTGATGCATTTGCTGAAGTGCCTGCTCTAAATATGTGTTTGGTAGATGAGAAAGGCAATGTTGATTACTACCACGGTAAAATGCGTATCATAGACAAGGATAAAAATATCATCGAAGAGCTTGATTATCACGATTACCTGGATTATTTTTCTGAAGCAACTGAAGAATGGAGTTATATGAAGTTTCCATTTCTCAAAGCTCACGGCAGAGAAGCAGGTTCTGTCAGAGTAGGTCCTTTAGCCCGGGTCAATGTGACTAAATCCTATGATGACAGTTGCCCATTAGCCAAGGCTGCACTGGAAGAATTTCATGACTATACCAAAGGCAAGGCCAATGATATGACTTTGCACACCAATTGGGCCAGGGCTATTGAGATTCTGCATTCTGCCGAGCAAATGAAAGTCTTGTTAAACGATCCTGATCTGCAAAAGGAAGATCTCATTCTGACACCTGTGGATAACGCATGGACAGGTGAGGGTGTTGGTGTGGTAGAAGCACCCCGAGGTACATTATTACATCATTATCGTGCAAATAAAGAAGGCAATATTACCTTTGCCAATCTGGTTGTCGCAACAACACAAAATAATACTGTTATGAATCGTACGGTTCGTTCTGTCGCTGATTCATATCTGGGTGGAAAAGAACAAGCTGAAATCACAGAAGGATTAATGAATGCCATCGAAGTGGGCATCCGCGCGTACGATCCTTGTTTGAGCTGTGCTACACATGCGATGGGTCAAATGCCGTTGGTTGTCAAGGTACTTGGTGCTGATGGCAAAATGATTGATGAAAAATATCGATGCGCATCGTAGCTGAAAAACTTGACGTTATTCTTGCTGACTATAATAACTCTTCAAGTCTCATTTATGGGATAGGTAATATAGGCCGGCAGGATGATGGTCTTGGTTGGGCTTTTATTGATTGGTTGGAAGAGCAGTCAATTTGTCCTAAAGCTGAACTAATGCGGCATTATCAACTGCACTTGGAAGATGCAGATTTAATTAGCTATAAAAAACAAGTGTTGTTTGTTGATGCTACCAAAGTGCCAGAAGTTGAGTCATTTCTGCTGGAAAAGATTGAGCCGAAGATGGATTTTAGTTTTTCTTCTCACGCCATTTCTATTCCTTCGATCATGGCTACTTGCCGACAGTGTTTTGAGAAGGTTCCCGAGGTACAGTTATTGACCATAAAAGGTTATGAATGGGAGCTTCAGTTAGGTTTAACAGAAAAAGCTAAACAGAATTTGAAAGCTGCAATAGATTTTTTTAAACAAAATCATTAATAATATTTGTATTAATCCGGAGTAACAAATGAAAGAACTCGACATCGAACAAGTAAAAAAACATATTATTGAGGCTCCGATAGGACAATATATCGGTGAAGATGGCGCGCAAATACTGGCAGAAAAAGCTTGTTGTGAACTCAGTCTTAAAGATAGTGAATATTTATTTCGCCAGGGTGAACTTGAAAACAGTTTTTACATTGTCACACAGGGGCGATTAGGGCTGGTTAAAGAAAGAAAAAAAGATAAAAGCCCTTATGTTCTTCACGTGCTAGAACAAGGTGATCTTGTTGGGGAATTAAGTTTTATAGATGATACCCCGCATGCAACGTCTTGTATGGCTCTGGGAGATGCGACAGTGTTGCGTTTTAAAGGGGAGGATATTAGACCATTGATAACTGAGGAACCAATACTAATGTTTAATTTTATGCGAGCTGTGATAAAACGAGTGCATCATACAATTTCGAACATTGGCCAACAGCAACTGGCTCTTTCGGATTATATTTCCACTGGAGGAAAAGGTCGCTTGTAGGATGCCTCTATTGATAGCAGTTCTAATAAGTTTAGGTATCAATTAAACCTTAAGTTATCACTAAAAGTACCATTCATTTTGTTTGGATTGTATAGGGTCAGCTGGTGCAGTTCTGGCCTTTTTTATTCCTAATAAATGAGAAAGCATTTATCGAACTATAGGCAGCTAACCCATCTTCGCAGCCTTTTCATTCTTAAGTTGTTGATTACTCATAAACACGCAATTTTTACCTCAAAAAATCCTTTAAAATCAAAGGTGTTTTTTTGAAATATTTTGTAGTGCCACTTTCGTATTTTTTAGCCATATTTTCATTGACTTTTAGAAAAATTACCATCATTATTTACTAGTGGAAGATTTTTTAGATTTATTTTGCTGAAATTCAATGATTGGC
>Ga0256839_1005958_pt1 | contig 10985 bp, 7 predicted proteins | sample 354166metaG_FD_185968 | JGI IMG/M metagenome (GOLD analysis project Ga0256839, IMG submission 185968) | Hydrothermal vent microbial communities from Mid Atlantic Ridge, Atlantic Ocean - 354-166 | ecosystem: Environmental > Aquatic > Marine > Hydrothermal vents | place: Atlantic Ocean: Mid... | reverse complement strand
AGGCGAAGTGTTAGACGAGAAGGCTACAATTCTACAAACATCAATCGAGCAAAAAACTTCTTTGCTCGATGAAACACTAACTTCTAGCGCCAAACAGCTAACAGATTCACTAAATGAAAAAACATCTGCGCTTGGTGATACTCTTAGCTCCAAAACCGAGCAACTCTCAAACACCATTGATGAGAAAACTTCTTCTCTAAATGAAACACTAGCTTCTAACACCACGATATTAACAGATTCATTAAGTGAAAAGACATCCGTGCTTAGTGATACTCTTAGCTCCAAAACTGAGCAAATTTCAAACACCATTGATGAGAAAACTTCTTCTCTAAATGAAACACTTAATACACATACAAAAATATTCTCGGATTCAGTTGAAGACCATAACAAACAACTCGCTTTAACAATCGATGCCCAAGCGAGTTCAGTTCGCGCTCATACAGATAATGCCGTGCGCTCTATCTCTGAAACCATGCAAATGCGCACTAGCGACATGAGCGAAGTTGTAACTAGCAGAATTGCTGAAATAAATGAAAATATCGGCGCACAAGTTGATAATACTATAGCGCGCTTGACAGATGCCGAATCTGGCCTTAGCGCACGCATCGACCTTTCTACCGCTGCAATAGAGGAAAGCACCGAAAAAACTGCAACTATAATTGAAACAGGTGTAAATGCAGCACGTCAATCTATTATAGAAATGGTAGATGATCGTCTTGGCACTTTACCAGAGGCGATAACTTCACGTGTAGAAATAACCGCTGATAGATTAACAGCGCTCAACGATGATATTAACACATCTATTTCCCAATCAATGAGCGACTTAGAAACTAGCGCCAGCAGAATTGAAGAAACAATTGGCACTTCCCTAGCCTCAGTTTCACTCACCATTTCTAATGATGTGGAGCAGACAGCAGCTCGTATGGATATAACCGTTCGCACTGCTCTTGATCAAGTTAAAGAGGCTGCTCGCCATATAGAAGATTTGGTTGAAGTGCGCGCACTTGAAACGGCAAAAACACTTGAAACAAAAGTTGAGCAAATGAACGAGGCGCTTACCAGCCAGACAAATAATTTTGCATCAATAATTAGCGAAAAATCACAAGAATTAGATAACAGGCTTAAAAACCACTCTAACATCTTAAAAGAGGCCTTAAGTGAAAGCTCTGCAGAGGCAGAAGAGCTAATGTCCACCTCTACTTCTCGCATTTTAGACGATGTTAATAGCGCACTTAAGAAATTAAATGATGGCAACTTATTATTACAACGCGTTCTAGAAACATCATCGACCAACCTAACTGAGTTAGAAACATCAGTCGCCAATCAAACCTCATCTTATGCCAATGCTGTTCGTGAAGCTGTGCTGGGTACAAAGCAAGCAGGCGAGATGGTTGGTGAGCATATTGGTGCATTCCAAACTACAATTCACTCAATCACAGATGAATTTGGCACAATGCTAAATGAGCTAAATGAGCAAACACAAAATATCAACCACGCTTCTAGCGCACTTGAACACGCAGGAAGCTCAACAATTGATAATTTAAAAGACCGCCAAAAAGCTATGAGTGAGTTAGCGCAAAGCTTTACCTCTCGTGCTGACGAAATTGATGAGCGCATGCATTCATTTGCAGTAAATATTGCTAACACAGTGAATCAAACAGAAGATCGCCTAGCTACAGCTCGCAAAGCTATGGACGAAACCCTTAACTCTACAACCATAAGTGTTGCAAACCGTCTTGATAAGTTTACTGATGCAGCTGACCAACAAGGTAAACTTGCAAATGAGAAGTTGCGTAAAACTCAACAAGATCTAATTGAAGAAATGAATGCAGCGCTTGCTGATGCAACCAATCGCTTCAATGAAACAGCCAATGCAATGCGCACTACTGCTAATCAGGTTAATGATGAGTTAGAAGCCACTCGCACAGAATTGCAACGTGGTATGCATGATTTACCAGAAGAAACCCGCTCTAGCGCTGCTGCAATGCGTCGTGTTGTTGCCGAGCAGATTGAGGCATTAAACGAGCTTAACTCAATCGTTCGCAATCAGCGTTCAACAAATGACATTAGTGCATCACGTATAACACGCGCTGAGCGTCGTGCGCCTAATGCTGTTAAAGAGATTACACAGCCAATAATAGCTGAGAAAAAACCAAGCATTTCTCCAGCTTCAAACTCCTCTTTAGCCGAGCTTTTGCGTAGGCCTGCACCAAAACAAGCAGAGCAAAAAGCTCCAGCCCCAGTTAATAAGAGTGTAGAAAAAGATAATGAAAATTGGTTACGTGATGTTTTGCGCAATGCCAGCGCCAAGCAAAGCGAAAAAGCAAAACCAAAAGTTAGCCTATCAAATTTAACTCAAGAAATAAGCAATGCCATTGATGACAAAGCTCTAAGTGAAGCTTGGAAGAATTTTCAAGCAGGCGAAGCAAATGTATTCTCACGCCGTATTTACACATTAAACGGACAGGGAACATTTGATGAGTTACGCAAAAGGCTACAAAATGATGCCGACTTAGCTCGCAACAGCTCTGCATATATTGATGAGTTTGAGCAATTGCTTACAAAAACCATTGAAGATCCTACTGCTAAAATCAGTGCAATAGAGCTCTTAACCTCTGATCGTGGCAAAGTCTTTACAATGCTTGCTCATGCCAGTGGGCGATTAAGTTAAGCAATTTTTGTAAATAAAATATACAAAAACGACCCAATATAAAATGAGGGTCGTTTTTAGTTATCATTCTTATTTCTTTGCTCTTCGCACTCGCCTGCGCTCACGCCTAGTTGGTTTAATTGGAGTATTTGTCCACTTAATCAACTCAAACTCACCCTCAATAGTTTCTGCAATAGCGGTGCAGCTCTCAACCCAATCGCCAGTGTTGATATATTGAATTCCTTGTTTCTCATGAATAGTAGCCATGTGAATATGACCGCAAATAACTCCATCAACACCAGATTGTTTAGCCTCATGCACAAGTGCCTCTTCAAAGCGACCAATGATACTTACAGCGTTTTTTACCTTATGCTTTGCCCAAGCCGATAGCGACCAATAGCTAAAACCCAATCTACGACGAACCCAGTTAATAAATATATTAGTGTTTAAAGCAAAATTATATGCCCAATCGCCAACATGCGCCAACCATTTAGCATGGCGCACTACAACGTCAAACTGATCTCCATGAATAACTAGATAAGTCTGACCCTGAGCGCTAGTGTGAATCGCACGATCTACAAATTCAATTTCACCAAAATAAGTACCAAGATAATCGCGCATAAATTCATCGTGATTTCCAGGCAAATAGACAATTTTTGTGCCATTAGCCGCCTTATCTAAAAAAATCTGCGCTAATTCATTATATTCATCTGGCCAACGCCATTTCTTTTGCAATCGCCATCCATCAACAATATCACCAACAAGATAAATTGTTTCTGCATCATGATGTTTTAAAAAGTCTAACAATCTATGAAGTTGAATAGTGCGCATACCTATATGCACATCTGAAATGAATAGAGCTCTTACACGCCTTATTTTTTCACTCTTTATCATCAAAATAACGAATCTCTTTTAATCTGTTTCATGCAACTCTATCCTTTAATGTTACGATGTTTATACAAGAAACAATATTACTGCAACAATCATTAACCCAGCTAAAATAACACCTAAAAACCGTTCTGTCCCAGTATGCTTTAACAAGCTTTTTAATTGTTTGCCAAAAACCATCCATGTGGTGGTTGATAAAGGTGACATAGCAAAAACGCCCAAAGTGAGTAATAGCAGACTTGCCCAGCGCCCCTCACCCGAAACAACATAAATACCAACAAAACTCACCCCCATTGCCCACGCTTTTGGGTTAATCCATTGAAATAAAGCCGCTTCATATAACTTCATTGGCCGCTCCACACCGCCAACATCACCAATTTTCATTCCTAATAAATTCCACGCCATATATAAAAAATATGCGGCAGCAAAATATTTCAACACTATTTTTAATATAGGATAAATTTCAAAAACCTCACCTAAACCAAGGCCAATAGAAAAAACTAAAAATGGAAAACCTAACGCTATGCCCACTGCATGCGGAATAGTTTTCCCATAGCCAAATTTAGCTGATGATGTCATCAACATTAAATTATTTGGCCCAGGAGTGAAAAAGGCTGGAATGGCCAATAATAAAAAACTGACGATTAAATTAGAACCCATGAAACTCTCTTATGTCAACAATACTGACCTAATGAAGCAAAGATACAACAAAATGTCTACACTCAATTCTTTATGCGCTTTTTTAAATCATAAATTCTTTTATATGAGATTTCAACTTTTGCTTGAAAATCTGCATCTCGCTTTGCTTCATCAACAATGATTTTTCTAATTTCATCAGGCAAACCAATGCGATATTTTGCTGTATTTGAAAATAACAAAATATCAGTGCCAGCATTTACCGCTCTAATAACTGTTTGTTTAAGGGTGAATTTTTCTCTTATTGCCGCCATTTCCATATCATCAGAAATAACAACACCATTAAAGCCAATCTGATTACGCAGCACACCTGTTATCCAATTAGGTGACAAGCTAGATGGAAGTTGCGCACTTGCATCAGTGGACAGTTTTTGATGAAATAAATGCCCCACCATCACCATATCAACCATACCATCTTTTACCATTACCCGATAAGGCTCAAGCTCTTTTGCCTGCCAAGTTTTTGTAATATCAACAAAGCCAACATGACTATCACCCGCGCTTGAGCCATGGCCAGGGAAATGTTTCAAAGCAGTAATTACGCCCGCAATTCTATGTCCAGACACAAATGCTTCAGCATATTCCACCACAGTTGCAACATCATCACCATAAGAGCGGCCATATTTCGCAATGATAGGGTTTTTTTTATTGATATTGAGATCAACAACAGGGCCAAAATTCATATTCACCCCAAGTGAAGCAAGTGATTTTGCCATACCTGCATAAATTTTTTGCGCCCTATTTGGTGAGTTAGAAGAGCCAAAATACGCCGCCGAAGGAATTTCAGCAAATCCTACTGCTTTAGTTAAACGCTCAATGCTTCCACCCTCTTGGTCAATAGCAATAAATGGAGGGAGTGACGCACCAGCACTCAAAAAACCTTTATTCATTTCTCTAACATTAGCAAGGCTTGAAACATTAGTCTTGAGATACATAATGCCGCCAACACGCCCCTGCCCGATCATTTTAGTTAACTCTCGTACAGATTGTGCAGATGCAACATTACCCTGAAAACCAACCATAATCATCTGCCCCGCCATTTGCTCAAGCGTAACAGATTGCGCACTGGCTGGCACAAAACCAGCCAAAAACGACAAAATAATTACTAAAACCTGTGCAAAAAACTGCTTAAAAACCCTCATCTATTTTGACGATTCTTTATCAAGTCATCAACAACACTTGGGTCTGCCAAAGTCGATGTATCACCAAGTGAGCCGTAATCATTTTCAGCAATTTTTCGCAAAATCCGACGCATAATTTTACCCGAGCGAGTTTTTGGCAATCCTGGTGCCCATTGAATATAATCTGGAGTGCAGATAGGGCCAATTTCTGTGCGCACATGTTTTACAAGTTCTGCTCGCAACTCTTCATTTGGCTCATCTCCAGACATCAAAGTCACATAACAATAGATGCCCTGCCCCTTAATATCATGCGGATATCCCACAACTGCCGCCTCGGCTACCTCTGGGTGCGAAACAAGTGCGCTTTCAACTTCAGCAGTGCCAATGCGATGACCTGAAACATTAAGCACATCATCAACCCTACCAGTAATCCAATAATAACCATCTTCATCACGACGACAACCATCACCAGTGAAATAATAGCCCTTATATTGCTCAAAATAGGCGGAAACAAAACGCTCATGATCGCCCCATAACGTGCGCATCTGCCCTGGCCAGCTATCTTTAATTGCTAAAACGCCTTGTGTTGCTATTTCATTTAATTCCTCACCAGAATTTGGCTCTAAAAGAACTGGCTGAACACCATAAAATGGCTTGGTTGCAGACCCCGGTTTGGTAGCAATTGCTCCTGGAAGCGGAGTAATCATAATACCGCCCGTTTCGGTTTGCCACCATGTATCAACAATAGCGCAATTTTCTTTGCCAACATGTTTGTTATACCAAAGCCAAGCTTCGGGGTTAATTGGCTCTCCAACAGAGCCAAGAATACGCAGCGAAGATAAATCCGCCCCATCAACAAACTCATCACCCATGCCCATCAGCGCACGAATTGCGGTAGGTGCAGTGTAAAAAATATTAACCTTATGCTTATCGATAACCTGCCAAAAACGGCTAGCATCTGGATAAGTGGGCACGCCTTCAAACATTAATGTTGTCGCGCCATTAGCCAGCGGGCCATAGACAATATATGAGTGACCAGTTACCCAGCCGACGTCAGCTGTGCACCAATAAATGTCACCGTCTTTATAGTCAAACACTTTTTCATGTGTAAGCGAAGCATAAAGCAAATATCCAGCACTTGTGTGTAGCACGCCCTTTGGTTTACCTGTTGAGCCTGAAGTATAAAGAATGAAAAGCGGATCCTCGGAGTTCATTGGCTCTGGTGGACACTCGGCTGAAACTTTCGCCATTTCTTCTGAATAGTGATAATCACGCGAACTATCAAAAGCCACATCTGCCCCAGTTCGTCTAACAACCAAAACCTTGATATTAGAAATTCCAGCTAATGCCTTATCAACATTAGCCTTTAATGGCACATTTTTACCTCCACGCACCGCTTGGTCAGCAGTTACCACCACGCTAGTTTCACAATCAATGATACGACTTTTTAATGCCTCTGGAGAAAAGCCACCAAAAACCACCGAGTGAATTGCGCCAATTCTAGCGCAAGCAAGCATTGCATAGGCAGCCTCTGGAATCATTGGCATATATATGCAAATTCTATCACCCTTTTTAATGCCTAAATTTTTATAAACATTAGCGAGTTTGCTGACTTCTTCGTGCAGCTCTTTATAGGTGATATGTCTGCTTTCATCTGGGTTATCACCCTCCCAAATAATAGCCGTTTGATCGCCTTTTGTAGCTAAATGCCTATCGATGCAATTTGCTGCAACATTAATCTCACCATCTTCAAACCATTTAATCGATATATCAGGATATTTAAAACTAGTGTTTTTTACCTTTGTAAATGGTTTTATCCAATCAAGCCGCTTTGCCTGCTCACCCCAAAACCCATCAGGATCACTAACAGAATTATCATACATCTGCTGATATTGCTCTGGATTGGTAAGTGTATTTTTGCTTATTCTTGCCGGTGGTTGAAAGACTTTTACTTCACTCATTATAACCTCCCAATTATATGATTTACTTTCTTGTAAACCTCTCATCTATTTGAAACAAGAGCATGCATAACTCCAATGTAACTTTTTTGGTAACTTTTTTACTGTAATTATAAAAAAAAGCCAAATGATGAGATGATTGTGACACAAGAAAAAGAATCAAAAACAATTTTAAAACCCGCTCTTATTACAGATATTGATAAAATTCATGCTTTACTGATGGAGGCGATTGAGGATTCTCCATATTATAATGATGAATTTAAGCAGTATGAAAAAAACCGCCTAACAAAAAACTATCTTTTAGCTCTACATAATGAAGACCCAGCGCATATTATGAAGATGGTTGATGAAGGTAAAACTGCAGGATTTATGATAAGTGGGCCAGAGCTTGGCACTTTGTGGCTTTATTGGTCTTATCTTATGCCTGAACATCGCAAAGGCCTTTTAGCCATGAGTGGCATGCGGGCTTTCATTGAGCATTGGGATAATGGGCGTTTTCATAAAATTGCTACCTACACAAAAGACGGCAATAAAGCCGCCGAGGTGATAATGAAAAGGGCAAAATATAAACATATCTGCACTTTAGAAAACCATATATTTGGTGAAGACTATCATCTTTATGAACGCCCCTTGACCAAAGTCACAAAAACTTATGATAAAGGCTTAAATGTTGAAGGAAGATTTGGGCGCTTTAAGAAAAGGCTAAAAAACTATTTAACCTTAGCCGGTAGAGTGAATTGATGTTTAATCGCTGAAAATATTGAAACATCAACTTTAGCCAACATCAGCGCTGTAAACCATAGGCCAACAGACCAAACTATAATGGCCAATAAAGAGGCAATTGCCGCCCCCATCAAATGATAGTCAGGCACAAGATAATAGTTAAATATCATAAGACTAGCTAGACCACATGCAACAGCTGGCAGGCTTGCATAGGGTTTATCATAAATTGACAAAACTAAAGAAGCTGGCCCAAAAATTGAGCGCACCAACAACGCAATACATAAGATAACCAGCGGCCATGCCCCCTCAACAAAATCTGGGCCAAAAATACCCAAAGCAAAGCGCCCAACAATTGCCACTCCAATTACCATAATAAACGCTAAACCAGTTGCCACCAAATTAGCTTGGCCAACCTTATTCAAAAAACCCTCTCGGTCATTATTCGCTTCAGATTCAAAAATATCAGGCAAAACAACTGCATAAACAGCTATCACGCCAAATGAAATAAGCATAAAAATTCTACCAATAACCCCAAAAACTGCTAAATCATGAGGTTCTAAATAAGAAGCAAGAATTATTAAATTTATCTCAAAGAAAAAATCAGTGGCTAAAGCAATTATTACCCAAGGAGTCGCAAAACGCCACCACCTCTTTACCTCAACTGGCCTTTGATCAACTTCATCAGGTATTTGCTTAATTGAGGAGGCAACCAAATAAAATTGCGCCAGAGCAATGATAATAAAAGCACCTGACATTAGATAAAGCATGTCCAGCAGAGCATTATCACCACTAAAATAAAATGCAGCAACAAAGAAAGAAGCAAACACTAATGATGGGCGAAAAAGAGCATCTGTTAGAAAACCAGCAAAAGGTCTTTTTAGGCCAATCAAAACAGCACTATTTATATAAATTATTGCAACCGAAATCGCCAATATTGTAATTGGAAGCCAATATAGATTCACCAATTGGCCAGTTTCACCAAACAAATTTGCACTAGGAATAATAATAATCGCCACCAACAAACCCATGACTATTACATGGCTATAGGAACGAAAAAGAAATTTTCGTAGCATAAAGCCATCTTTATTTGCACAATATTCTGCAACAAAATATGTGCTAATAGTTTGAAATCCCAAAGGCAAAAATGCCATTATAAGGCTCATTACAGCCATAATCAGCATATATTCACCAAGCACATGCGCTCCCCAAATTCGTGCAATACCAGCCTGAACAATAAAAATTATTCCCGCGCCAAGGATACGGGCAGCAAAAATTAAACTAGATTGAGATGCTAGGCGCCGCTTAATATCCATTTTTGTCACGTTTTTGGTCAGGCTTTGCAATATCAGAGCGAAAGCTAGATAGAAAATGTTTAATTGATAAAATCAAATCACGTGTAAAAAATGCAAACCTGCCAAATAATAATGGCATAAATTTACTAGAATAATTTGCAACAGGGGGAACAAGAGCTATTACACCTTTTGTCCCCACCATGCCCTTTTTAAATTGGTGTAAACCTTGAAATCCATCAGTGCCACCAAGGTCATAATATTTTGCCTTTGTATTATCGCGCAACCAGCGAATAATATGATAATGGATAAAATATCCAGCACGCAACCCTAATGCCTTATCAGAGGTTGCCCCATAAAGATAAACTGCAGTATCGCCAGTTTTAAATATCACCGCACCTGAAACAATTTCCTTTTTATGGCGCACAAAAAATAATTCTGGGCGCAGGCCATCATCTATTATTGCCATAAGGGCATCAATTGTATCCTCAAAGGCAGAATGATCAGGGAACTTTTTACGCCCACTCATTTGATTATAAAGTAATTTAAACTCTTCAATCCTATCACAGCTAGCCTGTTCAAAATGCAAGTCAGCTTTAAAAGATTTTTTTAAATGATAGCGCCATTTTTGTGCAAAGCTTGCAAGTAACTCCTCATCATTTTGGCGTAAGTTTACAAAATAACGGTTTGGAAAACGCAACTGCGATCCTTTTTTAAACCCACGTTCAAGTAAATATTCAAACTCATTATTCACTTCTTGCAAAGCTGCACGAGCCAATATTGAAACCATCATTTTTCGTTTCACATCATATTCTTTTAGTAATGTTTCAACACAAGCATCATAAATTTCTTTTTTATCAAATCTTGTATGATCTTTGAGCAATGGCCCCCATTTCAATATAGCTAAACTAGCTAGGTTTAACGGCAAAGCTTGCACCAAAACCAGCGCACCGCCAACAACTTCACCATTTTCAAAAAATAACACCGGTTCAAGACCAACCTTAGGCCAGCGATTTTTTGCAAAAATATAAAGCTGTTCCTGACATGCGCCATCAAACGAACTTATTATTTTATCCCAACTCTCACCATTGATATGTTCCAAGGTTAACAATTTACCACCCACTCTTGTGGTAGTTCTTATGTTTTCCATTTGTGATATTTCGCCTTTTGAGGCAATATTATTAGCAATAAAACTCATCTTTTAACTTTATTGTTGGCTTTCATTAAACCTATATTATAATACTTGCTGATAATGATTTCTCTAACGTTTTAAATAATCACAAAGATTATCTAAAATATGGTAACTAAAATATGACTGGATAAAATGGACTTAGTTCTTGGTGCTGGAATTGTTGGAGTTTGCACTGCCCTTCACTTGCAAGCGAGGGGACGCAATGTTGTGTTGCTTGACAAAAATGGCATTGGCAATGAGACCAGTTATGGCAATGCTGGCCTGATTGAGCGCACTGATCTTTCACCACGTATTTTTCCACGTGAACTAAACGAAATTCTAAAATATGCCAGCAGAAAAAACCCAAGTATAAACTATAACCTTTTGGACATGATAAAATTATCACCATGGTTATTACGCTATTGGCATAACTCAAACCCTAAAAATGTAGAAAAAATTATCCAAGACGTTTCTCCACTATTTATAGAC
>Ga0256839_1005957_pt1 | contig 10985 bp, 10 predicted proteins | sample 354166metaG_FD_185968 | JGI IMG/M metagenome (GOLD analysis project Ga0256839, IMG submission 185968) | Hydrothermal vent microbial communities from Mid Atlantic Ridge, Atlantic Ocean - 354-166 | ecosystem: Environmental > Aquatic > Marine > Hydrothermal vents | place: Atlantic Ocean: Mid... | reverse complement strand
TATGATCAAGTGTCAACATAAGTTTTCAAAAATCCGCCACCTTCTTTCGCGCGTGACGTCTCACGCTTGGTCGTTTATGCTGGGGCTCGAACCTATCTCTGAGGAAACGAAATGGCCGCGTCTGTAGCAAACGTCCACTCCGACTATTCTCGTCGCTCAGCACAGTGGGCGAGGATCCGCCACGCCCTTGAAGGACAGGACGAGATCAAAGAGAATGGCGTGGCTTATTTGCCGTCTCCTGATGGCATGACGCCGTCCGCCTATAATGCCTACAAGGAGCGCGCGCAGTTCTTCCCCGTTATCGAGCGAACGCTGCGCGGTATGTCAGGGATGGTATTCCGGCACCCCATCAAAGCAGAAATGCCGGCGCGCCTGGAGCCGCTGAAGGAGGCAGCCACGACTGACGGGCATTCGCTCGAGGTTATGGCCGAGAACGTGGTCAATGAGGTGCTGTCCGTTGGGCGTTATGGTATTCTGGTCGACTACCCATCAGGAAACACCACCGCAGCGTCCATCCCATACCTCGCAACCTACACCGCTGAGAACATCACGGATTGGAAGGTTCAACTCATTGACGGTCTTCGGACACTGACTCGCGTAGTCCTAAAAGACGACTTTGATTCTGGGGACGACGCTGACGACGTAGCAGAGATGCGTCTTGAGTTGCTTCTGAATGCGGACGGCAACTACGAAGTCCGCAAATGGGTCTCGCATGATGCGAAGAAGAAAGTCGGGAAGGATGAGACGGGGACCTTCGTGCTTGTAGAAGAGCCCGTGGTGCCCATGGTGAACGGAAAGCCTCTGCAGCGCATACCGTTCGTCTTCATTAACCCCTATGACCTGCGCCCTGAAGTCGAGAAGCCGCCGATGCTTGACCTGGTCGGCGTAAACATCGGGCACTACCGGAACTCCGCTGACTACGAGCACTCGCTGTTCCTCACGTCGCAGCCCACTCCTTGGGTGTCGGGTGCAATCAACGAGAAGAACAAACCCACCGAAATCGGCTCGGGCGCCTTCTGGATTCTTCCCGAAGGAGCACAAGCGGGCATGCTCGAGTTCAAAGGCGTGGGTCTCGAAGCTATGCGTCAGGCAATGCTAGACAAAGAGGCGCGCATGGGGGCTCTCGGTGCGCGGATGATCCAGGACGGCAAGAACCGTAACGAAGCGTCTGACACGGCGCGGATGCGCGGCAAAGGCGAGATGTCTCTGCTGACCAACGTAGTTAACATGGCAGAGGCAGGCATCGAGCGCGCGCTGCGTATCGCGGCGGAATGGGCCACAGGACGGCCCGACGAGATCGAGGTGAAGCTGAACCGCGACTGGATCGAGACGAAGATGGATCCGCAGACGCTGACCGCACTCGTGAAAGCATGGCAAGCCGGCGGCATGTCCCACCAGACTCTCTACGAGAATCTCCAGTCAGGCGAGATTGCTCCTGTGGATCGTTCTTATGCGGAAGAGAAAGACCTGATCGAAGAGGAGGGCGGCTATCTCGGTATGACTCTTCCCGAAGCGGCACTTACCGCGGCCTCTAAGTCACCGAAAGACACATCCGCGGTAGTAAGTGAAGAGGCCGCCGGTACACAGACGGCAGCAACTACTCGTTGATCTTAACTGGCACTGTGCGGTAAGTTACTTCGGGTGGAAATAAGCTATCCAACTGAAAACGGTCGCCCTAACGAGCGCCCGTTTCTCGTTGTTTAAACGTCTACCAGAATGAATGACCAGTAAGTTTCTTGGCACATTTGACCCACGCGGCGTGCAGACAATCTTCGGTCAGGTTCGACATTACGGAAGTCGAGCGCGACGCGGATCTGTCCGACTTGCTCAGAACCATGCGCAGAGCCTCGTCCGCCATCACCTGAGCAGACACACCGTCTTCGAACAACTCAACGGCCCACTGCGCCACGATGTGCTTTGCTGACGCTTCGACGAAGTAACCGGACCATCTCAAAGTGTAGAAGGGGTCTTTTTGTAGCTTCTGGATGTGCTCGGGCAGCGTGGTGGTCGAGAAGGTGTCGACCTCGTCGTAGGCCTCGCGCATCGTGACGGCGAGCAAATAATCGGCGTCCGTGTGCCGCAAGGTGCCATGAACCAGTTTTGTCCAAGCATCGAAATCCGCACGCTCGGTTCTGCGCATTTCGCGGTCTGCTGCACAGCGTGCTTCCTCTTCTTTTCGCTCGGCATTGAGACGTTCGCGCTCAGCCGTCGCGGCCTCAGCAGCAACAATTGCGTTGACCATATTCACAGGAGAGGCACCTTTCGAGACGTCCGCACCGGCTTTAATCGCCTTCTGATGCAGTTTAGTTTTGAGGATGCGCAGAGCATCGCCCCAGGCGTCTTCGGATTCCACGGAAGCGGACGACCCATCAGAACGCGTCGTCTGATAGTGCGTCGGCTGCATCGAGGTTTTCACTAGCTCGCGCAGAGCGTCGATTGTCGGGCATTCGGCAATGTCTTTTACCGAGCGTGCACCCGTGTCCTGGCACATTTCGAACGTTATGGCGCGGAAACCGCGTTCGATCGTCGTATAAGGGTCGCTGTAGGCAGCTTCCAAGGTGAGGCTGGATTCGTTGGCGTTCATTTCAAAGTCAGTCATAGCAGTCTCCGTTGTTTAAGCAAGCCGCGATAACGCGACTTGCGAAGTGTTTAGCGGTCAAGCGAAGCCATCATGCTACTCAGCGCAGCGTCGAGCGCGTCGCGCTCATCATCGCTAACCAGCCAGCCTGAAAGTTGCTCACGCAAGTCAGACAAGCGATCCATGTCGGCGTTGTCCAAAGCGTTTGCTGCTTCAACGAGCATTTCCGCTACTGTGTTCACTTCTTCCATTATGCCTTCTCCGTTGTTTACCAGCGACGCGCCGGCGTTGCATAACGTATAAGCGAGTTATACTCCTATGTCAACACCTTCTTTTAAGTATAACTGATTTAGGTTGGTCCTGTGATTGACATTGATTGGTGCTACGCCATTTGCGAGTGTGCTAATCCACGCCTGTTGGGCGTACTCACATAATGCCCAGGGAGCAGCTAATATGTATGGCCCAAGCCATCCCGTGTCTATTGATCAGCACATCCAGAAGTACCGCATCGGTCCCGACGAGGCTTTCCAAGACATGTGCTGGCGAATAGCCCACGAACTCGCCGACAACCCCCAGCACCTGACAGACATCTACATGTCGCTCCTTCACCAGCTATTCTTGCCCGCGGGACGCGTTCAACGAGCGGTCGGCGCACCAATGAGGATCTGCGCGCACAACTGTTTCGTGTCGGGAACCATCAAGGACGACTCCTTGGACATCATAGACAAGGTCTCGGAGGCATTCCAGACGATGCGCATGGGCGGCGGCATCGGCTATGACTTCTCGACGCTGCGGTGGCGAGGCGCTTTCATCAAGTCACTGCGTTCTACAGCATCAGGCGCGGTGTCCTTCATGGAGCCTTTCAATGCGACGTGTAAGACAGTTCGGTCCGCGGGTGGGCGGCGAGGCGCGCAGATGGGCGTCCTGCGCATCGACCATCCCGACATCGAGGAGTTCATCGACGCGAAGACAGCGGCGCTCGTTGACGACGTGCAGAAAGCGCAATTCTTGTTATCCCAGACGCGCTTCGACGACGAGGAAAAAGCAACCATACTGGACATCGTCGAGAAGGTCTCGATCCAGAACCGCTTGTCCGCTTTCAACGTGTCGGTAGCTGTGACCGACGACTTCATGACTGCCGCGCGCGACGGCGAGATGTTTTCCTTGGTTTTCGACGGTGAAGTAGTGCGCGAGGTCGACGCCGCCGCGCTGTGGGAGAAGCTGATGCGGTCGACATGGGATTGGGCGGAACCTGGCGTCTTGTTCATTGACCGGATCAACGAAATGAACAACCTCTACTACTGTGAAACGATTGCGGCAACCAACCCCTGCGGTGAGCAGCCTCTGCCGCCCTACGGTGCGTGCCTTCTCGGTTCGTTCGCAGCGCCCAAGTACATGCGCAAGTTTGGCGACGCCTGGTTCTTTGACTATGAGGCATTAAAAGCAGACATTCCCGGCATCGTGCGAATGATGGACAACGTTATCGACTCAGCGCTGTATCCCCTGCCTCAGCAGGAGAAGGAAGCCAAGGACAAGCGGCGCATGGGCCTCGGTATGACTGGCCTAGCGAACGCAATCGAAGCAATAGGTCACGCTTACGGTACGGATGCCTACATCACAGAGCAGTCCTTGATCCTTAGGACACTGCTGAACGAAACCTACCGCGCGTCGGCACTGCTTGCCGCCGAGAAAGGCGCGTTCCCGATGTGGGATGCTAATAAGTTCATGGCAGGCAAATTTGTTCAGTCAGGTGTCTTCGACGACGACGTGCTGGATCTCATCCGAACCCACGGACTCCGCAATTCGCACCTGACTTCCATTGCTCCCACGGGCACCATCTCGCTCACCGCGGACAACATGTCGTCTGGCATCGAGCCCGTCTTCTCTTACAAGACGGGCCGCGACATCATCAATCAGGACGGCGTGACCAAGCAGTATGTCGAGATTGATGACTACGGTGTCCGAGAGTTTGGCGTCAAAGGGCGTCGCGCAGATGACCTCACTGTATTTGAGCATGTCAAGGTCTATACCGAAGCACAGAAGTACGTCGACTCGTCTATCTCGAAAACCATCAACGTGGGCGGTGCTGTGACGTTCGAGGAGTTCGTGAGCGTCTACGTTGACGCGTGGGAACGTGGGGCGAAAGGTTGCACCACTTTCCGGATTGATGGTAAGCGGTTCGGGATCATGAAGTCACTCGACGATGTAGTGCCGGAAAACGAGGTAGAGCAACTTGAAATGGTTGCGACTGGTGATGCCTGTGGCTACGACCCCCTTACAGGCAAGGCCACTGGAGCCTGCGCCGACGATTGAGAGAGGAGCGGTCGGGTGGCAATTAATAAGGAAAAGAAAGGCCAGAAGAAATGACTCGCCTAGCACGCGCCACATCACGGATGGCGCGCGTTTCCCTTTGGGTAAACCGACGCACCGGGTACTTTGCCCACCTCACGATATGCGCCGAACTGTGGATCCTGGATCGTCGATTGCGTTACCGGACAGCGGACGCTATAATGCTATTAATCTCCTGGGGGCGATCCCATTGCCGAAAGCAGTACGAGACCTATGGTATCAATCAACGAACGCTTCTTTGATTTCCAAGTAGCACAGCAAGTGCGCTGGATACGCCTCCAGAACAACGATGTGAAGGAGGCTCTACGGCTCCTTCGAGCAACTGAGAACAATGTCAAAGCTCTCTTGGACATTACAGACATGAACGCGCGCTTCACAGTGGCTCGTTTAAACGCGTTACAAGCTCAAGTTACGAACTTGATTAGCGCCCTCAGCGCGCAGATGACGCCCGTACTTATCGACAACGTGCGCAGTGTCTCCAAGGTTGCCGCAGAGATCGAGGAAGCAGCTTTTGCGCGTATCCTTCCCGAGGGTCTTGATGTGACAACGCCCAACCTGGGCGTGCTACAATCGGCGGTTATCTCGTCGCCATTTAACGGAGCACCAATTGGCGACTGGGTCGATGCGTTCCACCGCTCACTTAACGCGACCACTTGGAACACCATTGTCGAGGGAATTACCGAAGGTGCAACGCGCGAGCAGATCACCCGCAATCTTCTAGGCACACGCTCGAACAACTTCAAAGACGGTACCTTACAGGCACGCCGCAGGGGGCTCGAGGCTCTCGTGCGCACCTCCACGAACCACGCGACCAATCAGGGGCGGCAGAAGGTATGGGAGGCGAACAGCGACTTGCTCAAAGGGGTCCGTTGGGTCTCGACGCTCGACACGCGGACATCCCCCATCTGCCAGGAACGGGACGGAAAGGTAGGTCCTGTAGTTGATTCTCCTAACTGGCGCCCGCCCAGCGGTTCGTCTCGACTCGATCCTCCGTTTGCTCGACCTCCGGCGCATATCAACTGCCGGTCTACAACGGTCGCGGTTACTAAGTCCTGGAAGGAGCTTGGATTCAACGCCGAAGACCTGCCGCCCGGAACTCGTGCTTCCATGGATGGGCAAGTCCCTGGAAATATCACATACTTTGAGTGGCTTAAGAAGCAGTCACCGGAAATTAAAAAAGAAGTACTCGGGCCCGCCCGCCTCAAGCTATGGGAGCAAGGTAAGCTCACCCCGGAGCAGTTCATAAATGATAAGGGGCGCTTATTTAGCTTGGATCAATTAAAGAGCAGGTTCGCTTCGAAGACCGCAACTAGGAAGCAAATAAGCTCTCCTGAGCTTATCGACGTGGGGGGCTTTACCGCTAAAGATTTTGACTTGCCCCGCCTACCCACCGAGGCCGAAATTGCTGCCGCAGGCATTGACCTAAATAAGACGGCTAAGTACCTTAAGATATTTAAAGGCAAGGCAGGAGGGCCCGCTGCCATGCGGTCGGTTAAAGAGAAGCTTAGTAAAGCTATGCGAGGTGCACCTGCTCCAAAGCCGGTAGTTACCGCGGCAAGAACAGCAGTTAAGCCGAAGCCAGCAGTTAAGCCGAAGCCAGCAGTTAAGCCGAAGCCAGCAGTTAAGCCGAAGCCAGCAGTTAAGCCGAAGCCAGCAGTTACTAGCAGACCACAGGGAGTGAAAGCATCCTTTACGTCCGAAGATATGGTAAAGTTTGGGCAAGAAAGGTCCGTTACTATAGCAGAGCTCGAGCTGAAGAAGGTTAAAGCCGCCAAAGTGCTGGAGGCGCAGAAAGGTCTCCCGGGGGAAAGGGCCGCGCGCGAAAAACTCCACAAAGCAAGAGCTGCCTGGATGACTGCTAGGGCGGAACTAAAGTCCGACGCCCTCGAGAAAACCTTCGGTGACTGGGATTGGGAAGAAGGCTCGGTGTTCCGCACGCCAGTCAAGTCTAAGCGGCTTTCTGACGCGGATGCTATAATTCGTAAAATGCTGCACCCTTCAGTACGACCCAAAGTCTCTGTCCGTATAGACAAAAGCTACGTTAGAGAGTACTACAACCACGGGGCCATCCATGTGAGGCCTACTTCCAAGCTCAGCACTGTGGTCCACGAAATAATCCACGACGTCGAATTCTCTCATCCGAGAATCTTAAGTAAAACGCGAGAGTTTCTTAATTACAGGAAGGGGGCGGAGGGCAGTGAACTTTTCCGCGGGGAAGAAGTTTACCGTGATATGTGGGCTAAGCGAGGCGGTTCTACCTATACGGGGAAGTTGTACCCCGACGCAACCGAGATACTCACGACGGGGATAGAACGGCTGCTGGCGGACCCTATTGACTTCGCTTCCAGGGACCCAGAGTTCTTTGATTTCTTAATAGAGGTGTTCCATGGTCTCGTTTGAGGTAAACCTACCAGAGGGAAATTACCCCGTAGCTGTGCTGCCAAGCGGCGACTTCGAGGGGCCATCTGAATTTATAACTCAGATGGTTACTTTCGACTTCGAGACATTCAGCCCGGGTGAATATTACTGGTCTTTCGAGGAAGCCTTGGTTGCGTTCGTGGAGTTCTACACCTATTCTTGGTTGGAAGAACCCACAATACCCAATACTCCTTCGGTAAAGAACAGGATATACTAAGCTGTGGCACGAAGGCGGGATCGCTCCTGAGCGTTTCCAAAACGATCTTGGGCGGCGCCACACGCTCGCTGAACTGAAACGCAACGCCCCACAGGCGTTTGAAGAAGCAGGCCTCTGATATGCGCAAGAATTTCGACATGATCCAAGGATGGGTTGCTACCCATGAAGGTGGCTATGTGAACCATCCTCGTGACCCGGGCGGGGCTACCAACAAAGGGGTGACTCAGCGCGTCTATGACGGCTGGCGGCGCGCGAACGGATTGCCGACGCAATCGGTGCGTTCCATAACCGAGGACGAGGCCGTGACGCTCTACCGGACGCAGTACTGGGATACGGTCAAAGGTGACCAACTGCCTTCAGGCCTCGACTACGCCGTCTATGACTTTGCTGTGAACTCAGGTCCTTCGCGCGCAGTCAAGTTCTTGCAGCGCGTCATCGGTGTTGCTGCTGACGGGCAGATGGGCAACGTCACACTTGGCAAGATCAAAGAGCTCGAATATGAGAACGAGATCGACGACATTGTGGAAGAGCTCTGCACCGCTCGCTGGAACTGGATGAAGACCTTGTCTACGTTCAAGACGTTTGGTCGTGGATGGACCCGCCGTGTCATGGGCGACGAGATCGGCGTCCAGGACGGCGACTCGGGTGTTATCGACCGTGCGTGGAAGCTCGCACGAGGCGCCGAGAACATTGCTGAGCCGACTAAACCCGCGGCAGGCAAGGCGCTCGAGGAGGACACGAAAGTCACCACGCGCATCCGCCAAGGCATAAACCTCGACACCATCGGTAAGATCGCGGGCGGTGGTTCGATCCCGACCGCAATCGTTGCAGCCTCGCAGGATGAAGGCCCGATGCAGTATGCTCTGTCCGGCGCGGTTGTGATTGCCGCTCTCCTGGGCGCGGTCGTCGTCTACAAAGTCCTGTTCTCGAAAGCTGCCGCCGCGGCGTAGAAAAGAATACCTCCCTAACGGGTTCTCAGTCATCTCTGATCCCGAAGGTTACACTGCACCCGGTGAAGAAGCGTAAGACCTTCTTTCTTCTATAACTGAGTGGGTGTCAAGCGCAATGTTGTGTTGCGCTTGATGACGCCCGCCGCTAACATGCTCCCAACCAGATAAGGAGAGCGGCTGATGGGCGGTAACTCGATGCGGAAACAGCGACAGCAAGAACGAAATTGGCAACCACCGCAGATCGAGACCTTGACTCAGAGACAGGCTACTTATCTGGGGCTACTCGACGATAACAATTGCACGATAGCAGCGGGACCCGCTGGTACGGGCAAGACGTTCGTCGCATGTGCATGGGCCGGTGCTCAGTTGCACGCAAAGCACTTCCACAGCATTATTTTGACACGACCCAACGCAGGCGTGGGCAGGACACTTGGAATGCTCCCGGGTCGCATCGAGCAGAAGATGGCACCTTGGGCGCGCCCTCTTGCTGCCGTGTTTAAACGGCAGATGGGGGCGAAGCGATACGACGAAGCCGTGAAGGCTCAGACGATCCAGATTCAACCCCTGGAGCACATCCGCGGCCTGACATTCGACAATTCTTGCATGATCATCGACGAGGCGCAGAACACGACACCGGCTGAGATGAAAGCGTTCCTGACGCGTGTTGGCGAGCATTCTTCAATCATCATCTCGGGCGACGAATCACAGTCAGACATCCACTCAACACAGAACGGGTTGGCTTGGGCGCTGCGTGCGGTAGACCGCGGTTTCGTACCGGATGTGGGGCGCGTGCAGTTCACTCATGCAGACGTCGTGCGCTCCGACCTGTGCAAAGCGTGGGGGCTCGCGTGGGAGCACCTGGAAACGGAGCAGCGTGAGCGAGTTGAACGAAAAGATGCTCCCAGCTATCAAGGGAGCCTCAATCGAATTCGTGATGGTGCGTTGATTTAGAACGAGCGCTCGTCCCACGCGGTGAGCATGTCACGCTCCAGTTCATCCGTCCAGCCGTCTTCGTCAATGTCAGCGTTGGCATAATCGTCTTCCGGATGCGGCTGTGGTGGTCCGACGTAGAACGGATTGCGCTCCCAAGAATAGAAAGGGGGCAGTATCCAAGCGCAGTCGGTACGCTCGTTGCCAACGTCGCGAGCATATTCGCGAGCGGAATCTAGGTGTGTTGCAAGTGTCATGTTCTCAGTCTCCATTGATGGGCGCGGCCCTAAGGCTGAGCACTTGGCTCAGGATTTATCGGCGCGTTCGTCAGCGTTCCAAGCAGCAAAACCAGTTTCGGTGAGACCCATGCCGCTGTCGCCGGGGTCGCTACGCTCGATACAGACCCAAATAAGCCCTTTGTTCTGCAGAGACGACATGGCCCCGCCGAGAGCTTTTTCCGAGATGCCCAGTTCGGCGGCGCGTTCGGCGGCCCAGATGTAAGTGTTAACGTCGTTGGCGCTTTCCGGAACGGCACCGTTGATCTGGTTCATTTCGCAGCGGGCGATTGAGTTCAGCAGGTCGATTTCGTTTTGGGTAAGGTGGATCATGACAGCCTCCGTTGTTCGTCGTTTCGATGCCACAACGTATAAGCGAGTTATAGATTGGTGTCAACACCTTTCTTAGAGTACCATTCAAGACCTTATTTTCTCTATAAAGCGCTTATACCTTACTCGATAAGTCGCTTGCGACGAGCACAACCTTCTTCTATCTTCAGTAAGGACCGAACAAACTCGAGGGCCTCGAGAAGCGGTCTAGGCAGAGCCGAAACGAAAGGAAGCTATCAATGCCCGACGACCCGAAACCCGGCGACGAAGGATACACCGCCACAATCGACGCTAGCACTCCTGAGGTGAAAGCACTCATTGACGCCGCCGTGAAAGAAGCGACTTCTGGACTGGCATCAAACCGCGACGAGATTCTGGGCGAGAAGAAATCTCTGCAACAGAAGCTCGACGAGATGACGAAGACCTGGGGTGGCTACGACCCCGATGCGGTCAAGAACATCATGTCGCGGTTGGAAAACGACGAGGAGGCAAAACTTCTCGCGGAAGGCAAGACGGACGAAGTGATCGAACGCCGCACGGAACGCCTCAAGGCCGACTACGAGGCGAAGATCGCGAACCAGGAAAAGGCCATCGCCGAGCTTAACGGCAGCTACGAGAAGGCTCAAAGCACCGTCAAGCAACTCAAGGTCGAAGGTTCTTTGCGGCAAGCGGCCGCCGAGCATGGTCTCGTCCCGTCCGCAATCGAAGACGCCCTTGGGCGCGCGATGAATGTCTTCTCTGTCGGTGAGGATGGAAAACTGATCGCCGAAGAAGACGGTCGGACAGCGTTTGGCAAGGATGGCGTTACACCGCTCACACCTGCCGAGTGGCTCGAAACTATGAAGGAGAAGGCGCCGCACTGGTTCCCTGCTCCTCAAGGTGGCGGAGCCGGCGGAGGTAGCGGTAAGGGCGGTGGCGCCCACACTATCAGTCGTGCG
>Ga0256839_1005956_pt1 | contig 10987 bp, 12 predicted proteins | sample 354166metaG_FD_185968 | JGI IMG/M metagenome (GOLD analysis project Ga0256839, IMG submission 185968) | Hydrothermal vent microbial communities from Mid Atlantic Ridge, Atlantic Ocean - 354-166 | ecosystem: Environmental > Aquatic > Marine > Hydrothermal vents | place: Atlantic Ocean: Mid... | reverse complement strand
CCAACCTTCTGATCCGCAGATCCCCACGAGCCGTCCACCAGCGTCCACAGCAGTCCAGGAGCGTTGCCGCACAAGGCTCCCGCGTCCACCGGCGTCCACAGCCGTCCACCCGGATCCACAGCGAATGGCTCCCAACTTGGCTCCCAGCCGCGGCCCGCAGTGTTAGCATGATATCCGTGCTATCGTGCGATCGATGATCCGGGGCTTCCGTGATCGAGCAACCGAGGACCTGTTCAATGGTCGCAATTCGAAGGCTGCTCGCCAACGGCTGCCCCACGCGCTGTGGAAGGTGGCGACGAGAAGGCTCGACGCACTTGACCAAGCCGAGACCCTGGACGACCTGCGAGTGCCACCCGGCAATCGCCTCGAGGCACTCCGTGGAGACCGTCGAGGGCAGCACAGTATCCGGATCAACGATCAATACCGAATCTGTTTCCGATGGACGGAAGCGGGGCCGGTCGATGTTGAGGTAGTCGACTACCACTGAGGTGACGATGGTCCGCATTCCAACTCATAGACAGCCGACACATCCAGGGGAGATGCTGCTCGAGGAGTTCCTCAAGCCGCTCGGCCTGACCCAACGTGAACTCGCCGAGGCCATCGGGGTGCCCTACCAGCGAGTCAACGAGATCGTGAACCAGCGGCGGGGGATCACCCCGAGCACTGCACTCAGGCTCGCCAAGTACTTCGGCACCTCCCCCGGGTTCTGGATGAACGGTCAAGCACGGTGGGACCTCTACCACGCCCAGCAAGTCGAAGGAGATGAGGTCCGGCGCATCCAGCGTCATCCTCGTGCCGCATCGGGGTGAGCAGCCTCTGCCCGAACGCCGAGAACGTCAGAAGGCCGATCGGCGAGCCTCATGCCAAACCGCTGAGCGAGGGCCTCGCCTGGCCAGTCACGCCCTCGCTCCGATGGAGAATGGCTCCCGAGAATGGCGCGCCCGGCCCATCGGCCAGCCCCCGGCCCCACCCCCGACGCGACGAAACCCCCGGCTGACCGGGGGTTTCGCGTGGCACGCCCGGAGGGACTCGAACCCCCAACCTTCTGAACCGCAGATCCCCACGACCCGTCCACCAGCGTCCACAGGAGTCCAGGAGCGTTGCCGCACAAGGCTCCCGAGTCCACCGCCGTCCACCCCGATCCACAGCGAATGGATACCAACTTGGCTCCCGGACCGGTTGCGCTATCGAGCAGTCGCGATACCATACTGTCATGGCCAAGCAGACCACCGTCCGTCTTCCCGAAGAGCTCGCCGCCGAAGCCGAGGCCGTCGCCCGGGTGAAGGGCACGAGCGTCAACGCCCTCATCATCGAAGCGCTCCAGGCCGAGATCGAACGGGTACGCCAGGACGAGAACTTCACCAGCCGTGCCAGGGAGCTCCTCGAACGTGACCGGGAGCTCCTCGAGCGCCTGGCCCGGTGACCCGGTACATCACGCTGGCCGAGTACTTTTGGCTCGCCGAACAGGTCACTGGAGTCGACGCAGCAACTCTCATCCACCGGTCCCGCGTCGACCTCGCCGATTCGGCCCTTCACGCACCCCAGGCGGGGTTCAGCAACGTCGAGTTCTACCCCGACCTGTATGACAAGGCGGCGGTGCTGGTCTGCCGCCTCACCTGGAACCACCCGCTGCCCGACGGGAACAAGCGGGCCGCCTGGGTAGCGCTCGTCATGTTCATCGATCTCAACGACGGATCGTGGGAACCCGATCCACCGGTTGTCGACGAGGCCGAAGCGGCCATGCAGGCGATCGCCGCCGGTGAAGTCGATGAAACCTGGGTGGCCGGGTGGCTGAGAGAACGGGTCCGGTTTCCCGACGGTGACTGACGAGTTCCGTGGTCGAAGTCGATGAAACCGCTCCAAGCGTCCGTAGGTCCTTGTACACCTCAGACGCCGGAACCCCGGCCGGAGCAGGGGTTTCGCGTCGCACGCCCGGAGGGACTCGAACCCCCAACCTTCTGATCCGTAGTCAGACGCTCTATCCAGTTGAGCTACGGGCGCAGGCTCTCGTTCACCAAGAACCAGGGACAGGGCAAGAGTAGTCCCACCTGGCCTCATCGGAAACCCGCCGACGCGGAGGAGCCCCGCGAGGCCAGCTGAACCTCCCGGGGCTCTCCACGGTCGTCCGCCGACGGCGAACGACCAGCTCCGCGCAGAGCACGTCCGATACCGAACGCTCGCCCCACCTTGTGTGTCAGGCCGTGAGGCCGTCGTTTCCGGTGAGACCCGCCCACCGTACCAGCCGGCCACCGTCCACACCCGGGTCTTTGGTCCTTCGGTTTCGCGTTCTGGCGGAGAGGGAGGGATTTGAACCCTCGAGGAGGCTGTTCACCCCCTACTCGCTTAGCAGGCGAGCGCCTTCGACCACTCGGCCACCTCTCCAGGCGTCCCCGCCGGGACGACGGCGGAAAGCTACCAGGTGGAGACCTGGCGGCGTTCCGCGGAGGGAGTGGGATTCGAACCCACGGGACCCCTCACAGGGCCCAACGGTTTTCAAGACCGTCACCTTCGTCCGCTCGGTCATCCCTCCGAGACAGGACAGAGCTCCCGACCATGATGGTGGCCGAGGTCGGGCACCGCCGACGACGGTCCCCGTGGCGGAGGGGGTGGGATTCGAACCCACGAGGAGGCGTCAACCCCCTACGGCATTTCGAGTGCCGCGCACTAGGCCAGACTATGCGACCCCTCCGAGCCGCCCCTTCGGGGCGGGACGGGCAGTGTACCGAGCGGAGGGAGCGGGATTTGAACCCGCGAGGGGGCGTGAACCCCCAACGGCATTTCCAGTGCCGCGCACTAGGCCAGACTATGCGATCCCTCCAAACGCCCGGACGAGCTGCCCGGGCGTCGTTCAAGTCTACCGTCGCTCCACCACCCCGTAGGCTTAGCCCTTCATGGAACGACGGTGGATGGAGCTCGCCCTCGACCAGGCCCGCCAGGCCCCGACCCACGACGACGTGCCCGTCGGGGCCGTTCTCGTCGGCCCGGACGGGCAGGTCGTCGCCGCCGACCGCAACCGAAAGGAACAACGCCGCGACCCCACCGCCCATGCCGAGATGTTGGTGCTGCGACGCGGTGCCGCCGAAGTCGGCACCTGGCGGCTCGACGGCCACACCCTCGTCGTCACCTTGGAGCCGTGTCCGATGTGCGCCGGGGCTGCGGTGTGGGCCCGGGTCGAACGGATCGTGTACGGAGCCGCCGACCCGAAGGCCGGAGCCTGCTGGAGCCTCTACAACATCCCCCAGGACGAACGGCTCAACCACCGGTGCGAGCTCGTCGCCGGGGTCCTGGAGGACGACTGCGCCGCGCTCCTCACCGAATTCTTCACCCGCCGTCGCTGACCCCGACCTCCCGGAGACGGCGAGCCAGTCGGGGAAGGGAACGGAGCGCGAAGAGGGCCGCGCGCCGTGACACCAGGCCGGAGGCGGGGGCGATCACGACGTGGCGGAGCCCGACGGAGCCGAGACCTCGCAGCGCCGACGCCACCCTGTCGGGGCTCCCCCAATACATCTGCTCCTCGACCAGCTCCACGGGGACGGCGGCGATCGCGTCCTCCAGCTCGGTGTGGGTGTAGGCGGTGGGGACGAAATCCACCATCCCCCGGAACCCGTCCCCGAAGGGGTGGGTGGCTCCTGCCGCCTTCCACGCCCAGTCGGGGGCGAGGAGGGCCAGATACCGGATCGCCCGGGACTCGAGGAGACGGTGCGCGGCCTCGTCGCTGGGACCGAGGACGACGAAGGCCTGCATCCCGGGGACGATCCGTTCCGGGTCCCGGCCGGCACGCACCGCCGCATCCCGGATGCGGTCGAGGGAGGCCCGGTAGGCGTCGGGGGTCATCGGGATCGTCGGATACCACCCGTCCCCGAACCGGCCGGTGAGCTCCAGCATCCGAGGGCCGTGGGCGGCGATCCACACCTCCGGTCTCCTCCCCGGAGGTGCCTCCAGGTCGAGATGTCCTCCGTCGAGGCGGAAGAACTCTCCTTCGAAACGGAGCGGACCTTCACCGTCGAGGCAGAGCCGCAGCACCTCCAGGGCTTCGGCCAGCCGGGCCACCGGGCGGGAGAAGTCGAGACCGAAGGGTTCGGTGTTCTCCCGCTCCCCCGGCCCGATCCCCAGAATCGGGGGTCTGCGGGTGAGATGGGCGAGGGTGAGGAACGCCTGGGCGATCACCACCGGATGCCGGCGGATCGGCTCGGTCACCCCGATGCCGAGCTGCAGACGGCCCAGACGGGAGGCCAGATGCCCGGCCAGGACCTGGATGTCGAAGTAGGCGTCGGGCGAGCCCGAGCCCCGCGCCATCCAGGTCAGCCGGTCATCCCAGATCGACGGGGCGAACCACCCGACGAGGTGGTCGGGCAGCCACACCGAATCAAGGCGGAACAGCCGGGCGAGACGCACCATCGCCCGGGTCTGGCGGATCGGGGGCGTCGCCCCGACGCCGATCCCCACCTCCATCCGAATCCTCCCTCTGCCGACGGAACCGAGAGCCTATCCGGATCCCACGGAAGCCCAACTCCCCCGAACCGCTACCCTCGGTGTGGCGCGTGCTAAGCGGGGCGCTAGGGGTGCCCTGAACCCGAAACCCTCTCCATGCGGGGCCGAACCCCCCGCCCGAGGGTGGGAGCTCGCCGACCCGTGCGTCGGGTACGGGGCGTCGACGGTCGGGTCCTGCGCGGCGGAGCACCGTGAACCGGGTCAGGTCCGGAAGGAAGCAGCCCTCAGCGGAGCGCTCCGGGTGCCGCAGGAGTGCCTGGCCCGAGCCCACGACTCGGCGTCGGCGGAGGGTGTCCCATTCGACGGCGGGGTGCACGCGCACCCCACATCCGACCTCTCATCCCGCTCCGACGGCCTCCAGCAGCTCCCGGTCGCGGGTGCTCAGGGTTTCGCCGCGGTACCGGCGGGACAGGGCCTGCACCAGCTCGGCCAGCGAGCTCGCCGGGTCGTCACCGGCGACCGCCTCCAACCGTGCCGCGTCCTCCCCCCTCCAGTCGGAACCCACGATCCGGCCGTCCGCCGCCACCGCCACGACGAGCCCTTCGAACTCGACGCCTCCCCGGGTCGGCTCGACGAACGGACGGAGGAGGACCACCATCCGCGACGCCCCCTCGGTGAGCTGCTCCAAGGAACGGAACGAGAGCGAGTCCCGGCCGAACCGGATCGTCGAGGACGGAGGCGGGGACTGCGGGTAGGTGTCGAGGATCCGGGCGTCGGCCGCCGACACTTCGTAGACGAGCACCCGAGGCTCCCCGGTGTTGCCCACCTCGGCCACGTTCCCGGCGACGTCCTTGGCGACGAACCGGACCGCCGCCGGATCCACCTCCACCACCCTGGTGACGAAGAGGAGGTCGTCGGCGAGTCGCGGCCCGCCTCCCCCGCAGGCCCCGACGGCCAGGACCGCCACCAGGGTGACGAGGCGGAGCCGTCTCATCTGCGAAGCACCGCTCCGTAGACGAAACCCAGCGGCCCCATCCGCCACAGGGCCTCCAGCCGCAGCGGACCCGACGAGAACAGCTCCTCGGGCGGAGCCAGCTTGTCGAGGGACCGGTGGAGATACCAGTACTCGCCCGGAGCCCGCACCGCCAGCCCGGCCAGCGGCAGCACGACCGCCGTCCCCAGCCGATGCAGCCGAGCCGCCCACCGGCTGCGGGGTCGAGCCAGATCCACCACCACGGCGACCCCGCCGGGTCTGAGCACCCGGGCGATCTCCGACAGGGTCTCATCGACCGAGGTCAGGTTCCTGAACACGTAGGCGCTGAACACCCCGTCGAAGGACCCGTCGGCGAAGGGGAGGCGTTCGCCGACCCCCACCACCCTCAGCCGGATCGGGCTCAGCGCCAACATCTCCCGCACCGGGTCGAGGGCCACCACCTCCCGCCCTTCGAACACCGGCAGCGCCGCACCGGTGCCGCTCCCCAGGTCCAGCACCCGCCCCGGCGGCAGGTGTTCCGCCCCTCGACGTCGCCAATCCTGCTCCCGTCCCACCGACAGCACCCGGTTCAGAAGGTCGTACCGGCGGGCGATCCGAGCGAAGATCCGGTCGGGGGGACGGCTCACGGAGTGAAGGCGTCGAAGCCGACGTAGGGGCGAAGCGCCGCGGGCACCGCCACCGTCCCGTCGGGCCGCTGGTGGTTCTCCAAGATGGCGATGAGCACCCGACCCACCGCCACCGCGGTCCCGTTCAACGTGTGAACCAGATGGGTCCCCTTCTCGCCGCGGGTCCGCACCTTCAGCCGCCGGGACTGGAAGTCGGTGGTGTTCGAGCAGGACGTGATCTCCCGGTACCGCCCCTGGGAGGGGAACCACGCCTCGATGTCGTATTTCTTCGCCGCCGACGCCCCCAGATCCCCGGCGGCGACGTTGACGACCCGGTAGGGGAGCTCCAACGCCTGCACCAGCGACTCCTCGATCGCCAAGAGACGCTCGTGCTCGTCTCGGGACGCGTCCGGCTGGCAGAAGACGAACATCTCCACCTTGTCGAACTGGTGGACCCGGAAGATGCCGGTGGTGTCCTTCCCGTAGGTGCCGGCCTCCCGACGGAAACAGGTCGAGAACCCGGCGTAGCGGATCGGGAGCGCCTCCGGCTCGAGGATCTCGTCGGCGTGGTAGGCGGCGAGGGACACCTCCGACGTCCCCACCAGATACAGGTCGTCCTGGGGGATGGCGTACACCTGCTCTCGGTCGCCCGGGAAGAACCCCGTGCCGAACAACGCCATCTCCCGGACCAGGACCGGCGGCACCATGGGGGTGAACCCCTCTCCCACCAGACGCTCCATCGCCCAGCGGACCAGGCCGAACTCGAGGAGCGCACCCTGGCCCTTGATGTATCCGAACCGGGTGCCCGACACCTTGGCCGCCCGGGCGGTGTCGATGACGTCCAGGCGCTCACCGAGGGTTGCATGGTCGGCGAACTCGAAGTCGAAGACAGGAGGTTCCCCGACCCGCTTCACCTCGACGTTGTCCTCTTCGGTGAATCCGTCGGCGGCGGTCGGGTCGACCAGGTTCGGGAGGGTGATCCACGCCTCCCGGAACTCCTCCTCGAGGCGCTCCACCTCCTCGTTGAGGGCCTTGTAGCGGTCGGCGAGCTCGGAGGCCCGGGCGATCGCCTCCTGCTTCTCGTCACCGGCCAGACGGGCGATCTCCTTCCCGAGCCGCTTCTGGGTCGCCCGTACCTCCTCGGCCTCGTGGCGGACCTTCCGGATCTTCTCGTCGAGGGCGACGAGACGGTCCAGGTCGACGTCGACGCCGCGCCGCCGCAGGGATTCGGCGATGCGTTCCGGTTCGGAGCGGAGCAGTCCAACGTCGAGCACGGAGAGGATGCTACCGGGCCTAGCCTCCGTCACCGTCGTCGACGTGGGGGGTGGTGGTGGTCGACTCCGTCTCGGTGTTGATCCTGAACTCGACCAGTCGGGCGTTGTCGTCGGTCTGCTTCTCCGGATCGATGACCCCGACCCTCACCGAGACCGCGTAGGCGCCGCCGGGTTGGACGGGGAGATCGATGAAGGAGGCCACCGTCTTCTCTCCCGGACCGAGGGCGTCGACCTCGAGGCTTCTCGTGTCGACCACCTCCCCGCCCGAGAACAGGTCGAGGAACACCGTCTGCGGCTCGGCGGGGATGTTTCCCCGGTTCTCCACCACGACGTCCACCGTGAGGGTGTCGGTGGCGATCACGACCAGGTTCTCGTCGGCGTCGAGGAGCCACTCGGGTTCGGTGGTGATCTGGCCGAGGGCGAGCTCGGCACGGAGCTGGAGGGGACTCTCGGGATCCTTGGCGTTCTCCGCGTACGAGGTGGCGGCGGTGAGGATCGGGAACCCGGCGGGGAGGAACCGTACGTCGGGGAAGGGCGACACCGGCTGGGGGAGCTCCGGGTCGCCCATCGCCGTCACGAACTCGGCGTAGAGGCGGTCCCCGGCCCGAAGGTCCAACAGGGCGTCGACGATCCCGTCGGCGGCGGTGACGGCGAAGGGATCGTCGGCGGCGAGGAGCACCTGGGTGCGGAAGGCCTCGAGGCCTCCCTTCCACACGTCCACGGCGAGCCGGGCGACCACCGCCTGCCCCGAATAGGAGAGGTCGGCGGGCAGGTCGGCCAGGAAGGTCTCCACCTCCGACAGGGAGCCCTGCAGGTCGGCGATCACCCCTTCGAACTCGGACCGTTCCACCGCGGGCATCCGCAGCAGAAGATCCTGGAAGGTCCCGGCGTCCCGTTCGAGCCGCACCGTCTCGTCCCGAAGATCCTCCAAGGCGACCGACGACGTGCGCGTTCGCTCACCCAGGGATCCGAGGGTGACGGCCAGCAGGGCCGCCGCCGCCAAGGCGACGGTCCACAGAAGGCGCCGACGACGTGAGGGTCGCCGGGTGACGTCCGAGAACATGAGTGGGCGAGGGGGGACTTGAACCCCCACGGGCGTAACCGCCCACAGGATCCTGAATCCTGCGCGTCTGCCAATTCCGCCACTCGCCCGTGGCAGGGCGGGATGGTAACAGCGCCCCCGGCCCCGGGAGACGGGCCGAAGCACCGTACACTCCAGTCGATGAATCTCGCCCGCGCCATCGAGCGGCGCCTGGAAGGGCTCCTCGACGGGCTCGCCGCCCGCATGTTCACCGGTGCCCTCCACCCGGCCGAGCTCGCCGACCGGCTGGTTCGGGAAGCCGACCTGGCCGAGACGGTCGGGGATCGGGGCCCGGTCACCGCCAACCGGTACGTCATCGCGGTCAACCCTCGGCACCTGCCGGAGGATTCCCACCGGCGCACCGTCGCCGAGGGGCTCGCCGCCGTCCTCGAGGACGTCGCCGCCGAGCGGGGATGGCGACTCGAAGGGCCGGTCGAGGTCGAGTTGGTCGGCGACCCCGGCCTGACGGCGGCCACCGTCCGCTGCACCTCCGAGGTCGTGCCCGGGCGACGTCCGCCCTGGGCCCGCCTCGTCGGGTCGGGTCTCGACGTGCCTCTCGTCCACAACCGGGTCCTGATCGGACGTTCGCCCCGCTGCGACGCCGTCGTCCCCGACGACTCGGTGAGTCGCCGCCACGCTCTCCTGTGGCGGGAAGGGGGCAGGGTCCAGGTCGAGGATCTCGACTCGGCCAACGGGACCACCGTCGACGGCCGCCCCGTCGAGGGTCCCGCAGTGGTCGAACCGGGATCGGTGCTCGGGCTCGGTGCGATCTCCCTTCGGTTCGAGCCCCGGTGATCCGACGATGCCCGACGTCCTGCTCACCGTCCTGCGGCTCATCTTCCTGGCCCTCGTCTACCTGTTCCTCTGGCAGGTGGCTCGGTCCATCTCCGACCATCTGGGGCTCCGGTGGCAGCGGGAGACCCGCCGACGGGGGACACGGGTGGTGGTGGTCCGATCCGAGACCCAGTCGGGTCTCGACTTCACCGTCCGGGACGCGGTGGTTCTCGGCCGGAGCCCAGAAGCGGACATCGAGCTCGCCGATCCCTACGCTTCCGAGTTCCATCTGCGACTGGCGACACGGGACGGCCGCCTGGTCCTCACCGACCTGGGCTCGACCAACGGCACCTACGTGAACGGTCGCCGGGTGACCGCCCCGGTCGAGCTCAACCGGGGCGACGCCATCCAGGTGGGCAAGACCGTGATGGAGGTCAAGTGAACTACCAGTGGGCAGCGGCCACCCATCGGGGACGGGTCCGGGCGCACAACGAGGACGCCGTCCACCCGGAGACGGCCGGACGGGGATCCGGACCGGTCGTGCTGATGGTGGCCGACGGGATGGGAGGCCACGTCGCCGGGGACATCGCCTCCCGCACGGCGGTCGAGGTCGCCGTCGCCACCGACGCCGCCCCGGCGGAGCGGGTGGAGGCGGCCAACCGGGCGATCCTCGACGAGGTGAACCGCCGCCCCGAGCTGGCGGGGATGGGCACCACCTTGACGCTGGTGGAGCTCGGCGCCGACGGCGTCGCCCGTTTCGCCCACGTCGGGGACAGCCGTGCCTATCTGCTCCGTGACGGAGTGCTTCGGCAACTCACCGTCGACCACACCGTCGTCAACGAGTACGTCCAGGCCGGGAAGCTCACCGTCGAAGAGGCGGCGACACATCCCCAACGGTCGATGCTGACCAGGGCTCTCGGTCTCGTGCCGGTGGTGCAGGTGGACGCCTTCGAGGAACCTCTCCGGCCCGGGGATCGTTTGCTCCTCTGTTCGGACGGAGTGAGCTCCATGATCGACGACGAAGAGATCGCCGAAGCCCTTCGGGAGGGAACCCCCGAAGAGGCGGTGTGGGACCTCGTCGAACGCGCCAACCATGCCGGAGGGCTCGACAACGTGACAGCCCTCATCGTCGACGTCGAGCCATGAGCCGCCTCCTCGAGGCCACGCTCCTCGTCGGAGCGGCGGCCGTCGCCGCGTTCGGTGTCACCCTGGTCAACTTGGCGACCGGCGGCGGTGTCGACGCCCAGGTGGGTCTCACCTTCCTCGTGTTCCTTCTCGCCTTCGGCGCCGTCCATCTCGCCTTCCGCAGCTTCGCCCCCCGGTCGGTCCCCTACCTGCTCCCACCGGTCGCCCTGCTGGCGGCGCTGTCCCTCGTCGAGATCTACCGGATCTCCCCGTTCCGGGCCGGGCTGCAGCGGTGGTGGCTCCTCATCGCCGCCGCCGGAGCGGTCCTCACCCTGGCGCTGCTGCGTCGCACCGGCGTGGCGGTCCTCCGGCGGTACCGCTTCCTCCTGTTCACCGTCACCCTTCTGCTCCTCGCCGCTCCCCTCATCCCCTCCGACGCCCCCGGACCCGTCCGGGGGTTGGAGGCGAACGGTTCCCGACTCTGGGTGGTGGCCGACCTGGGGTTCATCGAGCTCCACTTTCAGCCCGGTGAGATCGCCAAGCTGGCCTTCGTGGCGTTCCTCGCCGCCTATCTGGCCGACCGGACGTCCCTTGCGGGGACGCATCGCCGGCTCGGCCGCTGGGAGCTCCCCGAGCCCCGCCAGGTCTTCCCCCTGGTGGCGGTGTGGGCGCTCAGCTCCCTCGTCCTGATCTCCCAACGCGA
>Ga0256839_1005955_pt1 | contig 10988 bp, 8 predicted proteins | sample 354166metaG_FD_185968 | JGI IMG/M metagenome (GOLD analysis project Ga0256839, IMG submission 185968) | Hydrothermal vent microbial communities from Mid Atlantic Ridge, Atlantic Ocean - 354-166 | ecosystem: Environmental > Aquatic > Marine > Hydrothermal vents | place: Atlantic Ocean: Mid... | reverse complement strand
ATGGAAGTCACCAACAAAATGGCGGCTAAAATCAGGGAATTAGGAATGTTTACTTTCGTGCGTTGGAATTGGATTTTTATTGCTCCGCCACTCAATGTAAGTAAAGCGGAAGTGGACGAAGGTTTGAAAATTATTTCAGAGGCGATTGCTATTGCGGATAGTTATTGTTCCTAATATATTTGTCATTTTATTCAATATGCACGGCTATGAAAAACGAAGACATCGTAGAACTCCAGGAAGACGTTTCCAGCTCCTCCTTATACAGCGAAGATTTAGCCCCCGTACCCGCCAACGAAAGAACCTGGAACCGCTGGAATCTCGCAGCCATTTGGGTAGGTATGGCCGTCTGTATCCCTACCTATTTGTTGGCTTCCTACATGATCAAAACAGGCTTGAATTGGTATGAAGCCCTGATTATTATCGGGCTCGCCAACCTTATCATAACGATTCCAATGGTGCTGAATGGTCATGCGGGTGTGAAATATGGCATACCGTTCCCAGTCATAGGCCGTGCTGCTTTTGGTACAAAAGGAATCCATATTGCATCGGTTGCCAGAGGGCTTATTGCCTGTGGCTGGTTTGGGGTACAAACATGGATTGGAGGGCTGGCGATTTATGCCATCTTCAATGCCCTCACAGGTGCGCCAGGAGCGTTGGGTTTATCAATAGGTAAATTCATTAGTTTTGGTGTTTTTTGGTTTGTCAATATTTATTTTATTTGGAAAGGAACGGAAAGCATCAAGTGGCTGGAAACCTATTCTGCTCCAATTCTCATCATTATGGGTTTGGCCTTGATTTGGTGGAGTTATGACAAAGCAGGAGGGTTTTCTATTGTTCTGGATCAAAGTACTCAATTAGAAAAAACGGCTGCTACATTGACTGAAACAGATGGCATTTTTTTCCTTACACTCAATGCGATAACCGACAAGGAAGGTCAGCTCAAAGCCAATGAATATCAAATTACCAGCGGGAATATCAAAGGAGAATGGAAACCAATTCCAAATCAGCCTATTGATGTTTCTACTATTGCCTCAACAGATGAAATCAATGCAGGCAAAAAAAATATAGAAGTTCAGTTTCGCAATACAAAGCTAACACCTGTTATCACATCAAGTGTGGTCAATGCCTCTATTGTACAGGGCGCAGGCAGTGGCGGGTCAAAGATATGGAGTTACCTGATTTGGCTCACAGGTATGGTTGGTTTTTGGGCAACCATGTCGATCAGCATTGCCGATATTACACGCTATGCTGCTAGTCAAAAGGATCAGGTTATTGGCCAGTTTACAGGCTTGCCAGGTACGATGATGATGTATTCTTTCGTCGGTATTTTTGTTACTTGTGCTGCCGTTATTAATTTTGATGATGTGCTTATTGCAGATGATGCTCCTTGGGATCCTGTCTCGCTTTTAGCTAAGTTTGAAAGCCCTATTGTGGTGATTATTGCCCAAATATTCATGCTGATTGCTACTTTGAGTACCAATATTGCGGCTAATGTGATTGCCCCTGCCAATGCTTTTTCAAATCTGCTTCCTAAAAAAATAAGCTTTAGAATGGGCGGTCTTATCACTGGTATTATCGGTATTTTGATTGCTCCTTGGTGGTTATTGAATACTATTTCAGGTTTCTTAATTTTTGTGAGCGGGCTACTAGGCCCAGTATTGGGTATTCTTGTTGTGGATTATTATTTAGTGAATAAAAAACAATTGGAATTAGCTGAACTCTATAAAGAAAATGGACTTTATTCTTTTGATGGTACAGGCTTTAATTCTGCTGCTATTATTGCTTTAGTGACAGGTATTTTCTTTGCTTTTATTGGCTGGAAGGTAGAAGCACTGAGTTCTTTATATGCGCTTTCCTGGTTTACGGGCTTCTTTGTTGCAGCCATTATTTATTTTATTTTGATGAGGAAAAACAAATAATCTGTTCGGATAGATGGCGGAGTGAAAACGACCTGAAACTTCCTATAATTTTCAGGAATACTGACTATCAGAAATTTTCAGGAATACTGGCAGGCATTTATCCTCAACTGACTGTTTTGTCAGATAGGCCTATTGCGTTTTTAGAGGTTGCAATTACGGAGTAATAGTGATTTTTCGTGCCATCATCAGCCCATCCCTAATTGGGAGGATAAGATTTTCAAAACGCTCGTCTGCTAAGACTTTTTTATTAAAAGCATCTATCATTTGGGTATCGGTATCTTGTTCTCCTTTGACGACTTTGCCACTCCAAAGTACATTATCGGCTAAAAGTACCCCCCCAGGACGAATGCTATTGGCCACCAGATCAAAATATTGTGTATACTCCCGCTTATTAGCGTCCATAAAAACAATATCATAAGTAGTATTGATGGTAGGAATAATCGTTTTGGCATCGCCGATATGTAGCTGAACGCGATTTTGAATACCCGCTATGTGTAAGTATTTATCAATAATATGCTTTAATTCAGGATTACCTTCAATCGTATGTAAGCAACCATCATCAGCGAGCCCTTCGGCCAGGCAGAGAGTGCCATAAGCTGTAAATGTGCCAATTTCCAATATGTTTTTTGGTTGAATAAGCTGGCTAATCATCGCTAAAAAACGCCCTTGTAATGGCCCTGATAACATTTGTGGAGCGAGGGTTTTCAGGTTCGTCTCCCGCTCTAAGTCTATCAGATTTTGAGTAGGCACTGTACTATGCTTTTGACAATAATCATGTATAGCTTTCAACATAAACTGTGTAAATTATTCCTCCTTTATTAAGACAAAAGGGATTGTAATTTCATAGCAGCACCCATATCTCCTTTGATTTTTATCTTACCCGTCATCACAGCCATCATCGGGTTGATATCACCTGTGGTTAGTTTTTGTAATGTATCGACAGTAGTTGTAATCGTTGCGTCAGCGTCTTTATCTTCATTACTTACGCTTGCCTGGTCGGTACTTAAATCAATAAATACGACACCAAGGTCTAGCTCTAATTTGATCGTTTTTCCGATAGACGGTGCATTTGCTGCAGATTTGGTTACCACTGCTGTCAGTTCTTCTAGTGTCATTTTTGATATTTTGATGGCAAAGGTAATAATATTTGACAATGGTCTTTAGCCTGGCTTAAAGCCAAGCTTACATATTCCGAAAGAAACGAGTCATTACCCAGCGATAAATAAGTGTTATTATTATTATTGTTAGCATCTATAATTTATTAGAAATATTTTTGGATAACCTTAAATGTAACGCATAAGTACATCAATTTGTTACTACTGAGATCCTTTTTTCTGACGGTTTCTGACCATAATAGTCACGTCAGTGACCCAAAAATACAAAATATCCTTTTGTGTCATTTAAAATACAAAACATTTTTCATCTGTAAGGAACGAAATACGGCACACATACGTTATAGTAATATAAAGTATTTTTCAATACCCTAAATCGAATGCATTCTTTGATAGGAAAATATCTAAGGAGCATTCCTAAAATCTCTCCCCATGATTATATTAGGAATATTACTTTTGGTGTTATTGCTGTTTAATTTTCAGCCACTCAAAAGCGAACATTAAAAACAGAAGCTCCCAATTTAAACTGGGGGCTTTTTTTAATAAATTCTTATCTCAACAATGTAATTGTCCCTTGCTTTTTAGCCCTTCGGCTAATACCATTTTCAACAACAGTGTATTCTACAAACCACACATAAGTACCCTGCGCTGCTAGGTTTCCTTTTATACGCCCATCCCAGCCATTATGTTGACTAGGGCTATTTGTTGTAAAGAGCTGTGCGCCCCAACGATCAAAGATAGTCATTTGATAATCCGTTATATCACAAGGAGATTGTGGAAAGAAAAAATCATTGACTCCATCATGATTGGGACTAAAAATATTGGGTACATAAATAGCACATATTTCACATTCATCAATAAAGATAGAGTCAACAAAGCTTTCGCAAATAGACGTTACGGTTACGCTATACTCCCCTGGGCCAAAAACGAGCCTTTTCTTTTCCTTTTCGTCGTTATTCCACCGATAATTTGCTGCCACTTCGGTCGTTGCATCAAGCAGGAAAGGATCATCTGGACAAAGAAAGGTATCTCGTCCTAAATCAGTTGTAATTGGTAATAAATAATCAATTTTCACAGAATCCATTAATGTATTACAAGCTGTTGTTATCGTTACTTTATAGGTATTGGGGAGTGTGACTAAAAAGGTATCTGCGGTGCTGCCATCCTGCCACAAATAATCTGCGCCAGGGATATTAGGAATCAAACGTACCGTATCATTTGGACAAAGTTCTAAGTTTTTGCCTAATTCCAGTTGCAGGTCAACTAAAAAAATGCTGTTAAAATCAGCTTCATACGTTTCACACTGGGTGGTAACGGTGAGGGCAAATTGGCCATCTGCTGTAATTTCTCGATAAGCAAGGTTACTTCCATCCGACCATTGATAAGTTGCAAAAGGGCGTTCTACATCTATAATTAAGGTATCACCGATACATAAAACATACTCACTTGCCAGCCCTAAATTTAATAAGGGGATAAACGTTAAATTGACTGCATCTTGATCTTCACCACAGCCATTGACCACTGTTACAGCATAGTCGCCTGTTGAGTTGGCCAAAAAAGACGTTTCAGAACTACCATTCTGCCAGGTATAAAAAGCGATACCATTATCGGCATCCAAAACATACTCATCCCCTTCACATAATAACTGATCTATTCCTAAGTTAACCGTAGGAGGTTGTATCTGAACAAAAACCTCAACAGCATCCTCCCCTACTCCACATTCATTTGTAACAGTTACACCATATACGCCTTCATCATTGACTGTAAGCGTTGGAGCTGTTGAACCATCATCCCATAAAAAAACCAATCCTTGATCAGAAGCATCTATGACCACTTCATCGCCTGCACACAATAAACTGGTATCCCGGCCAATATTAATCTCAACATCAATAAGTACATCAATTGTAAAATCAAAAGCGTAGTCTTCCATCTGATTATTGCAAAGATCCAGTAGATGGTCATCTGCTATAGCCGAAATATTTAAAGTAAAATCCCCTAAAGATTGTATAGGCGGATTGATCAACAAATGAAAAAATTTAGAATGATCACTACCTGACTGGCAGTCAGTAGAATTGACATTTAAGCTATATGGCCCGCCTGGACCTATTAGTTCAAAATCAGCATTTTGGACACTGCTACAAGATAAAAACTCATTGATTTCCAAACTAATTTCCTGATCTCCGCAGCTTTGCGGCAACATGGTGACTTCATCAACGAAGGGGGCCGCCTGATCAAAAATCCCCAGTCCTGTTGACTCGCTAAAATCAATCGTGTAGCCATTAGTTGACCCCGTCCAGTTACTGACCATTAATGTATAAGTGTTCCCCTCAACGACGGGAACTAACTGATTAATGGGCCCTGTTCCTAGGCATCCTCCTCCTGTATTATTGCCTATTCCAGTTGCAGAACACCCTGTAATTCCATCACAATTTGGTGGGCCGCCTGCTGCATTGCAACTAACTAGATCACTAGGTTGAAGACTACCACAGCTAACATTACTTATATCAAAAAGTGCCCAATCATAATCATCATTAAGGTTATTGGGCGTGATTAAAAAACCTAAAAAACCATCTTCGCTAGCTGTAAATACGTACCAAATAGAGTTTAATTCTCCAACTGTACAGGTTCCAGGAGGGATTTCATTGGCAACATTACCTGTTCCCACAGGAGAGCTTGCTTCTGTATAGGAGTCCTGACAAACAGGAATGGCTCCTAAACAATCTTGAATCGTAGGCTGTGCTTTTAAAGCTAAGGAAAAACAACATCCTATTAAGAATAGCGTGGATAATACCTTTCGTTTCATAGTGGATTTGGATTGTGGCTTGCAAAATAAGTATAATACTTAAACCACGATAAACAAACCTCTAAAATGGCTGTTGTTTAACAAAACTTGCTGCTTGGTTAAAGCCTCATTTTTAACCCTAATTGGAGGCCAACTGTCCAGTAATTTTGTTGTAAATCATAATTGGTTGCACTTAATGCTCTCGGAAAAGTTTTGAAATAAGGTTCAGCAATAATAGAATAACGGCTATGAAGATTATAAGTAAAACTTGTACCTATATACCAGGCTGCTGAAGCTTTTTTATCAAAAATAGGCAAAACATCACGGTCTCCTAATTGACCAAACGCAATAGGCTCTTCCGTAAGTGGGTGAAATATTTCACCTTTAGCATCAAAGAATAATTGTAGATAAGCTCCTGCATTTATACCAACCCTAATTTTCCCCACCTTCGTTTCAAAGCCAACTAAAAGAGGAACTTCTAAAAATTTCAGCCGATTTTTACGCCCTGCTATATAAGCTTCTTTCACAATAGTATCTACACGAATCACTTCCCCATTTGGACTATAAATAGTTTCTGTTGTTATTTTACTACCTATTTTATACTCAAATCGATCATTAATTTGGCTATAAGCCAAGCCGGTCTTAAGACCTAAGCCAGTATGAGAAGTTGCCGCTAAACGCAACCCTGCCGTGTAGGAAACGCCAGAAGACTCACTTTCTTTTCGTTTTTGTAAATGAGCATTGCTTTCAGAAGAGCGGGTGGTTAACTGCTGTTTTGCATAAGCAGGACCTGTAAGCATTTCCAGATCAAGACGGAAAAATGGATTAGCAAATCGCGCACAACGAGTAGCAGATCGAGAGAATAACTTCATACCATCCTGGCTGGGCAAACTAAATGAAAGCGCGGGTATTGCTGCTGTAATATGGCGGTTTTTTCGCTGATGCGGCCCTGAAATACGGCCTTCATCCATAGGTTCATTTTGTGTTTTCACAGCAATGATTTCTGCTTCTTTCTCTTTTTGTACTCTACTATTTTCACCATCGCTACCGTTTAGGTATCCAACTGATGGTTCTATCAATACTGCTTTATTGTTTTTTCTGTATTTATTTGAACGCTGATTTTCTTTTGTTTTTGTATAGTGATTTTGTTCGACAACAGGCTGTACCCTGACACTAGAAGTCTTTTCTACTTGATTATTAATTGATTGTTGTCTATCATCAGGTAAAGCATTTATTGATTGCTCTATTTGATTAACAGCAGCAATTATTCCGTTCGTTTTATTAACTTGTTCTACCTGAAAAGAACCTAGTTCAGTAGTGACATTGCCAGGTAACAATAAATACACGGCTGCTATAAATACACCTAAGCTGCCCCACATCCAGAAGAATTTGGGTTTACGATTTTTCTGACTCCTCTGCGCAGCAATTCTATCCCACATATCATTGGGTACATCAGCCGAGGACTGGCCTAGCTGCTGCTTAAAAAGTTTATCGATAGGATGTTGATTATTCATATGGCAACACGTTGCATTTTTTCTAATTGGACTTGTAGCATTTTACGAGCCTTTACTAATTGTGATCGAGAGGTACTCTCCTTGATATTCAGTTGTTGTGCAATTTCTTTATGACTATAACCATCTATAGCATAAAGATTAAATACTGCTTTGTACCCGTCTGGCAAACGAGCGATCATTCCAAGTAGCTCTTGCTCTCCCAGTCTGGAAAAAGCAACGGGTGCTTCTGCTTTATCGGGGAAATGTTCAAGAGCAAATTTTTCATTTGTAAAGGATTTTTTTTGGTGGGTTTTCAATGCTGTATTCACAACTATTCTACGAATCCACCCTTCAAAAGATCCAGTAAACTTAAATTTATCTAAATTATCAAAGACTTTCACAAATGACTCTTGTAAAATATCTTCTGCTTCAAGCCGATGCCGGGCATATCGCACACAGACAGCCATCATTTTACCTGAATAACGCTCGAAAAGCATTTTCTGGCAATTGATGTCTTCTCTCATACAGCCTTTTATCAACTCTTTATCCGTCATAGTGGACGTAGTGGTGAATACTCACCCTTTTGGTTCAAGATACATTAAAGTAACAAGACGCTGCCTGCTACTGAATACTAAATATCGGATTTTTCTTTGTAAAAGAGAAGCTTATGCCCGAGAAGCACTTCATATTTAACACTTCATGCTGAATTTTCTAAGATTTTTTAAATATCAGGGTCATTCCTACCCAGTTAATAAAATCATAACCTTTATTTAGTAAAAACTCATACTCAGCCGCTTGTTGCACATCTTTAAATTTTTCCAATTGTGATTCTATTGCAATTATTTTGGGTGCATACCGTTCAAAATCAAGAGATTTAAGCACCTCAAAATCGTGGCCTTCTACATCAATACTGAGTAGGTCAATAGGTTTGTTTTTATATTTTGTTTCATCAATAATTGTCGTCAATGTTTTAGCCTGTGTTTTTTTTGCTCGATATTGGTATTTCTTTCCTTCTTTACTTTCAGCAAATGCTCGATCCAAAGTAACAGTAGGCGTATAAAAGCCATTTGTCCAATAAGTAACTTCTCCATTTTGATTGCTTACAGCACAATTGACATTGGTATCTTTTCGGCGAACCAAATCAAAACCTTCGATTTTAATACTGTCAATATCGACATTTATACCCCGCCATCCTTTTTTATAAAAATAGTAAGTATTATTGTATTTAATTGGATGAAAACACCCTACGTCAACAAAAAAGCCTTTATATTTTTTGGGAAACCACTTTTTCAGTACAATATCTTCCCCCATTTGGCTATAATGAGAGAAGCGATTGCGTGTAATAAATAACTTTCGTATCAAAAAAAATTTTCTAAAAAGCCATAATTTTTCAAGCCAGAGCGGCAAATGGGTATGATTAAGATTCATAAACGGGGTCGGTTTTTCTATTCAAATAGCTAAGAAAGAGTAGTAAAAAAAAAACATAATGGGCAACACCTACCGCATTCTCCAAAGCGTGTTCAAGCATTATGATCACAAAAATAGAGAAATAGAAATTTAAAAATAGCGGATGTTTATAGTTTTGATGATAAAACAGAGGGTAAAAAAAGGCAAACAAGGTTAAAAACAAGCCTAAAACCCCAGCAATAGCCAATGCATATAAAAATTGATTATGCATCATAAAAATGGTCGGATAATCAGGAAAATGTTCTTTATAATACGCGCTTACTTCTTGCCTTATATTTGATGAACCTACCCCCAGTAACCAATTTTTTTTTGCAATCTCCCAGCCTGTATGTATAGATGCCAACCGACCAGAATCAGAGTACTGCGCACCTTCTTTATTCTTGTACATTTTTATATCGTACTCAAAATACTGTACTTTATTCTTGAAAGAAGGAATCGTTTTATAGGCTAAAAAAGGCAATAAAAACAAACACAATAAACCCAATAGCCCTTTAAGCACCTGCTTTTCTAACCAAATAAATTGCAGCAAGCCAAAGCTTAAACTCGCATATAAAACAAGCAGCCCACTTTTTACGGAAAGTAAGTGTATAAAAACAAAAAGAAAAACCGTCAATAAGATAACAAGCCAACGTTCCCATTTGTATTTTTGCTGAAATGTTCCAAAGAGAAAGAAGATTCCTCCCATTATCGTTGACGCAACTAAAAGACTGTATCTAATATGATTTTTTGGCGTAGGAATGTGTTGCCCCCGCTTGATTTGTTCTGTTATGATCTCATAATTTTGAAAATAATTAACCAATACTCCCAGGCTTACAATCGAAAAAAAGACTAGCATGAAGTAAATGACTTTCTTAAAATCATCTTTACTAAATCGTGGCAACCCCAAAAAGGCAAAAGGCAGTACTATAAATGGTATTTTCACTTGCAATCGCGTCAATAGATAATCCAATTCACCTATAGGGTAAAACCATAAAGCTGTAATTGCAAAAAAAAGCAATAGCACGGCAAAAGAAGGGTATTTGAAAATATTTTTCATCCTTTTGATGCCTTCTGTATTCAGGCCTAAGCTGATTTTTCCTTTAATTATTTCAAAACGAAATACCGCTAGAACACATAGAATAATCATGCTAATCGATAAAAAAGCAGGCGAAATCACCATTGCTGAGATCAACAGGCAATAAAAAAAGACTGCAATATTTCTATATGTAAATGTTATTGGCATAAAGTCATTCCAATTTTACTCTTAATCAAAACCCTCTTGGTTGTCGTTTTGTTGCTGCTGTTATTGCAGCAGTGTCTACTACTTTCAGTTTGGCAACATAATAATAAGAACTTTGAGTATGTCTCACTTTCAAAGAATCAATAGCCGTTTCAAAAACAGGAGATTTATATTGATCTGGATTATAAATATAAAACATACCTTTCTGTAAATTTTCTTTATGTCTAGGAATAATACGCCCTAAGGTATTTTCCATATAAAAAGAAGCGGCTGGCTCCATATCTGTCTCGTAAAAAACTGCAAGTTTACGATCCTCCCATCGCTGTGCAAAATCAATAGCTGATATTTTTATTTTTTGTGTTTTCGTTTCTAGTCCAGCACGTGGAGGCACCGCAAATAAATCAAAACCAATACGAAATATCAATATTCCCGCTATTAAAATAAACCAGGCCGATGTTCGCTGTTTATTATACTTATAAAGCATAAACAAGCCTGCCATTGCCAATAGGACTGCTTTTAACACTAGTGCAGCGATAAACTGGGTTTCTTTGATAAAAATAGCAGCGATACTCATGATAATAACCAAGAGAAACAAAGCAACTCCAGCTCCTTTTATTATGGTTAATAGCCCATCTTTTTGCTGTGTTTTTTCTGGATAAAGTTGTAATAATGTAGCCATACCAAAAGGAATGAGCATCAAAATATATCGTGGATAAAAATTAGGCGACAGCCAATACACCAGTATATTCACGCCTATAACTATTAAGCCGTAAGTAATAATCGGCTGCTCATTTAAACGTTTTCTATGTTTTTTTCGAAATGCTAATATTACTAAAAATGTCCAGGGAAGAAAATGATAAAACATCTTGAACGGGAATGATAAAATATGTTTAAAAGTCTCTTGAATACCGTAGGATATCGCTGTTCTTTTTCCTGATTCAACAAACAGAACCTTAAATATTTCTTCCAGATTATTATATTGATGATAAATGCCAT
>Ga0256839_1005954_pt1 | contig 10992 bp, 15 predicted proteins | sample 354166metaG_FD_185968 | JGI IMG/M metagenome (GOLD analysis project Ga0256839, IMG submission 185968) | Hydrothermal vent microbial communities from Mid Atlantic Ridge, Atlantic Ocean - 354-166 | ecosystem: Environmental > Aquatic > Marine > Hydrothermal vents | place: Atlantic Ocean: Mid... | reverse complement strand
ACCGCAGAAGTTACACCTTCCCTCCTCTTCTTCCCGCTTATCGTTTAATTTTATATAACCGTGTTTTCTTATTATCTTACCTTCATCCTCAAGTTCCTTTAGATCGCGGTAAATTGTCATTAAAGAAACATTAAAGTAATCTGCAAGTTTTTTTGCTGTATTGAAACCTTCCTTCTTTAATATCTCAAGAATCTCTTCCTTTCTATCCATACTTTATTAATATAACTCTAATTTATCCGATTATTTCAACTAATAATGCTTGTCATAAAAATATATTGTAATAATCTTAAATAATGAAGGAGGTTAATCCCATGGAAAATGTAACGGCAAACAAAACACTTGACACTTCAGGTCTTAACTGTCCTCTACCCGTTCTTAAGACTAAGAAAGCCCTTGAAGATATGCAATCGGGTGAAATACTTGAGGTAATAGCGACCGATCCAGGTGCGAAAGCGGATATACCTGCCTTCTGTCAAAGAACCGGTAATGAACTTGTGAAGATGATGGAGGAAGGAGAAAAGATAATCTTCTACATAAGGAAGAAATAAGGAGTTTTAGATTATGGCGAAGGAAAGACTTGCTATTATAGCTTCAAAGGGAACCCTTGACATGGCATATCCTCCATTGATAATAGGCTCAACTGCAGCTTCCCTTGGCATAGAAACAGCAATATTCTTTACATTCTACGGACTAAATATAATACACAAAGAAAAGATACACAATCTTAAATTGGCGCCCCTAGGAAACCCTGCCATGCCCATGTCTTTTCCGCCTTCCGTTGAAAAATCCTTCCCTCCCGTAAAGTTAATAGAGTCCGTATTTCCCGGTCCACCGCAGATAATGGGTGTAATACCGGGAATGACAGACTTTATGACATCTATGATGAAAAAAACCATGAAAGATAAAGGTGTGGCAAGCATTCCAGAATTAGTTGAGCTTTGTAAGGAAGCCGGAGTTAGGCTCATCCCCTGCCAGATGACAATGGAAGTATTCGGTTATAAGCTTGAGGATCTTATAGAGGGCCTTGAACCTCCGGGAGGTGCTGCCACCCTTATAGACTATGTAGCTCAAGCAGATAAACCTATGCTTTTATTTATATGAACTTTAAAGGAGGTTTAAGATGGACTATGACAAAATCCTGTTCTACATTCTGACCATTCCCTTTTTCGTCAGGGCGGAACCTACCACGGGTGAATTGATAAATCCGCAAGCCGGAGCTCCTTTCTTCCTTGCCACGGCGGCAACAGCTATGGATTACGAGGTGGAGATGGTTTTAACCTCCGAGGCTGGATTCCTTTTAATGAAGGACAATGCAAAAAAGGTTAAGGTAAGACCGGGAGTTGATCAAACTGTTTATGACTTTATAAAGATGGCAAAGGATGCAGGTGTTAAAATTTATCTGTGCGTACCTTCCCTTGACCTTACGGAAGAATATAGTAAGGAGGATGTAAACCCGGAAATATGTGACGGCATATTGGGAGGTGCTGCCTTTCTTGAAAAAGTAATGAGTGGGGAGTATGCCCTTATTACTCTTTAAGAAATTAGGATATTCTTATATATTTATAAAAATTTCTTACTTGATTTGCAATTTTCTTAAAGCTAACTTAACTTTCAAGGAGGGTTATTATGGATGGTCACAAATATGGTTACAATCTGCCCATTTCGGATAAAACAAAATCTGTCCCGTGGGAGGAGAAGAAGAGGATAGTTGAGGAGGTAAAGGCGGATTTCCGATTTAAAGAGTATTTATTCGGTTGCCTTAACTGCGGTGTATGTACTGCCTCTTGTCCCTCAAATAGATTTTTTGACTATTCGCCAAGAGAAATAGTCCAGAGATTCCTTGAAGAGGATGTGGAAGTGCTTTATGATATGATGCACGAATATATATGGGCTTGCTCCCAGTGTTTTACCTGCTGGATAAGATGTCCCTTTGTGAATAACCCGGGCGGTTTGGTAGCAATAATGAGAGAGGTAGCAGTTAGAAACGCCTTTGAAGCAACAAAAGATTTACTCAAACCCTACGGCAGAGTTCTGCTTAAGGTTATGACTACAGGAAACCAGCTGTCCGCGGACATGTTACAACCTGATTTCTTTCCAGACTGGGGACCGAAGATGCAAGATAATATGGAGAACCTGAGGGCTAAAAGAATGGCAATACCCTTTGATGTGGGGAAATCCGTAAAGACAGCTTGGGAGGTATCCCTTGAGACGGCAATGGAAATGTACACAATATGGCGAGAGACAGGAATATTTGACATGCTTGAAAAAATAGATCCAAACCTCTTCAATGTAATAATGGACATCGTTGAAGAAAATGAGGAAAGGTATGAAGAACTTTATGAGGAGGAGGATTAATTAAAGGAGGTGAATTATGGGTAAGCTGCTTAGGTATAAAAAAGATGCCTTTCCCATTATGAACGAACACTCCCATTATGATGAAATATTTGAAAGGATGGAGGAGCTGGAGGCAAAAGGTGAAATTTTGATACATAGAATTACTGAAGAGAATCAACCTGTGGAAGTACTGACAAGGACCGGAAGGATAAAACTAATACCGACCAACAAACTCTGGCACCACAAGTCCTGCGGTCAGTGTGGAAACATACCTGGATATCCCGCTTCCGTCTTTTGGCTTATGAATAAATTCGGCTTGGACTATTTGAACGAACCCCATCAAACTTCCTGTACCGCTTGGAATTACCACGGATCCGGTACCTCCAACCCGGTGGCTCTGGCGGCTGTATGGCTGAGGAATATGCATCAGGCATGGCAGAATGGATACTATCCCCTTATACACTGCGGCACTTCCTTCGGCTCATATAAGGAAACGAGAGAGCTTTTAATAATGAATAAAGATTTAAGGGATGCCGTCAGGAAAATACTTGCAAAGCTCGGCAGACTTACGGATGATGGCAGGATAGTTGTTCCGCAGGAGATAGTGCATTATTCCGAATGGGTGCATGCTATGAGATATAAAATAAAGGAACTCTACGAAAAGGAAGGAAAGCCCAAAGGTATAGATGTTAGTAATATAAAAGTTGCCATACACAATGCTTGCCATACATACAAGATGATTGCTGATGACTATCCCTATGATCCCGAGGTTTTTAACGGTCAAAGACCTGCCGCTTCAACTGCGGTTATGCAGGCACTCGGTGCGAAAGTAGTTGACTACTCCACTTGGTACGACTGCTGTGGCTTCGGGTTCAGGCATATTTTAACCGAAAGAGAGTTTACAAGATCTTTTGCTATACAAAGGAAACTTAAAGTTATAGCCGAAGAAATTGGTGCGGATGTTATAATAACGCACGACACGGGTTGTACTACAACCTTTGAGAAAAACCAGTGGATAGGAAAAGCCCATAATATGTATCACCCCGTTGCTGTTATGTCTGATGTAATGTTTTCAGCCCTTGCCTGTGGAGCGCATCCCTTTAAGGTTGTTCAGCTTTACTGGAACTGTTCCAATTACGAATCCCTGCTTGAAAAGATGGGTATAAAGAATTGGAGGGAGCTTAAAAAAGAGTGGGAGGATGCGGTTAAATATATAGGTGAGCTTGAAAAAGAAGGTAGATATGATGAACTTATGGAGTTTTTCAAAGAGTATGATCTGTACGAGCCTTACTCGCGTACTGGCAACGGGAAACCCAGAGCTTCTGCAACTTCCAACAGACCATTATTCAGTTCTTGAAAGGAAAAATATCTAATGACGGAGGATAAATATGGCAAAGAGCGTCCTGGTGGTGGGCGGTGGTCCTGCGGGCTTGTCCGCAGCGAGGGCTTTGGGCAGGCTCGGAGTACCTACCGTACTTGTAGAGAAGGAAAGTAAACTTGGGGGAAAACCCGTACTTGAAAGCTATCATACCCTAATACCTCGTAAGATGACACCCATGCAGGTGTTGGGTCCTTACATTGAAGATGTTCAGTCTAGTGGTAATGTAAGGGTATTACTCGGTACGGAGGTAGAATCCTGTGAAGGTGAGGCTGGAAATTTTAAGATCAAGCTGTCAAACGGTGAAGAAATAGAAGCCTCAGCGATTATAGTTGCTACGGGATTCCAACATTTTGATCCAAGGAGGAAGGGAGAACTCGGTTACGGGTTATATCCCGATGTAATAACGAACCTTCAACTTGAACAGATGTTTTCCAAGGAAGGAAGGCTTTACAGACCTTCAAACGGAGAGGTACCGAAAAGGGTTGCTTTTGTTTTTTGTGTGGGTTCAAGGGACAGACAGCTCGGAGTTACAAATGTACATTGCTGTAGATACGGATGTGCCTTGTCCGGTTTGCAGGCTTCGGAGATACGAGAAAAGTATCCCGAAGTTGATGTGTTTTGTTATTACATGGATGTGAGAACATACGGTACTTGGGAATATCCCTTTTATTGGGCACCTCAGGAAGAGTATGGTGTAAGGTATGTGAGGGGAAGGATAGCGGAAATAACATTTAATCCAGCGGACGGAAGACTCAGGGTAAAGCACGAAGATACCATAGTACAAAGACCGGCGGAGATACCTGTGGACCTTGTGGTGCTCGTACTCGGTATGGAGCCTTCAGCGGGTACTAAAAAGATTGCCAAGATACTCAGTCTTAAGCAAGATCCCGACAGTAAGTTTATTGTACCTTCTGAGGAGAGCGGTTCAAATATAAGATCAAACAAGGAAGGTATATTTATAGCAGGAGCTTGCAAGGGACCTATAGATATAGAATCTTCACTTTCCGAAGGAGAGGCATCTGCCATGGAGGTGTTGAACTTTCTTAATGCTAAGGTTACTGTGTAGGATGGCTGTTACAAGATTGGATGATTTTCTTATAAGGGACTATCTAATAAAGATATTATCGGAGGGAGATGAATTCATACATGATTTTTATAATAGTTTATTAAAGAAGTCCTTTATATTCCGTAGCTTTCTTTCAAAGGAAAATATACCTTCCCTAAGGGAAGGGGATGTTGAAATACTGCTTAAGCTGGTCTTTTCATCAAGGAGGAAGTATCAAAGAATAATTTCGGAAACGGGAATGCCCAGGATTAAGGAAGCACTTTTTGGATTGGTTTATTCTGAAGAAAGCTGGCATAATCGTATAAACCACTTTTATTCCTTGATAAGAGGTATTGACAGGAAAGCTTCGGAAGACCTTGGTTCTGAAATATTACACTTTGTATATCCGGACAAATTTATTCTATGGACAAGATGGATATGGGATCCCGAGTCAGAAACGGGTGCAGTAGTATTCCTAAAGGAAGAACCTCCGGTGGGAGGAAGAGGCAGAGAAATGTTTGGTACTAATTACGAAGATTTCAGCAAAATATATCTACAGATTTATGAAACCCTTGAAGAGTTTGGTATCAAGGTTAAAGGTTATCTGTTTGTTGATATGTTCCTTGCAATGATATATGCAACCTATGTGGACTATATGACCCTTTCTACCATGCACAGTGCCAAGGGGTTTTTCCCTCCGGCAGGTGTTATAGCAAGGAGACTTCTTGGTGTGCATGAACCTTCTTTATTAAGTGTGGAGGTTTGAACATGGCAATACATGAAAAAAGCTTGGTTGAATCGGAAAGGATCCTAAGGAAGGAAAGGTTGGTAGTTGACGGTATAGATATTTCGGGTGATTGGAACCTCATTATACTTCCGAGAACCATAGAAGATTACGATCTTGACTTTGCGAAGGAAATAATGGAATCCCCCGACGGTAAAACCATTCAGCAATGTTATCAGTGTTCTTACTGTACCGCTTCCTGCCCTGTACATAATTATTGGGATGATAGGTACAATCCGAGGCACTTTATATATCTTGCCCGCCTCGGTATGGTTGATGAGTTACAAAAAAGAGTGGATGTAATGTGGAGGTGTGTATCCTGCCACAAGTGTACTCACAGGTGTCCAAAAGGTGTATTGGTAGAAGATGTCCTTAAGGTTATTTTAAGAGTGATGTACAAAAGAGGATTGATAGGTGATTATCCTTCCAAAAGGTTTGACCAATTTTTTACCGAAACTGTGCTTGAGTATGGAAGGATAGAGGACGGAGAACTACTCTTCGGATGGATGGAGAAACAAGGTTATAGGATAAAGAAGGATCCCATACTGAAAAAACCCATACCATTTATAAGTGATATACCCAGATGGTTGAAGGACATGGTATCAAAGCCCTTCAAGGAAGGAAACATAAGTTTCGTAATGCTTAATGCAAAGCACATGCTCTTTCATCCCCGTACAAAAGAGTGGAATAAATTTAAGCAGGTATTGAGAAGGGTAATGGAAGAAGAAGGAGCTTTGTCTAAGGGAGGTTGAAAATGGGAATAATTGGAAAAAAGGTAGCCTACTACCCAGGCTGTTCTCTTGAAGGTGCGAGCAGAGCTTATGATGTTTCAACAAGGATAGTAGCTAAGGATTTAGGTTTAGAGCTTGATTATCTTGAGGATTACAATTGTTGCGGTGCTATGGAATCAAAGAATGTAACCTTTATGGGTACAATGCTGTTAAACGCGAGGAATATGTCCTTGGCCCTTAAAAAGGGACATAAGGTTATAGTGGCACCTTGTAACGGCTGTTCCTTTTCCCTGCAAAGGGCGGAATACTTTCTTGAAACCGACAGAAAGGTTTTTGAGAAGGTAAACCAGCTACTGAGTGAGGGTGATGTGGATCCAATTGAGGAAGTTCCCCAAACTTATCATCTTTTAGAGTGGTTGTACCATGAAGCAGGTCCTCAAAAAGTAAAAGAAAGAACGGTAAGGCCCTTAAATGGTCTGAGGGTTGCAAACTATTACGGTTGTCTTTATACAAGACCACACTTTTATTCAAGGACTTACTCCCATGCAGGAAGGAATGAGGAAGAAAGGCCGAGGAAAAGGGAGACAGCTGATGATGATGAACATCCATACTATATGAATGAGCTTCTGGAATCCGCCGGCGCTAAGAGTGTATATTTTGAACCCATGCATACCCAGTGTTGTGGAGGACCTCATTCCCTATCGGATGAAGAAGTTTCAAAGAAATTCGTAAAGATGATACTACAGACCGCAAAAAGAAACGGTGCGCATATTATCGCCACGGAGTGTCCCTTGTGTCATGCTTCCCTTGAAATGTACAGATACAGATTGCTACTTGAGGGTGTTGAGGATGTGGATGTTCCCGCAGCATACTTTACTCAACTTTTGGGGCTCGCTTTCGGACATTCTATTGATGAAGTCAAACTTAAGGATAATCTTTCAGATCCTATACCCGTACTTAGGAGGTTAGGTATTGTCTGAGGATAATATTTGGGAGTATAACGGATGTATTATTCCTAAGGATCTTTATTATGAGATTGAAAATCAAATATGGGTAAGAGTGAATGAAGACGGAACTGTAACCCTCGGCTTAACTGATGTGGGGCAGGTAAGGGCGGGCAAACTTTTGTACGCAAGGTTAAAAAAGCCGGGTAAATTTGTAAAGAAAGGTAAACCTCTTGCTTCCTTTGAGAGCGGTAAGTGGGCTGGACCGATACCCGCGGTGGTGGAGGGAGAGATAGTAGAAATAAACGAGAGGCTTATGGATCAACCCGATATAATTAACTATGATCCCTACGGAGAAGGGTGGGTGGTGAAGGTAAAGCCTGCTGATTTGGAAAGGGACTTGAAGGATCTGCTTAAAGGGGAGGAAGCTATAAAAAGGATGAAGGAGTATATAGATGAATGGGATATTGTGTGTATGAGGTGTACATGAATGTTAAAAGCGGATAAACATGTAATACTTCTTGTATCTCAGTGGTGTGCTACTTGTCCCGATGCAGATGAACTTTGGAGGAAACTGCAGAAGGAATATGGATTTAGATATGATGTGTTTGATATTAATACACCGGAAGGTAAGATGTGGGTAAGGAAACTAATGATAAGGAGTGTACCCTCTACCATAATTGATGGAAAGCTTACTTTTGTGGGAGTTCCCGAAGAATCGGAAGCGAGGAAAGCCTTGGAAGGTTAATATGGAAGGTGAGAAAAAAGTACTTATACTTATGACGAGTGGCCCTAAGACACCGTGGAGGTGTGCTTCTCCTTTTTACATAGCTGCTCTTATGGCTTCAAATGAGGCTGAGGTGGAGATGTTCTTTAACATGGACGGAGCTAATCTTTTAAAAAAGGGGGTGGCTGAGAAAATATATCCCGTTGATCCGAAATGTAACCCTTCTGGTGAAAAAGTGAGAACGGTTTATGAATTTATGAAGGATGCAAAGATGGCAGGTGTTAAATTCTATTCTTGCAGACAGGCTATTGATTCATTGGGACTTACTGAGGAAGACCTTATTGAAGAACTTGACGGAATATTACCAGCCAGTGAATTTGCTGTAAGGGCATTGTCCGCTGATAAGGTTTTGACCTTCTGAGGATAACATAAATATGAGGAGGTAAAGGAATGGCTGTTGTTAACGGATGTAACATACCTGAAGATTTGCTTTACGATATTGATCCTGAAGCAAATGCCTTTACATGGGTCAAAGACAACGGAGATGGAACTTATACAATAGGGCTTACCTCTGTAGCTTCAGCCATGGCAGGAAAATTGGTAGCCTATACACCTAAGAAGGTGGGTAAGACCATCAACAAGAGGAGGAGTGTGGCAACCATTGAAAGCGGTAAATGGGTGGGTCCCGTACCCGCACCCTTTACAGGTGAAATAGTTGAAATAAACGAAGAACTAAAGAATAACCCTTCTCTTGTAAATGAGGATCCTTACGGCTCAGGCTGGATAGCCAAAATGAAGCCTTCCGATCCCTCGGAAATAGACCAACTGATGAAAGGTGTGGATGCCATTGAAGCTTTAAAGAAAGTTATAGAGGAAAAAGGCATTAAATGTAGTTAAACTATCTTATAATACTCTTCTTAATGATAGAGATTGAGGATATACTGGATATATCCGAAGAGTTTGTTTTTATCTCTGTACAAAAAAAGCATACCAACGAATGGAAAAAGGGCCAATACTTTATCATAAGATACGGAGATAATCTCTCGGGAGAAGTTGTATTCCCCGTTGAGATAAGAGGAAAGGTTTATTTCGGAATATGCAAAGACTCCGAAGTTTACAAATATATAAGTGATAGGAAAGGCTTTGAAAATATAGAGGGACCTTGTGGCAAACCCCTTGACATGTCCAGATTTAAAAATCCCTTGGGTGTTTCAAAAGGGAAAGGTATATTTCCCATTTTAAGTGTGCTTGAGGATATCAGAATATATAATATTGGAAATTCAATAAATATGGATTTGATACGAATAAGGGGATTGAGTGATATAAATATCCTGAAAAAAATCATTGAAGAGATAGGGTGTGATGTTATACTTACTGCAGGTGATAATGAGTTATCTGAATATATTTCAAACATGAATTTGGGTTGCGAAGTGTATGCCTGTGTTGAAACACCCATACTTGATGGTACGGGTTTATGTATTATATGCAGGGTATACATTAACGGTGAAATGAAGTTAAACTGTGTTGATGGACCTTGGTTCCCTGCAAAATTTGTTGACTGGGAGGGTTTGAGGAATAAAGAGGTTTCAAAAGGATGCCTAAAAGGATAAGGTATTTAGATAGAAACAAGGAGCCTTTCATTCCTCCGCAGGAGAGAAAGAAAAGCTTTAAAGAATACGCTCTGGGTTATTCTGTAAATCTTGCGGTTGACGAGGCGGGAAGATGTCTTTTCTGTAAAGATGCGGAAAAGAGATGTATAAAGGGGTGTCCTATTCATGTGGATATACCGGGTTTTATAAAAAAGATACTTGAGGGTGATCTTGTGGGTGCTTATAAGAAGATCATAGAGACAGATATCTTTCCTTCCGTATGCGGAAGGGTATGCCCTCAGGAAAGGCAGTGTGAGGGAGCTTGCATACTATACTACGACACGGTAAGGGGTAGGAAGAACAAGGGACTTCCGGTAAGCATAGGTGCCCTTGAAAAATTTGTAGGTGACTTTATAAGAATATCGGGTATAGAAATAGAGGAGATACCTGAGCCTCCTACAGGCAAAAGGGTTGCAATAATAGGTGCGGGACCAGCAGGGCTCGGTTGTGCCTATGAACTTGCGCTAAGGGGGCATGAAGTCCATGTTTATGAAGCTCTACCGAAAATAGGAGGTGTTATGACTTATGGCATACCTTCTGCAAGATTGAGTAAAGAAATACTGGATTATGAATACGAAAGATTTAGGAGATTGGGTGTTAAATTCTTTTTCGGGAAGGTTGTGGGAAGGACACTGTCTTTGAGAGAACTTATAAACAAGTACGATGCTGTATTTATAGCCACAGGCTACGGAAGGGGCAGACTCGGTTTGAAAGGTGATAATCTGAAGGGCGTCTATTCAGCGATAGAGGTTCTTATGAGAGTGAACCTTTTCGGAAACAGACCTGATCTAGGAGAGAAAACCGTAATAGTGGGCGGTGGATTTACCGCCATTGATGCAGCAATAACTTCTTTGAGACTTGGGGTAGAAACACATGTAGTGTACAGAAGAACGAGGGAAACTTCTTCCGCCAGACAGGAAGAGTGGGATCATATAATGGAAGAAGGAGCAATAGTTCACTGGCTCACCCAGCCCGTGGAAATATTGGGTGATAACGGAAGGGTTAAGGGTATAAAGTGTATAAAGATGGAACTTACCGAACCCGACTCTTCGGGAAGACCCAAACCCGTACCTGTACCCAATTCTGAACACACAATAGAGTGCGATTCTGTTATATTTGCCATAGGTCAGGATCCCAATCCCGTTTCCTACGAGGATGTTCCCGAGATAAAAAGAGATAAATGGGGTGGTATAATTGTGGATGAGAAGTACAGAACCTCCGCGAATGGTGTTTTTGCTGGGGGCGATGTAATAAACGGAGGAGATACGGTGGTAAGGGCGCTGGCACAGGGCAGGGAAGCAGGTAAGTTTATTCATGAATACCTGACTGAATCGTGACGGATGTAGCATTTTACATAAAGGATTGTTGTCCTCCCTCTGGCATACTTTCGTATGTAT
>Ga0256839_1005953_pt1 | contig 10993 bp, 6 predicted proteins | sample 354166metaG_FD_185968 | JGI IMG/M metagenome (GOLD analysis project Ga0256839, IMG submission 185968) | Hydrothermal vent microbial communities from Mid Atlantic Ridge, Atlantic Ocean - 354-166 | ecosystem: Environmental > Aquatic > Marine > Hydrothermal vents | place: Atlantic Ocean: Mid... | reverse complement strand
CGTTTTCCTCCTTACACATCCCTCACCACAATTGTAAGCTGCAAGGGCAAGTTCCCAGTTGCCGAACTCTTCATAAAGGTCCTTTAAGTACTTGGCAGCTGCGTGCGTTGACTTTATCACATCTCTCCTTTCGTCAACGAATTTATCTATTCTTAGCCCGTACTTCTTTGCAGTAAATTCCATGAATTGCCAAAGTCCCACCGCTCCGGAAGGTGATACAGCAAAAGGATTAAAACCGCTTTCTATAACTGGAAGGTAAGCTAATTCTTCCGGAAGACCGTACTCCTTAAGAATAGGTTTTATAACGGGTATATAGAGCTTTGCCCTTTGAAATACGGTTTTAAGATGATTTTTATTCTTAAGATAATATGCGAGAAACCTTTTTATCTCCTTTCTGTCCGGCACTTCTATTCCTAAGTGTTCTGCTTCCTCTTTAATAAATTTTTCCTCCTCGGGTGTAAAATAGAACTGCCCTTCCTGTACTACATATATTTCATTACTGCTTTTGGGCAGTACAGCCTGTCTTACTACAGGGGTGCATCCTGTGATTACGAAAACTAAGAAGACTATCAAACCAAATAAAACCATACCTATTAAATAAAAACGGATTATAACCTTGCTTCTTTGATGGGTTTTTTCTTCCAATAGTTAATACTTTGAGAAACTTCGTAAAAGGCTCTTTGCAATTCAATAATTTGCCTTATACCCGCGAGGGCAACGGATAGCATGGAATCAAACTGTTCCTTAGTAAATGTATTTTCTTCTCCCATGGTGTGAATCTCGGCAAGTTTGCCCGAACCTGTTGCTACCACATTCATGTCAACCTGAGCGGAAGAGTCCTCTTCAAAATCCAGATCAAGGAGTACTTCCCCTTTCACTATACCCACACTCACCGCGGCTACGAAATCTCTTATGGGAATCTGGGAAATCATACCCTCCTCATAAATTTTTATGAGCGCATCAGCCATAGCTACAAAAGCACCCGTTATGGAAGCTGTCCTCGTACCGCCGTCCGCCTGTATTACATCACAATCTATCCATATTGTTCTCTCTCCTATTTTAGTTAAATCTACAACACTCCTCATCGCCCTCCCTATCATCCTCTGTATTTCGTGCGTCCTCCCTCCTATTCTTCCCTGTACGGATTCTCTCAAATTTCTCGTAACCGTAGCACGCGGTAACATGGAGTACTCTGCGGTTATCCACCCCTGATTTTTACCTTTAAGAAAATTAGGAACCGTATCGGTTATTGATGCACTGCATATTACCTTCGTATTACCACATTCAATAAGACATGAACCTTCTGGATAGAGAAGATAATCCCTTATTATTCTTATAGGTCTTAATTCTCTTTTGTCTCTTCCCTTTCTCATTAAACTCTATTTTACAGCCAACCGAACTATGGCGTAAGTTATGATAAAAGCATATTCTGAATGGAAACGGGGATAATACTCGCCATACTTGCTTCCCTATCTTGGGCAACCAATGATATTTTCAATAAAAAATCTATACTGAAGGGTTACGATGAAAACTTTATACTGTGGATAAGGTTTCCCATAAGTACTTTAATAACCCTACCCTTAGGTATTTATTATTGGAAGGTTTCTTTCAACCTTTTACTAAGTACCTTTCTATGGTTACCCCTTGAGATAGCGGGATCCATCTTTTTTATAAAGGCAATAAAGGTTTCTCCCATATCGGAAGTGATGCCCTTTTTGTCCTTCATACCTGTTTTTTCACTGGTTGGGGGTATCTTCATGCTCCGGGAGGAGGTGGACATTTATGGTGCTTTAGGCATACTACTCATAATAAGCGGTTCCTTCATAATAACGGGAGGTTCTTTTACGAACATTTTTACTATAAAAAAGGGAATACTTTATATGTTAATTTCTGCTTTCTGTTTCGGTATAAATGTACCTGTAGGTAAGTTCGCCATAATTAGCAGTAATCCCTATTTTTTCACCTGGTACTACTGTTTGGTGATGTCCGTAGGATTATTACCTTTTTTGAGGGGAAGAGAAATATTAAATGCAAAAAACTATGAAAATGTTTACATATTACCTATAGGTTTGCTCTTTTCTTTAGGAGGAATTCTATATAATATTGCCCTGAGTTTGTCTCCCTCTCCTTATATTTCTGCGGTGGAAAGAACCGCAATAATATTTAGTATAGTTTACGGTAAGATTTTTTTCGGAGAAAAGGTAAAAAAATCCTTTGCGGGGTCTATATTGATGATATTAGGAGTATTATTGATAGTATTTTGAATTTCCTTGGGTATATTTACCTACCCACCCTTTATAATAACACTCATAATTAATAAATAGAAATCATGAAAATAGCGTTAATTATATTTACACTTACTGTTGTTATTATCAATTCTTGCGGAGGTAGTAAAGGAAATTCAAAAAGAGAACCCATTAGCGTGTGTTTCTATAAAATACCTGTACGGGATATTGCAGTAACGGACAGTACACCGAGGGAAAGGTTTTTACCTTTCTATGACGAGAAAGGAAATCTATATTTTGTTGATCCTTCCGGGAACAACAGGAAAACACTTAAAGATACAAACATCCTTGTTAATCCTTTGGGTCCCAAGGTATTAATACACGGATTTTACAATGGATCAAATCAAAGTATAACGGATTACGGTCCGAGGTATCTTTTATATGTAAAAGGTGGAGCCCTATATATGTTAGGTCTTAAAAAGGGGGATACCTCTTTACCTTTTAAAATATCGTCGGAGAATTCCATTGCTGTTATATGTGATGACTTGACGATACCGGATTACAGTGATCCCGAGAGATCTATCTACCTATATTATGCATCTCAAGATTCCACATGCTGGAACGGTGATGAGAAACTGAAACTTGTTAAGCTAAATATGGACGGCAATGACGATCCTATTGTTTTGGGTTCAAGCGCAGATGTGATACCTCTTGGTGTTTTTAGAAAGGCTGAAGATCTTTCTATTTCGGGAGTTATACTTATGGAAAAGAAGGAAAACGGGTTGTACGATCTTAAGGTATGCGATGTATCTATGTCAGGCTGTAGTTCAATACTTCCTGCGGAATTTTCTTCCACGGAAGGTATATCAAATGCGGGTATCCTGGGTAACTTTCTATACGGCGCGTCCTTTTACAGTGCTATAGTCATTGAAGGAAAACTTTATATTTATAATGGAGATGAAATGATAAAACCTTCCAGCTCATGCGAGTTTGATTCTTCAAATCTTAAAGTTGATCAGGATGATACTGCCATATATATAGCCTCTGGTAAGAGGATATGGAAGTTCAATTATTCTGATTTCAATTGCTATTTGTTGAAAGAGGAGAATTCTACCATAAGTCAGATAAAGGTGGGAAAATCAAGGATAATTTACAGATTAACAAATACTATAAAGTCCATAAACAAGGACAACGGTAACGGTGAAAAGACTATAAAGACAAGCCAGTATACGGTATGGTTATCCGGCGCGGAGGGAGAATTTGTATTTTATAACATTTACGGTAAAGGTATATATATAGCGGGCATACTCAAAGAAGATGGTTCTCTTATAAGGGAATTCGGATCTTCATTTTGGGGAGGAAATGTGATAGAAAGTGAGGTTTTACCTTACAAGAAAACGAGGTACGGTATGATACTGGTTTCCTTCAGTAAATGTCCCTCTAATATGATAAATTTGGGGGAGCTTGACAAAATATACAGAAGTCTTTATGTGGGCGAAGTATTCAGGGGCTTCTTTTTGGGCAAGGCTTACATAAACTCTGTTACTGGAGATATATTTATGTTTAATCCTGAAAAAAACCAATCACTTGTTCAAATAACAAATACCCTTGAATTAAACGAATTTATCCCAAGATGAAACATATAAGTATTTCTTATGTTCTATACCATCAAGTGATTAAGTAATTTTGGGTTATTATTTTAAAAGCAATAATTTTTACGGAGGTACATTGATGAAGAGACGGGTTAAATACATAATTAATCTGGATTCTATTCCTGAAATCCCTTTAAGGGAAAGAATAAAATTGAAAGAGGTAACTGAAAAATTTGCTTTCAGAACGAATGATTACTACAATTCTCTAATAGATTGGAATGATCCAGAGGATCCCATAAGGAAGATAGTCATACCCACCTACGAAGAGCTTGAAGTGTGGGGAAAACTTGATGCTTCAAACGAAAGTAAATATACCAAGGTACACGGTCTTGAACATAAATATCCCGATACGGCGCTTCTGCTCGTTACCGATGTGTGCGGTATATACTGTAGATTTTGCTTCCGTAAAAGGTTATTTATGAATGACAACGATGAAGTGGCGAGGGATGTGACTCAAGGCCTTGAGTATATAAGGAATCACAAGGAAATAAACAATGTGCTTCTTACGGGCGGTGATCCTTTAATCCTTGCTACATTTAAACTAAAAAGTATTCTTGAAAGCCTTGCGGATATACCACATGTAAGAATAGTAAGGATAGGGTCAAAAATGCTTGCGGTTAACCCTTTCAGAATAATAGAGGATCCAGATCTACTTGAGCTTTTCAGCTGGTTTAACAGTCTTGAAGGAAAGCAGATATATTTGATGAATCACTTCAACCATCCTAAAGAGTTTACCAGAGAGGCTAAAAAAGCCGTGGAGCTTGTTTTAAGGACCGGAACGGCAATGACCAATCAAACACCCATACTCAGGGGTATTAATGATAATGCAGATGTGCTTAAAAGCTTATTGGAAGAGCTTTCATTCACCGGAGTTACTCCTTATTACTTGTTCCAGTGCAGACCTACCGTTGGTAACAAAACCTATTCAACAAAAATAGAGGAGACGATTGACCTCGTTTCAAGGGTTAGATCAAAAATGTCAGGGTTGGGGGCAAGGGTTCTGTATGTTATGTCTCATGAATCCGGGAAGATTGAAATTGTAGGTAAAACGGAGGAATATGTATTTTTCAGATATCACAGATCGGCTTATCCTGAAAATAACGGTAGATTCATGATATTCAGAAGAAATCCAGAAGCACACTGGTTTGACGATTATACGGATTTGGTGGACTCATACAAGTTTTTTGAGGAAGAGGAGTATATAGATATAATTTGAAAAGCTTGACAGTAAATATTTGTTAGTTTATATTATTAGATTGCGTTCTGATAAGGCACATTGGCAACTGAATAGGGGGAAGGTGGTATAAAGGTGGGGTGATATAAGGTTATGGAGAGGATATAATTGAAGAGTTTGATCCTGGCTCAGCGCGAACGCTTGCGGCGCGCCTAACACATGCAAGTCGTGCGCAGGCTCACCCTTATGGGTGGGTGCTGAGCGGCAAACGGGTGAGTAACGCGTGGGTAACCTACCCTCAGGAAGGGGATAACCCTCCGAAAGGGGGGCTAATACCCTATAAAGCTTGGTGTCACTAAGGCACCAAGCCAAAGGGGGCCTCTGGCATTAGCCAAGCTCCCGCCTGAGGATGGGCCCGCGTCCCATCAGGTAGTTGGTGGGGTAATGGCCTACCAAGCCTGTGACGGGTAGCCGGCCTGAGAGGGTGGTCGGCCACAGCGGGACTGAGACACGGCCCGCACCCCTACGGGGGGCAGCAGTGGGGAATCGTGGGCAATGGGCGAAAGCCTGACCCCGCGACGCCGCGTGGGGGAAGAAGCCCTTCGGGGTGTAAACCCCTGTCGGGGGGGACGAAGGTGCGGTAGGTTAATAGCCTACTGCGCTGACGGTACCCCCAGAGGAAGGGACGGCTAACTACGTGCCAGCAGCCGCGGTAATACGTAGGTCCCGAGCGTTGCGCGATGTCACTGGGCGTAAAGCGTCCCCAGCCGGTCCAGTAAGCGGGTTGTCAAAGCCCGCGGCTCAACCGCGGAAGGGCAACCCGAACTGCTGGACTTGAGGCACGCCCAGGCAGGCGGAATTCCCGGTGTAGCGGTGAAATGCGTAGATATCGGGAGGAACACCGAAGGGGAAGCCAGCCTGCTGGGGCTGTCCTGACGGTCACGGACGAAAGCTGGGGGAGCAAACCGGATTAGATACCCGGGTAGTCCCAGCCGTAAACCATGGGCGCTAGGCGCTGTCTTTAAAGGGCAGTGCCTCAGCTAACGCGGTAAGCGCCCCGCCTGGGGAGTACGGGCGCAAGCCTGAAACTCAAAGGAATTGGCGGGGGCCCGCACAACCGGTGGAGCGTCTGGTTCAATTCGATGCTAACCGAAGAACCTTACCCGGGCTTGACATGGTAGGGAAGCGGAGTGAAAACTCCGTGTGCCTTCCCTTATGGGAAGGAACCCTACCACAGGTGGTGCATGGCCGTCGTCAGCTCGTGTCGTGAGATGTTGGGTTAAGTCCCGCAACGAGCGCAACCCCTGCCCTTAGTTGCCACTCCGAAAGGAGGGCACTCTAAGGGGACTGCCGGCGATAAGCCGGAGGAAGGTGGGGATGACGTCAGGTCAGTATGCCCCTTACGCCCGGGGCCACACAGGCGCTACAGTGGCCGGGACAATGGGATGCAACCCCGCAAGGGGAAGCAAATCCCAGAAACCCGGTCATGGTGCGGATTGTGGGCTGAAACTCGCCCACATGAAGCAGGAATCGGTAGTAACGGGGAATCAGCGATGTCCCCGTGAATACGTTCTCGGGCCTTGCACACACCGCCCGTCACGCCACGGAAGTCAGTCTTGTCGGAAGTCCCCGAGGTAACCCGCAAGGGAGCCAGGGGCCGATGACAAGGCTGGCAACTGGGGCGAAGTCGTAACAAGGTAGCCGTAGGGGAACCTGCGGCTGGATCACCTCCTTTACTTAAGGAGTGCCAAAAACACTCCTATAACTGTCTAGTCCCTCCACTCAACCACCTTCCCCCTATCCAGTTGCCTTAAGGGCCTCTAGCTCAGCTGGTTAGAGCGTGCCCCTGATAAGGGCAAGGTCGGTGGTTCGAGTCCACCGAGGCCCACCAAACCTCAGGGGATGTAGCTCAGCTGGGAGAGCGCCTGCTTTGCAAGCAGGAGGTCGCGGGTTCAAGTCCCGCCATCTCCACTTTTAGTAAAGCCACATAAAAACTCATTTTTAATATCCGATATATAAACGACTACTTATGTCAATTAAAGGTGGTAAAGAATATCTATTTGATAATTATGGAATCGCCTATTACAAAGCTTTAATTTTTATTAAGGAAGGATCATTAATTTCTTACAGAATATATCATGTATCGGAAAGTATAGAGAAGATATGCGGATGGAAAAAGGAGGATATAGAAAATGATGCTGGATGGACTGTCAAAAATATATATGAATACGATCTGGATATAGCTAAGGACATTTTTCTGAAGGTTTCTGAAGAGGGTGAAAGGTACGCTACCGTTTGTAGGATACACTCTCCTGAAGGAAAGTATGTGGATGTCTTGAATACATTTTCAATAAAAGGTATAACTAAGGAGAAGGATGGGAAAAGTATAGAAATACACGGTATATTTGTTTCCGTATCGGGAATATACGAGTACAAGGAAATATTTGAGGCGGTGGATAAAAATCCTTCCGTAGGGCTCGCCATATACCAAGATAGATATGTTTATGCAAATAAGGCTGCAGAGAAGATATTGGAATATTCGGAGGAAGAACTTAAATGTATGAAACCTGAGGAAATTGTTGTCCATGAATTAAGGGAAGAGATAAAGGGCATAGTTAAAAGGAGGTTAAGTGGAGAACAGTTTGATCGTCTTTATCAGGAGCTACCCATATTAACGAAGACAGGAAAAGTAAAAAGTGTTCTCGTATTTACCAGAACGGTTATGTGGAACGGAAAGCCTGCAGGTCTTGTTATATTCGTTGATAATACCAAGAGGAAAAGATATGAGAAACTTCTAAATACCTTTATGGATATAAACAGAATTACCATAAGTTCAAAAAACGAACAGGAATTTTTAAAAGCCCTCTGTAAACTTCTTGTAGAGAAGGCAGGTTTTAGAATGGTTTGGATAGGTAAATACAGTAAGGGAGACAGGTATGTAACTCCTCTTTATAAGTGGGGGTACGATGAGGGATATTTAAATGAGATAAAAATAACCGTTGAGGAAGGAGATATTTACAGTAAAGGTCCTACCGGTAGGGCTATATTGGAGGAAAAGATAATAGTAAATCCGAATACAGAGGAAAACTATAATGTAGAACCTTGGCGTGAAGCCATGTTAAGACGAAATTTTTTATCCTCCTGCGCCATACCTATAAGGAAAGGTGAGAACATTTATTATGTAGTTAATATATATACATCCGTTAAAAATTTCTTTACGGAAGAGGAAATTTCTTATTTAGAAAATATAAAGAAACACATAGAGTTTGCGCTTAAAAAGATAGAGGCGGAAAGATTTATGAAACTTCTTTACAGTGCGGTGGAAATGGGTCATGAGTGGATATTTATAACCGATGAAGAAGGAACTATCTTATATGTAAATCCTGCCGTTGAAGCGATTTCGGGATATAAAAGGGATGAGATAATAGGGAAAAATCCCAGAATATTTAAATCCGGCTACCATAGCCCTGAATTTTATAAAAATATGTGGAAGACTATAAAGTGCGGAAGGGTATTTGAGGGTATTTTTGTCAATAGAAAGAAAAGTGGTGAGATCTTTTATCTGGAGCAAACAATAGTACCTGTTACTGTGGATGAAGGTATTCGTTTTGTGGCTATTGCGAGGGATATAACCTCGGAGAAGTTTCTTCAAGAAGAGATATTTAAAGTTAAATACAGGGATTTGCTGACGGGTTTACCGAACAGGGAAGGCTTTTTAAGCATAGTAAAGGAAGAGATTGAAAAACATAAAGAGAAAAATCATGCAATGGTAATAATAGATATAAGAAATTTGGCTGCAATAAATCAGCTGTACGGTACAGCAGTGGGTGATGATATTCTTAGAAAATTCGGTAAATCTTTGAAGGATATGTTTTTTGAAAGGGATGTGGTGGGAAGGGTAGGCGGAGATGAGTTCGGCATATTTCTTGAGGATATTGAAAATGAGGACATAACTTTAATTCTTGAAAAGATATTCTTTTACATTTCAAAACCAATTGAGGTAGAAAATAAAAAGATACCTTTGAGCATAAACATGGGTATATCCTTCTATCCAAAGGATGCGGAAGATCCGGTTTCCCTTTTTGAAAAGGCAAACATATCTGTCAATTTTGCCAAAAACGAAGGTGAAAATACCTACAGATTTTTCAGAGAAGAGATAAACGAATATGTTTCAAAGTATTTTAAGGTAAAAGAGACCATAGAAAGGGCTATTGAGGAGAATAGAATTATTTTATTCTTTCAGCCTTACTACACTACAAAAACTCTTAAGCTTGCTGGGTTTGAAGCATTGATGAGACTTTACGATGAGAAAGAGGGAATATTAACTCCGGGAGAGTTTATCCACATACTTGAGAGTACGGGGCTTATAAGAAAGGTTGAGGACAGATTGTTGTTCAAATTAACGGAATGTAAGAAATACTTGAGTGGAGATATTACTATATCTTTTAATATATCTCCAAAGAGTTTTAGGGATAAAAATTTTATTTCAAATGTGAGAGCTGTCTCTGAAGAGATAGGTAATTATTTGGTTCTTGAAATAACAGAGAGGTTGTTGGTAGAGGATCCTGTAAGGGCAAGGGAATTTTTAAGCGAAGTTAAGAGTATGGGCGTTCGTATAGCCATAGACGATTTCGGTACAGGATATTCTTCTCTTGCCTATCTTGAATCCCTTCCCGTGGATATTATAAAACTTGACATATCCTTTATAAAGAGAATGAAGGAAAGTCACAAAAGTCTTGCCATAGTTGAAACTATAATAGATCTGAGTAAGAAGCTTGATATAAAAACTATAGCGGAAGGTGTGGAGGAGAGAGAAACCTTTTCCTGGTTAAAATTACTCGGGTGTGATATGGTGCAGGGTTTTTACTTTTCAAAACCTTTACCCATGGATGAGGCAATAGAGCTTGTAGAATCAGCTAAATAAAGAACAACTTATGACGATAGAAGTATAAAAGGAGGGTTTTTATGAGAGGGCGTGTCAAGGAGATTATCTTTGAGATAAAGGAAATACTTAAAGATCCTTTTAAACCTTTCGGTATTGAGGATAAACTGAGGGAGCTGTTTGAACTTATGAAGGATATGGACGCAAGGGAATTGGCACTTTGTAAGAGTGATATTGAGGACATAAAAAGGCTTATGGAGAGGAACATAAATATAGTTGCTGATTCTGCAAATAACTTGGCTAATATTATGTCTTCAAGGAGATTTTCAAGGAGGGTATGATTTGTTCGGAGCGTCACTGGGTATTTTATCTCAGGCTCTTGAAGTTTTCAGAAAATCAATAGACATAGGAAACAGAAATATATTGAATGCAAACAATCCCGACTATGCTGAGGAAAGGCCGGAGGTGAGGAGTATATATCCTGGAGGTATATTACTTGATGATGTTACAAGATTACAAAACTTTTATTACTTTAAACTTCGTAACTCAAAACTTTCCGTAGTAAGCTACTTAAATGAAAGGTCGGGGTACAATGCGAGGGTTGAGGATATATTTCAGGAATTTATAGAGGGACTTGGAGGGAGTGAATATATAAATAACTTCTACAATGCTTATATTGATCTTATGAAAGATCCCAACAATGCGGGCAGTAAGGAAAGTTTTATAAATTCAGCCATAAGCCTTTCCAATTTCTTGAGACAGAGGAAAAGCGACCTTGACAAATTTAACGGTGATATTGATTATACGATGCGATCTTATGTAAGAAAAATAAATGATCTTACTAAAAAAATAGCTCAAATAAACAAGGATATTACCGTACAGTACGCAATGACATATGCAAAAGGAAAGGATTATAAAAACTTACTTGATGAAAGGGACAGGTACCTGAGGGAACTCTCCGAGCTTATAAACATAGAAATAAAAGAAGATGAACTCGGTAGAGTTAGGGTTGATACAAGCAAGGGATTCGTGCTTGTAGAGGACCGTTTCAGCTGGAGTT
>Ga0256839_1005952_pt1 | contig 10994 bp, 10 predicted proteins | sample 354166metaG_FD_185968 | JGI IMG/M metagenome (GOLD analysis project Ga0256839, IMG submission 185968) | Hydrothermal vent microbial communities from Mid Atlantic Ridge, Atlantic Ocean - 354-166 | ecosystem: Environmental > Aquatic > Marine > Hydrothermal vents | place: Atlantic Ocean: Mid... | reverse complement strand
GAGCGCGGGGCCGATCGGGGCGACCAGCCGTCCGCCCTCGGCGAGCTGACGCCAGAGGGGCTCGGGCACATCCGGCACCGCCTCCTTGATCAGGATCACATCGAAGGGCGCCTTCTCCGGCCAGCCGTAGTAGCCGTCCCCCTCGCGCACCTCCACATTGTCGAAACCGAGCGCGGCGAGCCGTTCGCGGGCGTAGCGGGCGAGTTCGGGGATCAGCTCGACGCTGTACACCCGTCGCGCCAGCCGGGCGGCGAGCGCGGCCTGGTAGCCGACGTCGGTGCCGGTCTCGAACACCACGTCCTCCGGGCGCGGCGCGGCGAGGTGGAGCATGAGGGCGGCGAGGAAGGGAGCGGCGAGGTTCTGTTCCGGGTGGACCGGAAGCGGTTGGGGCAGATAGGCGTACCGCCACAGCTCCTCGGGCAGGAAGGCGTGCCGCGGCACCTCCCGCATCGCCTGCAGCACCCGCGCATCCAGGACCTCGATCCCGGTCACCTCGGCCGCGGCCCGCGCCTCCGCTTCGACGAACTGGACCATAAGCTCCCGTGCCCGGGCGAGATCCTCCCCGGATCGCGGTGCCGCAAGCGGCATAAGGCTCGCGATCACGAACGCGAGGGCGGCCGCTGCGAGCGCTCCCAGCATGACCCGACCTCCCCGAGGCTGCTTACCCCGAGGCCGGCCTGGAGGCAAGCTGCCGGGAGTGATCGGCATCCCGGGCGGGCCCGCGGAGGGAGGGGATGGGACCGGCGCGTCGGCCCGAGGGCTTCCCGATGCTGCCCCTGTTGATCGACCGGGCCCGCCACGCCGATCCGGAGCGGGCGCTTCTTGCGCTGCTCGCCCCGGAGCCCGCCCGCAGCGCCATGGCCGCGCTGCTCTGGCTCAACGCCGAACTCGTCGGCGCCTATCGTGCCGCCAGCGAGGAAATGGTGGCGCTGGTCCGCTTCCAGTGGTGGCGGGAGGCCATCGAGCGGGCGGCACGCGGCGCAGCGTCCGGCCATCCCGCCCTGGATGCCCTCAAGGCCCCTCTCGCCACCGACGCCGGGCTGTGTTCCGAGCTGTTGGCGCTGATCGACGCCCGCGAGAGGCTCCTGCTCCAAAGGCGCTTCGACGACCAAAAGGCCTTCTGGTCCTTCGCCCGCGCCACCTCCGGCCGGCTGCACCGCCTGCTGCTGGGCCTTCGCCAGGACGGGCCAGCGGCCGGCGAGCTCGCTTGGGCGGAGCGGCTCGGCACCGCCTATGGTGTGACCGGATTGCTGCGCTCGGCACCGTGGTATGCGCGATTGGGAATCGCCGTGGTGCCGGAGGAGCTGGTGGCGCCGGTGCGGAGCCTTAGGGCGCTGGCGGCCGGAGGTGAGGAGGAGGCGCTCTGCCGGGCGGTGGCGATGCTGGCGGCGCGTGCGGAGGCGGAGTTGGCGGCGGCGGGTGGGGCGCCGCGGTGGGGCCATCTGGGGGCGGTGCGCGTGCTCGCCCGCTTCAGCCTGGCGCGGCTCCGGCAAGCGGGCTGGGATCCCCGCAGATCGCGCCCGGGTCCCACCGCCGGCCTTGTCTTGCGGCTTCTGGTGGTCCACTTGGCCGGATGAAGGCGGGATGGAGGCGGGGCCGTCGCCTGTTCCTGGAACGGTCTGTGGCAGGACGCCTGCTCGATTCCCGCACGCCGCTCAGGAGATCGATCATGAGGCTCAGCGCCTTGGGGATTGCGGTGTTGCTCCTGCTGTCCGGCGGGGCGGTTCCGGCCGCGGAGGACCCGGTGGTGGCGCGGGTGGATGGGGTGGACATCCGCAAGACGGCGGTGTTGCGCGCCTATGAGGAGCTGCCCGAGCAGTACCGGCAGCTGCCGATGGAATCGCTGCTCGCGCCGTTGCTCGAGCGGGTGATCGACGACGAGCTGTTGCGGGCGGAGGCGGAGCGTCGGGGGCTTGCCGAGGATCCCGGGGTGCGCGCCGAGCTCGCCCGGGCCCGGGCGGCGGTGCTCAGGGAGGCGTTGTTGGAGCGGGTGGTGCGCGAGGCCTCGACGCCGGACAAGCTCGCCCGCCTCTACGAGGAGCTCAAGGACCAGCCGGAATTCCAGGTCGAGGAGGCGCGCCTTTCGCACATCCTGGTGGCCACCGAGGAGGAGGCGCGGGCGGTGATCGAGGCGCTCGATGGCGGTGCGGACTTCGCAAGCCTGGCCCGCGAGCGTTCCACCGGCCCCTCGGCGGCGCAGGGCGGGGATCTCGGCTGGGTGCAGCGGGAGCAGCTGGTGACCGAATTCGCGACCGCCGCCTTCGCTCTCGAGCCGGGCGAATACACCCGCACCCCGGTGCAGACGCGCTTCGGTTGGCACGTGATCCGGCTCGAGGACAAGCGCAGCACGGTGCCCGCCTTCGAGGAGGTGGAGGGGGAGCTGCGCCTGCAGGTGGCGCGCGCGGCGATCCGCTCCCTCATCGAATCCCTGCGCGAGGGGGCGGCGATCGAGCGCTTCCCCGAGGCCCTGGCGGCCGGGGCCGGGGACGGCGGGGAGTAGCGGATGGCGGCGATGCCGCGCTCCCCGCTTGCACCGGCGGTCATCCCCGATCCGCCGGCGCTGCCGGGCGTGCGGTTTGCGGCCGCCGCCGCCGGCATCCGCTACCGGGACCGACTCGATCTCGCCCTGGCCGCCTTCGCTCCCGGCACCGCGGTGGCTGGCCTGTTCACCCGCTCCATGCTCCCCGGCCACCCGATCCCCTGGTGCCGGGCCTGTGTGGCCCGCGGCCGGGCCCGGGCGCTTCTGGTCAACGCCGGCAACGCCAACGTCTTCCGGGGTCGGGAAGGGGATGAGGCGGTGCGGCGGGAGGCGCTCGCGGTGGCGCAAGCGCTCGGCGTCGCGCCGGAGGAGGTGTTGATCGCCTCGACCGGGGTGATCGGCGAGCGGCTTCCCGTGGAGCGGATCGAGGCGGCGGTGCCGACGCTGGCCCAAGCACTCGCGCCGGAAGGAGGCGCGGCGTTCGCGCGGGCGATCCTCACCACCGACACCTTCCCCAAGATCGCCTTCCGGCGCATCGACGGCGCGGGCGGAAGCGAGGCGGAGGGGCCGCTGCTGGTCGGCATCGCCAAGGGCTCGGGGATGATCGCGCCCAACATGGCGACCATGCTCGCCTTTCTGTTCACGGACCTGGAGCTTTCGCCGCAGACGCTGCAGATGCTCTTGCGGGAGGCGGCGGAGGACAGCTTCCACGCCATCACCGTCGACGGCGACACCTCCACCTCGGACATGGTGCTGTTGTTCGCAACCGGAAGGAGGCGGGCGGAGCGACGGCTTCGCGACGCCTTCGCCCGTGCGTTGGCGGAGGTGAGCCAGGAGCTCGCCCGGCTTGTCGTGCGCGACGGGGAGGGGGCGGAGAAGCTCGTCGAGATCCGGGTGCGCGGGGCCGCGAGCGACGCCGCCGCGCGCCGGATCGCCATGGCGGTGGCCAACTCGCCCCTGGTCAAGACCGCCATCGCCGCCGGCGACGCCAACTGGGGCCGGGTGGTGGCGGCGGTGGGCAAGGCCGGCGAGCCGCTCGAACCGGAGCGGGTGCGGATCGCCTTCGGCGGCCACGAGGTGGCGCGCGGCGGTGCGGCGGTGCCGGATCTGGACGAGGCGCCGGTGGCCGCGCATCTGGCCGGCCGCGAGATCCTCCTCGAGATCGACGTCGGCCTCGGCCCCGGGCGGGCCCGGGTGTGGACCTGCGATCTCACCCATCGCTACATCGACATCAATGCCGGCTACCGGAGTTGACCTGCTGCTGGTGGTGGCCTGCGCGCTGGTCGACGCCGACGGCCGGGTGCTGGTGGCGCGCCGGCCCGAAGGCCGGCCGCTGGCCGGGCTGTGGGAGTTCCCGGGCGGCAAGCTGAGGCCGGGCGAGAGCCCGGAGGCGGCGCTTGTGCGGGAGCTGCGCGAGGAGCTCGGCATCGACACCGAGGAGAGCTGCCTCGCCCCGCTCACCTTCGCCTCCCACCGCTATCCCGACCATCACCTGCTCATGCCCCTGTTCGTCTGCCGGGTGTGGCGGGGGATCGCCCGTCCCCGCGAGGGCCAGGAGCTGCGCTGGGTGCGGCCGGGCGAGCTCGGGCGACTGCCGATGCCGCCCGCCGACGCGCCGCTTGTCGCGGCCCTGCGGGATCTGCTCTAAGGCGCGGGGTTGCGCGCAAGGGAGGCGTGCGGATGGCCAAGCTGATCGCCTATGAGGAGGCCCCGCCCGAGGTGCGGGCGGTGTTCGACGACATCAAGGCGAGCCGGGGCGTGCCCGACGTCAACAACTTCTGGAAGGCGCTCGCGGTCCATCCCCCCACCCTCAAGCGGGTGTGGGAGCAGCTCAAGGAGGTGATGGCGCCGGGAGCGCTCGATCCGCTCACCAAGGAGCTGATCTATCTCGCGGTCAGCATCGCCCACGGCTGCGAATACTGCATCGCCAGCCACACCCGCTCGGCCCGCGCCAAGGGCATGAGCGATGCGATGTACGGCGAGCTGCTCGCGGTGGTGGCGACGGCGGCCGAGACCAACCGGCTCGCCCAGGCGCTGCGGGTGCCGGTGGACCCCCAGTTCGACCGCTAGCCCTCACGCCGCCCGGGAGCGGGCCGCGGCGCTCAGCATCTCGGCGGCCATGGCATCGGCCACCTCCGCGGGCGGCCGGCCCTCCGCCTCGGCGCGGCGGAAGACGGCCTGAAGGCGCCTTGGGATCACCTCGAGGGCGGCGAGCGCGCGGGCCCGGTCGTAGCCCTCGGGGTGCAGCTCCTGGGCGATGTTGATGAGCCCGCCCGCGTTGATCACATAGTCCGGTGCGTAGAGGATGCCGCGCTCGTGGAGACGCCGGCCGTCCGCGGGGGTGGCGAGCTGGTTGTTCGCCGAGCCGGCGACCACCCTGCAGCCGAGCTCGGGGATGGTCTCGGCGTTGAGGACGCCGCCGAGCGCGCAGGGGCTGAAGACGTCCACATCCAAGGCCTGCACCCGCTCGGGCGGCACCACCTCGGCGCCGAAGCGACGGCGGGCGTCCGCCACCTTGTCCCGGTCGAGATCCGCAACCCAAAGCCGCGCGCCGCGCTCGTGCAGGAGCGCGCACAACGCCATGCCCACATGGCCGAGACCCTGCACCGCCACCTTAAGGCCGCAGAGCTCCCCGCGCCCGAGCCGATGGCGCACCGCCACCTCGATGCCGGCGAGCACACCGCGGGCGGTGAAGGGGGAGGGATCGCCGGAGCTTCCCTGCCCCGGCTTGCCGAGCACATATCGGGTCGCCTCGCCCGCCACCGCCATGTCCTCCGGCGACATTCCCACATCCTCGCCGGTGTAATAGCGGCCGCCCATGCGCTCCACCTCGCGCCCGAAGGCGCGCAGCAGCTCCGGGGTTTTGTCCCGTTTCGGATCGCCCAGGATGACACTCTTGCCGCCGCCGAGCCTGAGCCCCGCCATGGCCGCCTTCAGGGTCATGGCCCAGGACAGGCGCAGGGCGTCTGAGAGCGCCTCGGCCTCACTCGCATAGGGCCACATGCGGCAGCCGCCGAGCGCCGGGCCGAGCAGGGTGCTGTGGATGGCGATCACGGCCCTGAGCCCGCTCCGGGCATCATGGAGAAAGCGGACCTCCTCGTGGTCCCGGAATTCCGGATGGGAGAAGACAACCATCACCCACCTCCGTCCCCACCGCGACAGAGGTGCCTCCAGCTCCGCATGGAGTTTAACACAAAACGGCCCACATCACACCGCCGGTGGAATTGGCTCGTGGCCATGCGCCTCCGCCTGGCCGCGGCGGCGGCGCGGCGGGCGGGCCGCTCCTGGGGACGTTCAGGAGCCCAGGGCGTCGAGCTGGCGTTCGAGCTGTTGGCGGCGGGGATCGTCCTCGGGCAGCCGTTCCACGAGCCGGCGCCAGAGCGCCACCGCCGCCTCCCGGTCGCCGCGCTCGAAGGCGGCCACGCCGAGATAGAAAAGCGCGTCGGGCTGTTCGGCATCGAGCGCGAGCACCCGCTCGAAGGCGGCCACCGCCTCCTCGGGCAGCCCGCCGCGGCCCTCGCCCGCTTCCAGGAGCGCGAAGGCGTAGTCGAGCTGGGCCTCCACCTGCTGGGGCTGACGGGCGGCGAGGTCGCGGTAGATCGCGATCGCCTCATCCCTGCGCCCCAGCACCCAGTAGGAGCGCGCCAGCATCCGCCAGCCCTCGAGATCCTCCGGCTCGTCCTCGAGCCGGGCGCGCAACCGTTCCACCATCCCCTCCACCATCGCCCGCTGTTCGGGCGGAAGCGCGAGCTCGCCGTCGGCCTGGACCGCCGGGGCGGCGTTGCCCACCTGGGCCAAGAGCGGCTCCGGATTCTCGCCGATCTGCATGGCGACGACGCGGATGCGCTCGCGCAGCTGGGGCAGCCAGGGCGCGTCGGCGGTGGAATCGCGGCCGAGGTCCAGATAGCCGTCGAGGGCCTCGCGGAACTTGCCCGCCTGTTCGGCGGCGAGGGCGAGGTAGAAGCGGGCGCGCGGATCGGCGGGGTTGCGCGCGAGCTCGGCCTCGAACAGCCGCCTCGCGGCGGGGGTGACATAGCCCTCGCCGGCAAGCGTCAGGGCCTCGCCGAGGGCGGCGCGCACTCCCGGGCGCTCGGGGTCGAGGTTGAGCACCTGCTGGAAGGCGTTGGCGGCGTCGCGATGGCGTTTGAGCGCCATGCGGGTGCGGGCGAGCAACAGCCAGCGGTCGGCGTCCTCGGGATCCTGCTGGAGCTCGCCTTCGAGCCGCGCCGCCATCTCCATGAGCTGGCGCTGCTGTTCGCGCTGGGCGGCCAGATCCGGCCCCTTGGGCAGCTCCTTGGCGAGCCAGGGCAGCTGTTGGAGTTGCGGCCGGCCGAGCGAGGCGTAGAGGGCGCCGCCGAGCAGCGGCACCAACAATGCCGCCGCCACCACCAGCGCCGGCCGCGCCCGGGAGGGCTCGCCCTCCTCGCCCTCCTCGGCGAGCTTGAGCATGCGGCGCTTGATCTCGAGTTCGGCGGCCCGCGCCGCCGCGTCGTCGATCAAGCCGAGCTCGCGGTCGCGGGCGATTTCGGCGAGCTGCTGGCGGGCGAGCGCGAGCTCCGCCTCGCGGCGGCTGAGATGGGCGGAACGGCGCCGCAACAGCGGCCAGAGCAGGAAGCCGGCGACGACGAGGGCCACCAGCAGGTACAGGATCCAGGCGAGAACGGTCATGCGATCACCTTCGCTCCCCTGGCTGCCAATCTGGCGCAGCGAAGCCGCATCGCAAGCGACGCAGGGACGCTCCGGCGCGGGAAGGTTGGCTGGCGGCGCTCCGCATTGGCATGCGGCGATCTTCCCGCCATGCGGAATTCCGTGCTATGCGGGGCGCGGCGGCGCGCCCATGAGGCTGGCGCGGCGCGCGTTTTGTGCTAGGAGCCCTTTGTACCAAGCGAGCCGAGGGAGGCCGTGAGCATGTCGACGGGAACCAAGGTGCGCGTCGTTGAGAAGGTGATCGAGAACGGCGAGAAGGTCACGCGCCGGCGCTTCCTCAAGCGCACCGCCACCACGGCGGTGGCCGCGGGCGCGGCGAGCGTCGCCATGCCCCAGGTGAGCCGGGCGCAGACCGTGGTCTTGAAGATGCAGGGCGCTTGGGGCCCGACCGACATCTTCAACGACTTCGCCCTCGAGTATGTGGATCGCGTCAACGAAATGGCGGGCGGCCGCCTGCGCATCGAGTATTTGGTCGCGGGCGCGGTGGTGAAGCCGTTTTCGGTGATGGACGCGGTCAACGACGGTATTCTGGACGGCGGTCACTGGGTCACCGCCTACTGGTACGGCAAGCATCCGGCCGCCTCGCTGTTCGGCACCGGCCCGGTGTTCGGCTTCACCGCCCAGGAGGGGCTGGCCTGGATCTACAAGGGCGGCGGCCTCGAGCTCTACAACGAGCTCCACGAGATGCTGGGGCTCAACCTGGTCGGCTTTTTCGCCATGCCCATGCCGACCCAGCCGCTCGGCTGGTTCTCCAAGCGGGTCGAAAGCGTGGAGGATCTGCGCGGCCTCAAGTACCGCACGGTGGGCCTCGCCACCCAGGTGATGCAGAAGCTGGGCATGTCGGTGGTGCAGCTGCCGGGCGGCGAGATCGTGCCGGCGCTGGAGCGCGGGGTCATCGACGCCTTCGAGTTCAACAACCCGACCTCCGACATGCGCTTCGGCGCCCACGACGTGCGCAAGGTCTACATGATGGGCAGCTACCATCAGGCCAACGAGTACTTCGAGATCATCTTCAACAAGGACAAGTACAATTCGCTGCCCGACGAGCACAAGGCGATCCTGCGCTACGCGGCGGAGGCGGCCAGCACCGCCAACTACGCGACGGCGATGGACCAGTACTCCAAGGACTTCATCGTGCTGCAGGAGCAGTACGGGGTGCAGGTCTACCGCACGCCCAAGGACGTGTTCGAAGCCCAGCTCAAGGCCTGGGACGAGGTGCTGGCCGACCTCAACCAGGATCCCTTCTTCAAGAAGGTGGTCGACTCCCAGCTGGCCTGGGCGAAGCGGGTGATGGGCTACCTCTACTACAACCAGGCCGACTACAAGCTCGCCTACGAGTATTACTTCGGCAAGCTGCCGTTCTAAAGCGGCGGCGCCGGGCTTCGGCGCGGCGGGCGGGGCGGGCTTTTCCGCCCCGCCGTCGTGTCGGGGTGACGGCGGGCCCATCGCCGGTCTGGCCGCGGGCGTCTTGGGCGGCTACATAGCGCGGGCGGCGGCGACGCCGGGGAGGAGAAAGGGTGGATCGGCTGCTCCTGTTCATCAACACGCTCAGCACCTGGGTCGGCAAGGCGTTCGCCTGGTGCATCCTGATCCTGACCTTCGGGGTCTCCTTCGAGGTGTTCATGCGCTATGCGCTCAACGCCCCGACCCAGTGGTCCTACGACATCATGTACATGATGTACGGGGCGCTGTTCCTGATGGCGGGGCCCTATACGGTCTCCCGCGACGGCATGGTGCGCGGCGACTTCATCTACCGCTTGTGGCGGCCGCGCACCCAGGCGGCGGTGGACCTCGCCCTCTATCTCCTGTTCTACCTGCCCGGCGCGGCCGCCCTGTTCTATGCCGGATACTATTTCGCGCGGCTGTCGTGGCGGTATGGGGAGGTGTCCATCTTCAGCCCGGCGATGATCCCGATCTATCCCATGAAGACCCTCATCCCCATCGCCGGGGCGCTGTTGTTCCTGCAGGGCATCTACGAGATCGTGCGCTGCATCCGTTGTATCCGCACCGGGGAGTGGCCGCTCCGGCCCCATGACGTGGAGGAGATCGAGCGGGCGATCCTCGAGGAGGAGGCGCGCAAGCGCCTCGCGGCGGCCGGCGGTCAGCCGATGGAGGCGGAGGGCGGCCGATGACCGACGCCCAGGTGGCCCTGTTGATGATGGGGCTGTTCATTTTCGCCATCCTGCTCGGGTTTCCGGTGGCCTTCACCCTGGTGGCGATGGCGGTGTTCTTCGGCTACTACGCCATGGGGGACCGGCTGTTCAATCTGCTGGTCCAGAACACCTACGACATCATGGCCAACGACGTGCTGGTGGCGGTCCCCCTGTTCCTGTTCATGGGCTACATCGTCGAACGGGCGGACATCCTCGATCGGCTGTTCTTCTCGATCCAGCTGGCGGCGCGACGGGTGCCGGCCTCGATGGCGGTGGCCGCCCTCATCACCTGCGCCCTGTTCGCCACCGCGACCGGCATCGTCGGCGCCGTGGTGACGCTGATGGGGCTGCTCGCCCTGCCGCCGATGCTGAAGGCGGGCTACAACCAGCGGCTCGCCTCCGGCGTGATCTGCGCGGGCGGCACCCTCGGCATCCTGATCCCGCCCTCGATCATGCTGATCGTCTACGCCGCCACCTCCAGCATCTCGGTGGTGCGCCTCTATGCGGCGGCGCTGTTCCCGGGCTTCATCCTCGCCGGCCTCTATGTGCTCTACGTGATCGGCCGGGCGATCATCAATCCGAGCCTCGCGCCCAAGGTCTCCAAGGAGGAGATGCAGGTGAGCTTCTGGGAGGTGTTCCTCCGGCTCTTGACCTCCTTCTTCCCGCTCGCGCTCCTCATCACCTCGGTCTTGGGCGCCATTCTGTTCGGCCTCGCCACCCCCTCGGAAGCGGCGGCGGTGGGGGCGCTCGGCGCGCTGGTGCTGGCGGCCGCCTACCGCGCACTGACCTGGGACCGGCTGCGGGAATCGGTGTTCCTCACCGCCCGCACCTCGGCGATGGTGATCTACCTGTTCATCGGCTCCTGGACCTTCTCCAGCGTCTTCTCCTACCTCGGCGGCGACAAGCTGATCGAGGAGTGGGTGCTCTCGCTCGACCTGTCGCCGGTGACCTTCCTCATCCTCGCCCAGCTGATCATCTTCCTGCTCGGCTGGCCGCTCGAGTGGACCGAGATCATCATCATCTTCGTGCCCATCTTCCTGCCCCTCCTGCCCTATTTCGACATCGACCCGATCATCTTCGGCCTGCTCGTCGCCCTCAACCTGCAGACCTCCTTCCTCACCCCGCCGATGGCGATGTCCGCCTACTATCTCAAGGGGGTGGCACCGCCCCAGGTGGGGCTCGTCGACATCTTCCGCGGCTCCATGCCGTTTCTGGTGATGGTGTTCATCGCCATGGCGATGCTCTACATCTTCCCCGACATCGCGCTCTACCTGCCGACGCTCATCTACGGGCGCTGAGGGGCGATGGCCGAGGCGACGCTGCTCGATCGCGATGCGGGGGAACTCGCCGCCTGGATGCGGGAGGGACGGCTCGGGCTCGGCGAGCTGGCGGACTTGGTGCTCGCCCGCATCCGCGAGCGCGAACCCGGGGTGAAGGCGTTCGCCTTCTTCGACGAGGAGCGTTTTCGCCGCCAGGTCGAGGAGCGCGAGTTCGAACGCCGGCTCGGCCGCGCCAAAGGGCCGCTCTTTGGCCTGCCGGTCGGGGTCAAGGACGTGTTCGACACCCGGGACATGCCGACCGCCTTCGGCACCCGGATCCACGAGGGCCGGCAGCCGCTGCGCGATGCCTGGGTGGTGGGGCGGCTGCGCGAGGCG
>Ga0256839_1005951_pt1 | contig 10994 bp, 8 predicted proteins | sample 354166metaG_FD_185968 | JGI IMG/M metagenome (GOLD analysis project Ga0256839, IMG submission 185968) | Hydrothermal vent microbial communities from Mid Atlantic Ridge, Atlantic Ocean - 354-166 | ecosystem: Environmental > Aquatic > Marine > Hydrothermal vents | place: Atlantic Ocean: Mid... | reverse complement strand
TATCCGAAATATTTATTAACTTCTCAGCAATCGATTTATTATCCATAAAACTTTCTGCATATTCTATACTTATTTCCTCAATATTAATATTTTCATTTATAAAATTCATAAATTGGAGAGTTGATTCTTTTAGCTCGTCTAATGATTCTTCATTTTCATTTGCATTGTAGTTAATTTGCTTTTCCAATACTATAATTACTAATTTGACAAGCTTTTTGTTATCGTTATCCGAAGGATTTAACTGCTTAAATAAGATAAGAGCCTCTCTATAATTTCCGCCTGACATTGCTATATTTGCTTTATTCAATTTTTCATGATAACTATCTGACATTTCTTTATCTAAGGTATTATCTTTTAAATATTTTTTTGCAAAATCTTTTAGAATATGTTCCATATTATCACTTATTCCTGTACCACTCAACCCTTCTGTCATATTGAGAACATAGGACTCACTGACATTTCCTTCTTGTATCTTTCCAATCAATTTCTCCGCTCTCTCATTCAACTCCTCCTGCGTACACCAAGACTCCAAAAACCTCACCAACCACTCAACCCTCTGTCTCTCCTTCTTCCGTCCAAACCGCATCAAATACCAGATATTAAAAAAACGTTCTTTTATTTTATAAATTTTATTTTTACCAGCGACCTCAGACTCTACGATGTCATATTTTTCAAGCTTGCCTAGCTGTGCAGAGATAACCTTAGTACTAAGCCGTGTCTTTTTGGCTATCTCAGCTGTGTACATACCATCCCAGTTTATGGCTATGGTGTGGACTATCTCTTGGAGTTGTGGGGGTAGCTCATCTAAACGGTGTTTGTAAAGTGGTGTAGCTTCGTCTAATACTTTGAGCAAATCATCAAAGGCATTGCCATCTTCATCTAAAAATATGTCAAAAAGCATAACTAGTGTTCTAGGGACTCCACCCGTAAGCTGACGCAAGGTTTCTATGCGCGCTGGATTGGTCTCTATAAGATTTTCCATCTTCTCTTTTTGTTCACCCTTGCCTATGCTTCGTAAAAACTCTATGCTCTCTACTTTCCTAAACCCTTTGAGTTTAATGATTTTGAAAAACTCATAAAATGGCTTACCGTAGTCATAATGTTGCTCCAACATCTTAGTAGAACCACCCACTATACGAAATGAGCTAGAACTAAGCAATATCTCTCTTAATCGTCTTTGCTCTTTTTCGTTTAACTTTCCTATGAGTTCATCTATATTGTCTATGAGTAGTAGAAGTTTTTTCTTCTTTTTCTTTAACGCCTTATCTAAATAAGAGAAAGCCTTCAACTCATAGTCCTCATCATCAAAATACTCTTCCATATCATCTCGCACATGAGGAAAAATATCCTCATGCAAGCTCTGTAGATAGTCAGCCACCTCTTCCCATAACCTAGAGAGTGAACGTATCTGATACTGTTCTTCTGCGAACTTAACGGGAATGAGAAATTTAGATAATTTTTTATCATTCTCTACTTCTATCTGTAGTTTTCTAAGCAAAGTTGTTTTACCCTGTCCTCTTTGCCCTATGATAATGTAGTGCTGATTGGCTACCATGTAGTCTGAACTCTTAATGTCTTCAAATATATCTTCAAATATCTCAGTACGTACTACAAAGCGTTCTAAAAATTCCTCTTGTGGCATCTCATCTGGTGTATATTTGTACCGTGAGTAATTAATTGGCAACATTTTTGTACCACCATCGTTTAAGTAAAGGAGAGTTAAATCTATACACTTTTGCATCATCACTGTTATTGATGTAACCATCATATTCTAAAGAGTGTATGATTTCTTTTGCGTAGTCTTCGTCTAGTTCATGTTTACTGGCTATATTTTGCATTTGAAGTGAAGAGAATATATCTTCTTCTGAAATTTTATTGAGTATTTCTTTCGCATAGAGGTAGCCTTTCTTTTTAAATCCATCTTTGAGTTTAGATCGCCAATTGGCAAACAGGTTCTGATGACTGATTGCCATTTCCATCGCTTCTTCTATCATCTCACTTTCTATGGTTTGAGTGCCTTGTTCTCTACTTAAGGTTTTAAGTTCCTGTATCAGTAGCTGTATATAAAAAGGAATAAACCATTCTATCTCTTCTAAAAGTTCTTTGATGACTTCACCACTTATGTCTATAGACACACTCTTGGCTAAACGTTTAGTAAATTTCATTGCATCAGCAGAGCTAAGTGGTTTTACTTTAATGCTATTTAGGTCATTTATGAGCTTTGTTGCACCCATCTTTGCAACCACAGACTCCAGCCCTATAGAACCAGCATACATGAACGTAACCTGTTTTGAAAGCGTAGTGTTTTGCCTTAATGCTCTATGGGTACGTAAAAAACTTTCTGCAGACTTCTCATCTCCATATTTAATGATGTTTTCAACTGTTTGAGCAAATTCATCAATCATGATGATGAGTTTTACTTCATTGTCTAGTCCAATTATGAGTTTCTCAAAAGCTGTTGCGTAGTCAACCCTTGTGTCATCTCCAAAGGTAACACCTTTTGTACTTATGTTTTTTATATTTATCTCTTCAAGTAGATGTCCAAATTTTTTAGTATATTTCTTTACCCTACCTATGAACTCTTCTTCCATAAGTGCATTAAAAAGTTTATGCCAAAATTCATTTTCACTGTCTGCTGACTCTGTATCTATATAAACAACAAGATATCCATCTTTTGGACTGTCTTGCATATGACGCATGATAGATGTTTTACCTACTCTACGAGGAGCAACCAAAAGCACATGACTTCCATTGAGTACTGCGTCCCATATGGCAGCCAATTCATGTACCCTATTCCAAAAGTCATCACCTCTTACTACTTGACCTACACAATTCTTCATAATTATCCTTTGACAACAAGTATGGTGTCATTATATCAGACAACATTTTTGTTGTCAAGTAAATAACTCATATTTTTTACGCACTAATTACTATCTAGCATTTCTCCTGCTATAATTGCATAAATTACAGCAGGAGAAATTATGCGTGTACTCACAGGAATACAAGCTTCAGGAAAACTACATATAGGAAACTACTTTGGTGCAATGAAGCCTATGATAGAACTACAAGAAAAAAATGAACTTTTTACTTTTATAGCTAACTACCATTCGCTCACTACCTCTAAAGATGCAACGACACTCAAACAATACACTATAGATGCCGCCATAGACTACCTCTCTATAGGTATAGACCCTAACAAAACCACCTTTTGGGTACAAAGCCATGTACCTGAAGTACTAGAACTTTACTGGATACTCTCCAAGTTTACCCCTATGGGCTTACTAGAGCGTGCACACTCATACAAAGACAAGGTAGCCAAAGGTATCTCTGCCAACCATGCCCTCTTTAGCTACCCTGTACTTATGGCTGCAGATATTCTGATGCTAGACACACAAATAGTCCCCGTAGGAAAAGACCAGATACAACATGTAGAGATGACACGAGACATCGCCACAAAGTTTAACAATGAGTATGGAGATATCTTTACACTCCCCGAACACAAAGTAGCAGCAGAAGTGGCAACCATACCTGGTATTGATGGGCAAAAGATGTCAAAGTCATATAACAATGCCATAGACCTTTTTATGGAAGAAAAAGCTTTACAAAAAAGATGTAATAAAATTATCTCTTCTTCTACTCCGCTGGGAGAACCTTTGAAATGGAAGGATGACAATATCTATGCATTGGCATCTCTATTTTTAGATGATACTCAAAAATTAGACTTGCAAGTACGTTATAAAAGTGGTAAAGAGGGCTATGGACACTTTAAAAAATACCTCAAAGAGCTTATTTGGGAAGAACTGGGGGAGGCTAGAAAGAAACGTGAGTATTATTTAAACCATACTGACGAAGTGAATGATATATTGGCACTAGGGGCAAAGAAGGCACAGAGTATTGCACAAAGTAAAATGGAAAAAGTAAGAGAAGCTATAGGGTTATAAGTTTGATGTCATTTTTTACAAGTCTTTTAACCACTTTGTGGTCTATGACTCCTGTGCTATAAAAAGTTTCATGCAATATACCCTCGTTTTTATGCCCTTCTTCACGCAGTAACATAAGTAATCTTTGTGCAATCGCTTTACCTGAATCCAATAGATTTACCTCTTTTTTCATCATCTTTCTAATGACTTTACTTGCTAGAGGATAGTGTGTGCAGCCTAATACAATAGTATCTACATCTTCATCTCGCATAGGTGAAAGCCATGTCTCTAAAAGTATCATACACTCTCTACTTTCTAGCGTACCATTTTCTATATGTTCAACCAATCTTGGACAGGCTTGCTCAAAGAGTTTTATTTTTTTAATACTAGAAAGTTTCTCTACCAATGCTTGATATTTATCACCTCTAAGCGTTGCAGGAGTTGCAAGTACACCTACCATTCGTGTTTTTGTTTGTTCTATAGCAGGTTTTATGGCAGGTTCTGTACCGACTAAGATTAACTTTGGATATTTTTCTCGTAGTTTACTGATGGCTGCTGACGTTGCAGTATTGCACGCTACTACTAGGGCATCTATCTGATGATGTTTGATAAAATAATCTGTAATTTCTAGAGAATACTGAAGGATTTGTTCTTGTGTTTTTTCACCATAAGGTGCATTTTTAGTATCTGCAATGTAAAAAAGTTCAGCACCTTTAATTACTTGACTGAGCGATTGAACTACTGTAAGTCCACCCAATCCAGAATCAAAGACACCAATTCTCAGCATCTATGCTTATGCACCTTCATTCATAATAGCAAGGAATTCTTCATTTGATTTGGTTTTCATCATTTTGGAGAAAAGGAATTTAAGACCTTCAACTTCTTCCATATTTTGCATTGCGTTTCTTAATGCCCATACTTTTTGTAGTGTCTCTGCATCTACCATAAGTTCTTCTTTTCTTGTCCCTGACTTAGTCACATCTATAGCAGGATAAATACGACGTTCAGAAACATGACGGCTAAGTATCACTTCAGAGTTTCCTGTACCTTTAAACTCTTCGAAAATGACTTCATCCATACGAGAACCTGTGTCTATAAGGGCTGTTGCAATGATGGTCAGTGAACCACCATGTTCTATGTTTCTAGCAGCACCAAAAAAACGTTTTGGTTTATGTAAAGCATTGGCATCTACACCACCTGAGAGTACCTTACCTGAACTTGGTGTTACCGTGTTGTATGCACGGGCAAGTCTAGTGATGGAGTCAAGTAGAATGATGACGTCTAAGCCCATCTCTACACGTCTTTTGGCTTTTTCTATGACCATTTCTGCTGTACGTACATGGTTTTGTGCAGGGAGATCAAATGTTGAAGCATATACTTCGCCTTTAACCGAACGTTGCATGTCAGTCACTTCTTCTGGTCTTTCATCTACTAGAAGTACCATAAGTGATGCTTCGGGATTGTTATGTGTTATACCATGTGCCAGTTCTTTAAGCAGCTCTGTTTTACCTGTACGTGGAGGTGCTACGACTAACGCTCTCTGCCCTTTGCCTATAGGTGAGAACAAATCAAGTACACGACCTGTCATTTTTACAGGGTTATACTCAAGCTTGAGTTGATCTGCAGCATAAAGTGGTGTAAGGTTTTCAAAAAGAGGTCTTTGTTTTGACTTATCAGGCGGTAGGTAATTAATAGCTTCTATCTTAAGAAGTGCATAATATTTCTCTTGGTCCTTAGGTGAACGTACTTGACCTGTAACTATGTCACCATTACGAAGAGCAAAACGTTTGACTTGTGTACCTGAGACATAGGTGTCATTGCTTGAATTAGCAAAGTTTCCATCTATAGAACGCAAGAAGCCATACCCATCATTCATAATTTCAAGAATACCCGTATAAAGGATAAACCCTCCAGCAGAGACTTGTGACTTTAAGATCTCAAAAATAAGGTCTTTTCTTTGAAACTCATTAGGGTTTTCAACTTTCACTTCTTTGGCTATCTCAACAAGTTCGTTAAGTGGGAGTTTTTGAAGGTCTTCGATTTTATGCCCGTTTACGGGTACGTGGGTTCTATTGTTTTTTTTATTGGCAGGTTTACTATTTGGAGTAGATTTGCCAGAAGGTTTTTTACTATCGCTCATTTTTCCTCTTGTGTTTTGGGTATGAATTATGAAAGTTATTTACGTTGTTACACGTAGTAGTGACTGAATTATACTGGGTTTAAACTGAAATGTCAAATCAAAGCATAATATAAAAGTACTGGGTATATAGATAAGCCCATAAGAAAAAACCACGAAGGCATCTTCCATGCTAACATTTGAGCAAGTTCTTGTGGTATATCTTTTTCTATAAATACTTTTTTAATAAGCTCCATTTTATAGAACATATCAAATATTTTTAAAGCCAATAGAAAAACCATACTTATGTTGAGTACCCCTGTGAAGAAAGAGGCAAAAAGGATGACATAAAAACTCGGTTGCATCAAAAAAAAGAGAAATATACTTTTCTCATAATAGCTATGAAGTTTTTGTATAACTTCATAGAGAGTATCAGACCTTTGGGTAATGGCTTCAAAGAGTTCTGCTAGTACAAGTGAAATAATAAGTGTTTCAATGATGTTCATAGGCAAAAGCTTACCCATATTTTGATAAAATCTATGCTAACACTTAAACACTAAGGAACATTTTTGTCTCACATTGCATGTACCCATTGCAACCTTACTTTCTCCGAAGAGGTACTTATAAAAGAAGAAATACACGGTGAAACATGCTATTTTTGTTGTAAGGGCTGTCAAGGGGTTTACCATCTTTTAAATGCTGAGGGCTTAGGCACTTTTTATGATAAACTAGGTGATACACAACTCCAACCAGCTTCGCAACCCTCAAGTGATAACAGTGACTTAGAAAAGTTTGACCTCGAAGGCTTTAAAAACAAATATATTAAAGTCCATGAAGATGGCTTATGTGAGATTAATCTTATTATAGAAGGCATACATTGTTCTGCTTGTGTATGGCTCAACGAAAAAGTATTGCATAAAACTGATGGTATCTTAGAAGCCAATATTAACTATACCAACAATAAAGCCAAAATTATTTGGGATCCTGACACCCTTGCACTTTCGCATATCATTCAAACCATTCGCTCTATTGGGTATAACGCCTACCCTTATGACCCTGCCCTTCAAGAAGAACGTGCTGTTGCTACAAGAAAAACGTACTATACACGTATTTTAGTTGCTGTTTTTGGTTCTATGAATATTATGTGGCTTGCCATTGCACATTATGCTGGATACTTTTCGGGCATAGAACAATCTTATAAAAATATTTTAAATGTGGCACAGTTTATACTCGCTACACCTGTACTGTTTTATTCGGGGTGGATCTTTTTTAGAGGTGCGCATTATGGCTATAAGAACAACATTGTCAACATGGATACACTTGTGGCATCAGGAGCACTTCTGGCTTACATATACTCTATTTATGCCATGATAACCCAAAAAGGAGAAGTCTACTTTGACTCAGTAGTGATGATAATTACCTTTGTGCTTGTAGGTAAATACCTTGAGGTACTTAGTAAAAAACAAGCCGTTGATACACTTGATAATATCATGGGTTCTACACCTACTGAAGTCACTATTGTCAACAAAGGTGTCAAGTCTTTGGTGTCTGTAGAAAATGTACTTGTAGGAGAGCATATAGAACTCAAACCTGGAGAGAGAGTGGTCATTGATGGTAGCGTACTCTCAGGTGCAGCTTCTTTTGATGAGTCCTCTCTTAGCGGAGAAAATGAACCTATATATAAACAAAAAGGTGATGCTGTTTTATCGGGTTCTTTATGTTTAGACTCTGTTATAGTTTATAAGGCAAATAAAGATATCTCTTCTTCACTATTGACATCTATTGTCAACTTACTTGAAATATCGATGAGTAAAAAACCACGCATTGAACAACTTGCAAATACAATCTCTGGTTACTTTTCTACCACCATTTTAGTCATTGCCCTACTTACCTTTGGGGGATGGTACTTTTTTATGGGAGATTTTGAACACGCACTCATTATAGGTATTTCTGTCATTGTCATCGCTTGTCCTTGTGCTTTAGGCTTGGCAACTCCTATGGCAACCCTCGTAGGTATTAGCATGGCAGCAAAAAGAGGTATACTCTTTAAAGAAGCAAGTTTTTTGGAAAGTATGGCAAAAAGTGATGTACTTTTTTTGGACAAGACAGGTACTATTACCCAAGGTAAACCCTCAGTACAACATGTCCATATAAGGGATGGATTTGATACTTCATTACTCTATGCCTTAGTCTCTACCTCAAATCATCCTATCTCCAAGGGTATTGCAGCGTATCTTTCCCAAAAATATGATGATATAACATCTATTATCCTGAAAGATATACAATCCATCGATGCCAAAGGTCTCACAGCCACTCACTATAAGCAAACGCTCATGGGAGGCAATGCCTCTTTACTTAAAGAAAAAGGCTTAGACGTGCCTATGGACTCTGAGAATATACTTTTTTTCTTTGCCATAGACAATGAAGTTGTTGCACACTTTGAATTAAGTGACACCATTAGAGAAAATGCTGCTCAATCTATTGATGCCATTAAAGAAATGGGCGTAGAGATTGTGATGCTCACTGGAGACCATGAAAAAAGTGCTCAAAAAGTAGCTTCACAAGTAGGTATTAGCCAAGTATATAGTAAATTACTCCCGCAAGATAAAGCTAATATCATCGATGAATATCACAAACAAGGACATGTTACAGTGATGGTAGGGGATGGTATTAATGATGCGGTAGCTTTGGCACTCTCAGATATTGCAATTGCCATGGGAAACGGTGCAGATATTTCCATAGATGTAAGTGATGTGGTACTGCTTGATGATAAAATAGAAAGTCTTCATGAGGCATATACTCTTTCAAAACGTACCTATAGAGGCATTAAAGAAAATTTAGGATTTTCTTTAATGTATAATGTCATAGCAGTGCCTTTAGCAATGATGGGATTTGTCAATCCTCTTATCGCTGCACTTTCCATGAGTTTAAGTTCTCTAGTGGTTGTAGGTAATTCATTACGTATTAAAAATTTAAAATTTAAGGATAACACATGAGTGAAGAAATAGTCATTTTAATGATAGGTGTATCTACCTTTTTAGGAGCACTTGGACTTCTCGCTCTCATCTGGGCTGTGAAAACTGGGCAGTTTGATGATCATTCCAAATTTATAGATGCTGTAAAACATGACAGTGAAGAAGATTTACGTGATGCAGCCATGATGTCAGAAAAAAAAGCAGCACACAAGAAGCGCATAAAAGAGTTAGAGAGAAAAAAATGTATGCCTGCAGATTAATTAGTGTTTATAGTAATAAAAATATGTTACCATTTTAAATCATAAATATAAAATACAAAAGGTTTCAATCTATGTCTCTCAAAAAAACATTCTTGACATTACTACTAACATTATGTGTCTCTCAAACTTGGGCTGAAGAAAATAGCATTGGTCTTGATATTAACAGCGAAGATGTAGAAGTTCTTGCTTCTATAAACCTAGATAACCTAAACTACTATACTGACGGGACTACTTATCTAGTTGATTTATCATATCTTCGTACAGAAGAAGATTACCTTGCAACTATTGGAATAAGTGCAACAAATATGCTTCAAGGTATAGAAGAACTCTCTTTGGCTTTTGGTTTGAAGGCTACCTTTTCTGAAAATTTCCTAGCCTTTCCCCTCTACGCAAAAGCAATGTATAAACTTCCTTTACAGAATCAAATACCTCCTACTACACTTAGTACAAGTTTCTCATATGCCCCTTCTGTCCTCTCATTTAGAGATGCTCAAAGTTACACAGAGTTTAGACTTGAAGCAGATATTGAAGTGATATCAAATATCCATGTTTTTACAGGTTTCCGTCGTATAAATACGGATTACAAAAAGAAAAACAAAACATTGAATAACAGTTTCTATGGGGGACTAAAGCTTAGTTTCTAATGTATTTTACTTTAAAATGCTTTGACATTTTTGACTAAATCAGTGATTTTTTCTGATATACTTTTAAAAATATTTAAATAAGGTGCTGAACTATAATTATGAAAAATCGTACTATTTTAGTTACAGGTGGGGCAGGATACATTGGATCTCATACCGCTATTTTACTCATAGAAGCAGGATATGATATTATTATTTTTGATAATTTTTCAAACGCTTCAAGAGAAAGTGTAAAACGTGTCGAAAAATTAGTAAATAAACCTATTATTATTGTCGAGGGTGATATACGCAATAAGAATGACTTAGAAAAAGTATTTCGATCATATACTATCGATACAGTCATACATTTTGCAGGACTCAAAGCTGTAGGAGAGTCTGTCGAAAAACCATTAAAATATTATGATAATAATGTCTATGGTACTATCAACCTTTGTGAGGTAATGGCAAAAAATAATTGCAAATCTATTATTTTCTCTTCCTCTGCAACTGTTTATGGAAATCCTGCTAGTACACCTATTGACGAAAGTTTTCCTACCTCTGCTACAAATCCTTATGGCAGGTCTAAACTTTTTATAGAAGAGATATTAAGAGATTTATACATTTCAGATAATGAGTGGAAGATTGTGCTATTACGATATTTTAATCCCATAGGAGCACATTTATCTGGTACTATAGGAGAAGACCCCTCTGGCATACCAAATAACCTCATGCCATTTATTAGCCAAACAGCCATTGGCAAGAGAGAGTACCTTTCAGTTTTTGGAGATGACTATGACACAGCTGATGGAACTGGAGTAAGAGACTATATACATGTAGTTGACCTTGCACAAGGACATGTAAAAGCACTTGAAAAAATTGATAGTTTCCATGAAGTGATGACAATTAACCTAGGAACGGGAGAAGGATACTCTGTTTTAGATGTTGTAAAAGCTTTTGAAAAAGTAACAGGTGCAAGAGTACCTTATAAAATTGAGCCAAGACGAGCTGGTGATATCGCAAGCTGTTATGCAGATGTATCATATGCAAAACAAGTTTTAGACTGGGAATCTACAAAAACCCTAGAAGAGATGTGTGCCGATACA
>Ga0256839_1005950_pt1 | contig 10997 bp, 6 predicted proteins | sample 354166metaG_FD_185968 | JGI IMG/M metagenome (GOLD analysis project Ga0256839, IMG submission 185968) | Hydrothermal vent microbial communities from Mid Atlantic Ridge, Atlantic Ocean - 354-166 | ecosystem: Environmental > Aquatic > Marine > Hydrothermal vents | place: Atlantic Ocean: Mid... | reverse complement strand
GTTGCGCGGATTAGTGGCCAAAGCCTCCAGATTTTCAAAATCCATACAATACCGGCCATCCCGCAAGATCAGCGGATTTTCCACCACAACCCGCCCGTTTTCCTGCACCACATCGTAGAAATCAAAGAAAACCGGCGGCTGAACGATGATCCCGTCGCCCGCGTCCGTGAACAGAGACGCGGCAATCGCAAGGATGTTCAGCACATTGGGCGCGCGCAGGATATGGGCCTGATCCAGCGCCCAGCCGTGGCGGTTTTTCTGCCAGTTACATAGTGCCGGATACAGCCCCCCGGGCACAGCCTCGTAACCGAAAACCCCGTGATCCAGCCGCGCCTGCATTGCATCGCGCACCACCTGCGGGGCTTTGAAATCCATGTCGGCCACACCGGCGGCAAACAGGTCCTCGCCACCCTCGCCCAGAACCATCGGATGAACCTTCAACGCCGGAACCGCGCGCCGGTCGATTTCCTCGTCAAAATCCGTCCGTCCGCGATTATCCGTCATGGCCCATCCCTTTCTCAGGTCAGTTTTTCCAGCAATTCCGAAAGCGCCGCACGGTCCGCATCCGGCAAAGCCGCCTTGCGCGAACGAAACAATGTCGCTTGCGATTTATGCACCAGCCCGTCGGTCAGAATTTTCAGATGGTTGGCCCGCAGGGTTTCCCCCGAGGATGTGATATCCGCCACCGCCTCGGCTGTTTCGTTTTTCACCGTGCCTTCGGTTGCGCCCTGACTATCGACCAGTTGATAATCCGCCACGCCCTGATCGCGCAGGAATTCCCGCACCAGCCGGTGGTATTTCGTGGCAATCCGCATCCGGAACCCGTGCGTGGCGCGAAACGCGGCAGCGGCAGCGTCCAGATCCTCCAGCGTATCCACATCGACCCAGCAGTTGGGCACCGCGATGATCAGATCGGCATGGCCGAACCCCATCAGTTGCACCTCGTCAACCTGCGTATCCCAGGCCGCCAGTTTCTCGCGCACAAGGTCCGAGCCGGTGACGCCGAAATGGATCCGCCCTGCCGCCAGTTCGCGCGGGATTTCACCGGCGGACAACAGCACCAGTTCCACCCCCGTCACCCCGTCCACGGCCGCCGCATATTCGCGGTCCGATCCGGTGCGGCGCAGGCCCACGCCGCGTTTGCCAAACCAGTCAAAGGTTTTCTCCATCAAGCGCCCTTTCGAGGGCACACCCAGTTTCACAGTCATAGCGCCCCCCCCAGTTCAAGCACCAGTTCAGGGCGGATCACCCCGCCCACGGCAGGAATGCTGCGCCCCTGCCCCAATACGCTGGTCAGCGCATCATAGCGCCCGCCGCTGGCCACCGCCGGCAAATCGGGGCGCGCTTCGGCGTAAAATCCGAACACGAACCCGTCGTAATATTCCAGCGTGGTGCGCCCGTATGAGCCTTCGAAATCAAGGGCCTGCACATCCACGCCGCGCGCATCCAGCGCGGTCAGGCGGGCGTCCATCATATCCACCGCACCGGCAATCGCCGGCAGATCGACCGAAATATCCCGCAGCCGTTCCAGCACATTGTGGGATTTTTCCCGCAGGCTCAGGATATCGTCCAGTATGCCCGCCTCGGCCTCGGAAATCGGCGGGGTGGCGGCATCTTCGCGCAAGGCGTCAATCCGCGCCGCAATCTCGGATTTTGAGCGCAAACCGATAAACGGCCCCGCCCCTTCCAGTGCGTCCTCCGCCTGCAACAAGGCCACCCGTGTTGCGGGCGGTTTTGCCTTGCCGGTATAGCGATCCAGCAGCGCGCGAAACCGTCTGGGCCGCCAGATATGGCGCAGCAATGCAGCCTTGCGCCGTTCGGTCGTCGACAGCCCGCGCACGGCAGCCATCAGGATACCCATATCCCCCGTTGCCGCCCGCAGGCCAAGCGGGGCAAGGACTTGCTGAAACAGGGCGAAAACCTCGGCATCGGCGGCGGCGGGATTTTCGCGGTCAAACACCTCATAGCCCACCTGCATGAATTCGCTGGGGCGGGAAATATCCTCCTCTTGCCGCCGGAAAACCTCGCCTGCATAGGTATAGCGGGCCGGCTCGGCGCCGTGTTCCATGTGCATCTGCACCACCGGCACGGTGAAATCGGGGCGCAGCATCTGTTCCCCGCGCAGCGCGTCCGAGGTTACATAGGCGCGGGCGCGAATATCCTCGCCGTAAAGGTCCAGCAGAACACGGGCCGGTTGCAGAATGTCGGTTTCCACCCGCCGTGCGCCTTGTCCTTCGAAAAACTCCAGAATCCGCGCCGCCTCTGTGCGCGCTTTTGCCTTGGGCGTCATCTATCCGCCCTCGTGCAGGGCGATGATCTCGCGCACCTTGGCCAGCAGATCGCCGCGCGGCACCTCGTATTGCGAGGGCAGCGATTTCCATTCCTCCAGCGTGGCGTTTTCGGCGATTTTCGCGCCCAGAATCAAGTCCTTGATCTGCACCACGCCGCGTTCCTTTTCATCCCCGCCCTCGATCACGGCAACGGGGGAATTGCGCTTGTCCGCGTATTTCAACTGGTTGCCGAAATTTTTCGGATTGCCCAGATAGACCTCGGCACGGATACCGGCATTGCGCAGTTCGGACACCATCGCCTGATAATCCGCCATCCGGTCGCGATCCATCACGGTCACAACCACAGGGCCGGGCGATTTGCCCGCCGTCCGCCCCTTGGCACGCAGTGCAGCCAGCAGGCGGTCAACGCCGATGGAAACACCGGTTGCGGGCACGGCCTGACCGGTAAAGCGTTTGACCAGATCGTCATAACGCCCGCCGCCGGCGACCGAGCCGAACTGTTGCTTGCGCCCCTTTTCATCGGTGATTTCAAAGGTCAGTTCGGCCTCGTAGACCGGACCGGTATAATAGCCAAGGCCACGCACCACCGAGGGGTCGATCTCGATCCGGTCAGGGCCATAGCCCTGCGCTGCCAGCAGATCGGCGATCTGCTCCAGTTCCGCGATGCCTTCTTTGCCGGTCACACTATCCCCCACAGCAGCGCGCAGGTTGGCCAGCGTTCCGGCGGTGTCTGCGGCTTTCGAGGTCAGAAACGCGATCACAGGCTCGGTCTGCTCCGCCGACAGGCCCACCCCGTCGATATAGGCGCCTGATGCATCCAGCCGCCCCTTGCCCAGCAATTCGCGCACGCCCGCCTCGCCCACCTTGTCGAATTTATCGATGGTCCGCAGAACATCGTCGCGCGCGGGGCCATCTTCCAGCCCCATCACCTCGAGAACCCCGTTCAAAACCTTGCGGTTGTTCACCCGGATGATGTAGTCGCCGCGCGGAATTCCCACCGTCTCCAGCGTATCCGCCAGCATCGCGCAAATCTCGGCGTCGGCAGCCATGCTGGCCGATCCCACCGTATCCGCATCGCATTGATAAAACTGGCGGAACCGGCCAGGCCCCGGCTTTTCATTGCGCCAGACAGGCCCCATGGCAAAGCGCCGATAGGGCGTCGGCAGATCATTGCGATACTGCGCATAGACCCGCGCCAGCGGGGCGGTCAGATCGTAGCGCAGTGCCAGCCAGTCCTTTTCGTCCTCCTGCCAGGCGAACACACCCTCGTTGGGGCGATCCACATCGGGCAGGAACTTGCCCAGCGCCTCGACGGTTTCCACCGCCGAACTCTCCAGCGCCTCGAAGCCATAACGATGGTAAACAGCCGCGATCCGGTCGAGCATCTCTTTGCGCTCGGCCACGTCTTCGCCGAAATAATCGCGAAAGCCTTTTGGCGGAAGCGCCTTTGGGCGGGGCTGTTTTTTCACTTTGGCCATGGGCTGTCCCTTTGGTTTGTCTTGCCCGATGGCTTTATCCAAAGGGGCGCGCAAGGGCAAGGCGCGCAAAAAATTGATCCAATTCTATGTAACTGCCGGATTGCCAGAGTTTGTTAAGAGTTTGGGCCTATTGCGGAGGGAGCATGATCACAACCGGGCCAATAATATGATGTCTCTATCGCTTAACAATTTCTCTATCCGCACACTGACAAGGGCCATTGTCGGCCTGATGATCATCGCGACAATCGTTTTCGCGATCATCGGGGTGATCTCGATGCGGTTTGTGGGGGACACGGAAACCTCCTGGCAGGAATATAAACAATCCAATGCGCCACGCGCTGCGGCCCTTACTTCGGTTGTCGGGTCAATGGGATATGGCGGTATGATCCACCAGTTCAAGAATATGGTCATCCGGCAGGATCCGGCCCGTGCCGAAAAGGTGAAACGGCACGCAGCGATAGCCCTGGACGGGTTGCAGCGCCTTGATTTGCTACTGGATAATGCGGAATCCCGCATTGCGATTGAACAAATCAAATCCGTTATCAAAGAGTATGCGGCGAATACAGACAAGCTCGCCGATCTGATAAAGCAGGGATATTCTGCCGCCGAAATCGATGCCGCCGTGAAAATCGATGACAAACCGGCTGTTGAGGGGCTGGAATACCTGTTTTCCCATTTAAGCGGCCCGGATCAAACCCCGCAGCTTAGCAAAAGCTATTATCTGGGGGAATTGCGGCGGGCGCTCGGGTTTAACGGTATGATCCACCAGTTCAAGAACTATGTTCTGCGCCATGACGCCCCCCGTGTCGAGCGGGTGAAAACAGCAATCAGTGATGCCAGAACGGCCTTGGCCGCCTATCGCGAGCTAGGCGTAAATCCTGCGGAAGAAGCCGCGATTACCGACATCGGGAATGTAATCTCGAATTACGAGAACGGGCTGAAGGTTGCCCGGAACCTGCTGGGCCAAGGGGCAAGCATTGCCGAACTGGATAGCCGTATCAAGGTCGATGACAGCCCCGCATTGAATGGCATGAACCAGATGGTCAAAGCCATCGCCGAAGAAACTGCACAAGCCAGCCGGATTGTATCAAAAGATCTTGGCTGGGTGAAAAAAGTGAATATTTTCATAAGCGTACTTATCGGTTTTTGCGCAATCACACTTTCTGTGGGCCTGTATTTCGCTTTGACCAAAGGGATCGTTGAGCCAGCCGAAAAGATTTCAAATGCTTTGGAAGAACTGTCCAAGGGCAATACCCATGTGAATTTTGAAGATCTGGAAGCAGATACCGAAATCGGGAAAATAGCACGGGTTGCAACAGTTTTTCGGGGCAATCTTATCCGCAACCAGCAAATGGCAAATGAGCAGGCGCAGCTGCTGGAGCAACAACAAAACATGGCCGAGGAACAAAGCCGGTTGCTTGAAGAACAGAAAGAAATGGCGGAAAAACAACGGCTGTCAGCCATTACGGCTGAGGAGCATCGTGCCGAAGCCGATAATTTCCAAGCGGAAATGCGCGTGGTTGTCGAAGCGGCGGCCATGGGGGATTTCACAAAAAGAATTGAAACCGAATATAGTGATGCCGATCTGTTAAATATTGCAAGCTCGGTCAATACGCTGATCGGCACAATCGATAGCGGGATTGGTGAAGTAAACCGCGTGATCGGCTGTCTGGCCGAAAGCAATCTGGGCGAACGGATGTCGGGTGATTTTGAAGGGGCATTTGCGCAATTGCAAACCAGTATGAATGAGGCATTGACCATACTCTCGGGTGCCATCGACAATGTCGCGGAAAGTGCCGGTCGCATCACCAGTGAAACTTCGCAAATATCACAAGCATCGCAGCAATTGTCGAACCGGACGGAAACCCAGGCCATTACACTGGGGCAAACCTCGACGTCCCTGAACCAGTTGACCGCGTCTGTGAAAACAGTCGCCAAAGGGGCGCAAGAAGCCAACGAAGTGGTTTCCGAGGCCAAAAGGCAGGCGGACGAAAGCGGAGATGTGGTGACCGAAGCGATCAATGCGATGGGTGCGATCGAGGATTCGTCTTCAAAAATATCCAAAATCATTGGCGTCATTGATGATATCGCCTTCCAGACCAATCTGTTGGCCCTGAACGCAGGCGTCGAAGCCGCCCGGGCCGGAGAGGCAGGCCGCGGGTTTGCCGTTGTTGCCTCTGAAGTGCGCGGCCTTGCACAGAGATCTTCAGAGGCGGCCCGCGAAATTAGCGATTTGATCTCGAACAGTGCCAACGAGGTAAATCGCGGCGTCGCGCTTGTTAATCAGGCCGGTGATTCACTCAAAACGATTGCCCAATCGGTCGAGAGCATTGCCAGCCATGTTGAAAACGTGTCCACATCCGCCAGTGAACAGGCGGCCGAACTGTCTGAAATCAATACCGCCATCATCCAGCTGGACGAAGTCACACAACAGAATGTCGCCATGTTCGAGGAAACCACCGCCTCGACAGTCAGCCTGAGCCAGGAAGCTGACGGATTGTTTGACACGGTTTCCTGTTTCAACACCGGGAATTCAAATACTGTTCCCGCCAATACTGGTTTCACATCTTCCCAGGAGGGCATTAATCTGGCCTCATAATGTCCCGACAGGGCCTGTATGATAAAACGGCGCTTGTTCCCGGTCTTTTGCGGTTGTAACAAACGGCATGCAAAATGATCCGATCAAAAATCTGGAAGAAAAAATTGCCCATCTTACGCGAACCGTGGATGACCTGTCGGATATTGTTGCCCGACAGGAAGGTGAAATAGCAACCTTGTCTCGCCGCATGTCAATGTTGATGGAGCGCGAGGCCGGACGCGAGGCCGACAATGGCGGCTCTGTTGTGCTATCAGATCAAAAGCCACCGCACTGGTAGGCGCCCCTGACTTACCGGTTAGGGCGTAGACCTATAAACCCTGCACCACTGGTTTGGCAGATTTTGTCTGTGAGGATAGCTTAACGAGTGCCGTAATCTGGTTGATTATCAGCGAGTTAAGCTATTATCACAGGGAAAATCCGCCAAATCTGAAGGGCGGGATTGTCACTTTACCTCAACGGCCCGGGGCGCTTGCAAATAGAACCACTATTTCCGGCGCGCCCCAAGCCGTTGATATTTCGCGACAATCCCGCCAATGGCGCAGGGTTTATAGGTCTACGCCCTAACGTCTGCGCAATGACGTGCCTGCAATTTGCCCGTTGTGCAGCAATACCTCTTCCCAGGATGCGTTGCTCCCGAACCGCTCGTAAAGCGTCACAAAAGCCATGCCTTTTTCCAAAGCGGCAACATGTTTTTCCGGGCAAGGCTCGCCTTTGGAAACCTTGCAGATCCGCCGCTTGATCCGCTCATAGGCCTTGTCGGCTTCTGTCACCGCAATATCCTTGTTGCTGGGATCATAGCGCATCTGTTCATGCAGCACCGGCGAGCCGATCAACACCAGCGAAGCTGTGAACTGGCGCGCGCAGCCATCTTTGAAACCGGTCAGATAATGGGTGCGTGGCAGGGTGCTGGACGGGTTGCTGTCATACAACCGATAGCCTTTGCCTTTTGCCGGAAACCGGTCCACCTCTTTGCCCAGCGCCTGCCCCCGCAGCCCGCAAACCACACCGATTTCGCCAAAAGGCAACACCGTTCCCGGGGCGATCGCCGAATCCGGCCGGTCGCTGCGACGCGGGCCAAACAAACCCCGACGGGGCTTGCGCGGCGTATCGGATGCCTCGATATCAGGGTCGGCCACCACGGCATCCCCGGATGAAGAAACGTCTTTCGGAACAGACACTTCCTCAGGCTCGGCCCCTGTCGCCTCTTCTTGCTCAACCTCTGGCACGGATTCTTTGGTGCCATCCGGCTTGTTGCGTGCAAACAATCCTAACAGCCCGCGACGCGGTTTTTGTGGTCCTGCCTGTTCTACCGTTTCGGTCGGGCTTACATCACTTTCAGAGGCTTCCTTAACGTCCTGGGATGCTGGCGCCGGATCTGCAGGTGTTCCACTATCTGCATTGTCTGTGACCACACTCGCATCTTCGACCGCAGCTGTTTGCGGCCCGCCCAGACAGCCCGCCAGCACCAACAACGCAACCGAAAACCCGATAACCCGCATATCCTAACATTCCTCTACCGTGATGACCCCGCCAAGGCTTTTGATCGCACCCTTGATCTGCGGGTTTACCGGATAGTCCTTTGGCAGGGAAAGCTCAACCTCGCCCGGCAGGGATGCGTCAATCAGGCAGAATACCACCGGACCGCCGCTGCGCGATGTGCCGTCTTTGGCTGCCCGCTCCAACACCGAGGATACGGATTTTACTGCCTCGGCGCGGTCGATAAACACGCGCAATCCCATTGATCCGGCTTCGGCGGCCACACCATCCACCGCCTGCACCCCGCGCGCCAGCAGTTTCAACTGATCGGATTCCATCGTTGCCTCGATGCTTAGAACCACGTTGCTGCCTGCATTCAGCAAATCGCCTGCGGCCTCCAGGGTGTCGGAAAACACCGTGACTTCGTACAACCCCGTCGGATCGGACAAGGACACAAAGGCATAACGGTTGCCCCGCGCCGATTTGCGTTCCTGCTTGCTGGCCACCGCGCCGCACATTTTGACCACGCAAGCGCCGCGTTCGGCTTTGCGTTCGACCTCGGTCAGGGTCATCACGTTTTTGCGTTTCAACGGCACCATGTAGTCGTCAAGCGGATGGCCGGACAGGTAAAAACCGACGGCCTTGTGTTCCTCGGCCAGCCGTTCATTGGGCAACCAGTCCTCGACAGCGGCAAGGCGCGGTTCGGGCAGATCATCCCCCGCTTCGCCAAATAGGGACACCTGATTTGAATTGCGCTGCTCGTGGATCGCGGCGGAATAGGACACCAGCGCTTCTAGGCTGGCAAACACCCGCGCGCGGTTGCGGTCCAGCACGTCAAAGGCACCGGCACGGACCAGCATTTCCAGCGGGCGTTTGCCCACGCGTTTCATGTCAACGCGGCGGGCGAAATCGAACAGCGACACAAACGGAGTTTCACCGCGTGCCTCGACGATCAGGCGCATCGCCTCGACCCCGACGTTTTTCAACCCGCCAAGGCCATAGACCACCTTACCATCGGCCACGCTGAATGTTGCGTCCGAAGTATTCACGCAGGGCAGCACAATTTCCAGCCCCAGCCCTTTGGTAATTTCCTCTTTGTATATGCCCAGTTTGTCGGTCAGGTGGATGTCGCAATTCATCACGCCGGCCATGAATTCAACCGGATAATTCGCCTTTAGCCAGCCGGTTTGATAGGACACCACCGCATAAGCCGCCGCGTGGGATTTGTTGAAGCCGTAGTTGGCAAATTTTTCCAACAGGTCAAACACCTCGCTGGCCTTCTTCTTGTCCACCCCGTTTTCCATCGCGCCTTTTTCGAATTTGGGGCGCTCCTTGGCCATCTCCTCGGCGATCTTTTTACCCATCGCGCGACGCAACAGGTCCGCACCGCCAAGGCTGTAGCCGGCCATCACCTGCGCGATCTGCATCACCTGTTCCTGATAAACGATGATGCCCTGCGTTTCTTCCAGCAGGTGATCGATCAGCGGGTGAACGGATTCGCGTTCTTTCAGCCCGTTCTTGACCTCGCAATAGGTCGGGATGTTTTCCATCGGGCCAGGACGATACAGCGCCACCAGCGCCACGATGTCCTCGATACAGGTGGGTTTCATGCGCTTTAGCGCGTCCATCATGCCGCTGGATTCCACCTGGAACACAGCAACCGTTTTGGCGCTGGCATAGAGCTTATAGGTCTTTTCATCATCCAGCGGGATCTGCCCGATGTCGATGTCCACACCGCGCAGTTTCAGCAGATCCAGCGCGTTCTGGATGACAGTCAGGGTTTTCAGGCCCAGAAAGTCGAATTTCACCAGACCGGCCTGTTCCACCCATTTCATGTTGAACTGGGTCGCGGGCATGTCGGAACGCGGATCCTGATACAGCGGCACCAACTCGTCAATCGGGCGGTCGCCAATCACCACACCGGCCGCGTGGGTCGAGGCGTTGCGCAGCAACCCCTCGACCTGCTGGCCGTAGTTCAGTAGACGTTCGACCACTTCTTCGGACTTGGCCTCTTCGCGCAGGCGGGGTTCTTCGGCCAATGCCTTTTCGATCGACATCGGCTTGACGCCCTCGACCGGAATCAGTTTGGACAGGCGATCCACCTGCCCGTAAGGCATCTGCAAAACGCGGCCGATATCGCGCACGGCGGCCTTGGATAGCAGTGCGCCGAAAGTGATGATCTGCCCCACACGGTCGCGGCCGTATTTTTCCTGCACATAGCGGATCACCTCTTCGCGGCGATCCATGCAAAAGTCGATATCAAAGTCGGGCATCGACACACGTTCGGGGTTCAGGAACCGTTCGAACAGCAGATTGTAGCGCAGCGGGTCAAGGTCGGTGATGGTCAGCGCATAGGCCACAAGGCTACCCGCCCCCGAGCCACGACCCGGCCCCACCGGAATATTGTGGTCCTTGGCCCATTTGATAAAATCGGCAACGATCAGGAAATATCCGGGGAATCCCATGCCTTCGATGATATCCAGCTCGAATTCCAGCCGTTTTTCGTATTCTTCCACCGACGCTGCATGCGGAATGACCTTTAGTCGCCCTTTCAACCCCTCGGCGGCCTGACGGCGCAATTCGGCGACCTCGTCATCGGCGAATTTCGGCAGGATCGGCGCGCGGCGATAAGTGGCAAAGGCACAGCGTTTGGCGATTTCGACAGTGTTGGCGACGGCTTCGGGCAGGTCGGCGAAAAGGGTGATCATTTCCTCTTGCGACTTGAAATAATGCTGTGGCGTCAGGCGGCGGCGTGGTTCCTGCTGATCCACATAGGCCCCATCGGCGATGCACAGCAGGGCGTCGTGGGCTTCAAACATATCAGGTTTGGGGAAATACACATCGTTGGTGGCGACCAGCGGCAGGTCCATCGCATAGGCCATTTCGACAAAGCCCCGTTCGGTGGCGCGTTCCGCTTCGGTGCATTGGCCACCCTCGCCGGGGTGGCGTTGCAGTTCGACATACAGACGGTCGGGATAGATGCCGGCCAGCCGCTGCATCAGGGCCTGTGCCTTTGGCTCTTGGGCGGATTGCAACAATCTGCCGACAGGGCCATCGGGGCCGCCGGACAGACAAATCAGGCCTTCCGAATATTGCGCCAGTTCCTCCACCGTGACCTGCGGAATTTCCCCGTGCTTGTCCAGATAGAGGCAG
>Ga0256839_1005949_pt1 | contig 10998 bp, 5 predicted proteins | sample 354166metaG_FD_185968 | JGI IMG/M metagenome (GOLD analysis project Ga0256839, IMG submission 185968) | Hydrothermal vent microbial communities from Mid Atlantic Ridge, Atlantic Ocean - 354-166 | ecosystem: Environmental > Aquatic > Marine > Hydrothermal vents | place: Atlantic Ocean: Mid... | reverse complement strand
GAGCCCTGTATCCGGCTGCTCTGCTGGGAGGGCTGCTGGCTCTGCGGTTGCATGCTGGCCCGACCGACCGGCAGGCCTTCTGGATCACGCTGGGACTGTTGGTAATGATCTGGGCAGCCGACACGCTGGCCTATGCCGTGGGTCGGTGGGTCGGAAAGCGGCCGTTAGCGCCGCGTATCTCGCCAGGCAAAACCTGGGAAGGCTTCTGGGGAGGACTGATCGGCGCACTGTTGGCCGCCGTGGCGCTGCGCCTGAGTGCGCTCGACTTCCTGGCCTGGCCGCACGTGCTCGTCCTGGGACTCCTCTGTGGTGGGCTCGGACCGCCGGGCGACCTGACCGAAAGCCTGCTCAAACGAGCTGCTGGCGTCAAAGATTCAGGCCACCTGTTGCCCGGACACGGTGGCGTGCTCGACCGCTTCGATGCCCTGCTGGTCGTAGCTCCACTGGCCTACTGCTACCTCCGCTGGATAGCCGGGGTGTATGGCTGAAACCTGGAACGGCCCGCCATGCGTCCTGTATAAACTCCCAGCCTCGAAACTCAGGAAAGCTGGGTATGGGCATCTTTCTTCCCGGGCGCAAAGTGACACCCCGGCGTTTTTCCTACGAGCCGCGCTATTACAACCCGGAACGCGAAGAGCGGCTGCGCCGACGGCTACGCATCGAACGCCGGGCGCTTTCTAAACGGCGTAGCCCGCTCAGCCTGATTTACTTCATCATTCTCCTGCTGATGGCCCTGTACGTCTATAACGCGCTGGGCTGAAGCTGTATGATCCGAACGCCAGACGTATGACAACAGAAGCGGAAGCCGCCGACAGCCTGATCCGGATCATGCCGGAATCCCTGGCGAACAAAATTGCCGCCGGGGAGGTCGTGCAACGTCCGGCTTCAGTGGTCAAGGAGCTTGTCGAAAACGCACTGGATGCCGGTGCCCGGACAATCACTGTCATCCTCAAAGAGGCCGGCAAAACGCTGGTGCAGGTGATCGACGATGGCTGCGGCATGAGCCCGACCGACGCCCGTCTGTGCTTTCAGCGGCATGCCACCAGCAAGATTCGTTCGCTTGAGGACCTTGAACGCATCCGCACGCTGGGCTTTCGCGGCGAAGCGCTGGCGTCGATCGCTGCCGTAGCGCGGGTTGAGCTGAAGACGAAACGGACGCAGGATACAGCAGGCTACCGGGTGCAGATCGAGGGAGGCCAACTGGTGGCAGCCGAACCCTGCGCTACGGCCAACGGCACCTCAGTGGCCGTGCGCAACCTGTTCTACAACGTACCAGCCCGCCGCAACTTTCTCAAAACGCCCGCTACGGAGTTCAAGCATATCGTAGAGACGTTTCAGGTGCTGGCTCTTTCGCACCCGGAGGTGGGCTTTACGCTCATTCACGACGACGTGGAAATCTATCACCTGGCGCCCGAAAACGATCCGTCTCCCACCGAACGATTACGCCGGCGCATTGGCGCACTCTTCGGGCCAGAATACGCACTGCAGAGCATCCCGGTCGAGGAGATGACAAGTTACCTCTCGGTTCGGGGATTCCTGGGACGCCCTGAACTGCATCGAAAAAGTCGCGGCGAACAGTTCTTTTTTGTGAACCGTCGCTATGTACGTCACCGCTATCTGGAGCATGCCGTCTCTGGTAGCTACGAACACCTGATCCCCGAAGGGACGCATCCGTTCTTCGTACTGTTTCTGGAGCTGGATCCAAGACATGTGGACGTGAACGTGCACCCGACCAAGGCAGAGGTCAAGTTTGACGATGAGCGCGGTATCTATGGGGTGCTTCGGGCCATTGTACGGCGGGCGCTGGGGATGGCTAACCTGATACCCCAGTTGGAACCGGCTACCACCGTGGGGATGCCCCCGGGCCGGGAGGATTCCGCTACGCAACCGTCGTCGCGCAGCAACCGACCCGGAAGTGTGCCGCTGCGCATCCCTCCCGGCGAGCTGAGCCGCCGACTGTATGCCGTGGAGGCGGAAACAGAATCGCCGGCTGTGCAACAGACGGTGCTTCCGTCCAGCGTGCGGCCGGAAACTGACGAGGAGACGCCCGAGCACCATACGCTACTCTGGCAGGTGCACGACCGCTACATCCTGACGCAGATTCGATCAGGCCTGCTGCTAATCGACCAGAATGCAGCGCACGAACGCATCCTTTATGAACGGGCACTCCGCAACCTGGAAAGCGGCTTTGGCCTGTCCCAACAACTGCTTTTTCCGCAGACGCTGGAGTTTGCACCGGCTGACTTCAAGCTGATCGAGGAGTTGCTTCCGGAGCTGCGGGCGCTGGGCTTCGACCTGGAGCTGTTCAGCGGACGTACCGTGGTGGTACGCGGCGTGCCCGACGATATCCGGCCCGGCGACGAACGCACCATGCTGGAAGACCTGCTGGCCCAGTACAAGGCCAATCTGCCGCTGCGGCTCCCCAGCCGGGAAAACCTGGCCCGTAGTGTGGCCCGTCGCAACGCCATCCGACCCGGCACGCGCCTGACGGAAGAGCAAATGCAGGCCCTTATCGACCAGCTCTTTCTCTGTGAGACTCCCTATGTCTCGCCAACCGGACGCCCTACCATGATTCGCCTCACGCTTGAGGAGCTGGACCGACGCTTCGGACGCACGCCTGCCAATCGGTCATGATGCTGCCCGAACGGGTTCGTCACTTCATCGAAACCGAATCCCTGTTACAGCCTGGCCAGCGTGTGGTGGTGGGGGTAAGCGGGGGCGTCGATTCGATGGTGCTGCTCGAAGTGCTGCGCCGGCTGGGGTATCGTCCAGTAGTCGCGCACGTCAACTACCGGCTGCGAGGCGCCGATTCGGAAGCCGACGAAGCTCTGGTGCGTCGCTTCTGCCGCCAGCACCGGCTGCCGCTCCGCGTGGCCCGCATCGACCTGAAAGCCTGTACCGGCGGGCGTGCTATCCAGGCAGCAGCACGCAACGTACGGTATGCGTTTTTCCGACGGGTGGCGCAACGGGAAGGCATCGATACCGTGGCCGTGGCCCATCACCGCGATGACCAGGCCGAGACGCTGTTGCTGAACCTGATGCGAGGAAGCGGACTGGAAGGCCTCCTCGGCATGCGGCCTCGGCGCAGACTGGACCGGCGAGCAACGATCTGGCTGATACGGCCGATGCTGGGTGTGTCTCGGGCAGAGATCCGGACATGGGCACAGACCGAAGGCATCCCCTGGCGCGAAGACGTAAGTAACGCCCGGCTGCAATATCGACGCGCTCGGATCCGGCACGAAGTGCTACCCTTGCTGGAAACCCGTTTCGGCCCTGGCGTCTCTGAGCGCCTGGCATATACGGCAGAACTGCTCCAGGCCTACTACGACACGACCTTTGCGCCCGATCTGCGGCGACGCTGGGAGGAAGTAGCCCATGAACCGGACCGTGCATTGCACCTGGAGGCACTCCGCGCACAACCTCCGGTCTGGCAACGCCGCCTGATCTTGGAAGCGCTACGACGCTGGCTGCCAGCAGCACCACAGCGCCGTCGGGTAACCGAGCAGGTGGTACAGCTCATGCAGGCCCAGCCGGGACGACGTCTAAAACTTCCATCCGGAACGATCTGGCGCGACCGCGATACGCTGCGCTTTCGGCGCCGCCAGGACCCGGTACGGCCGGATAGCGGCTTACTGCAACCCGGACAGTCCCTCGAACTGGCAGGCGGAACGTTGACCGCTACTTTGATGGACAGGCCGCCTGAACGCCTTGACGCCGGTGCCCCCCTTGTCGCCTATGTGGATGCTGATCGGATCCGATGGCCACTCAAAGTGCGCCGCTGGCAGCCCGGCGATCGTATCCAGCCCCTGGGCATGAGCGGACACAAAAAAGTCAGTGACCTACTGACCGACCTGAAAGTGCCTGTCGATCAGCGCCACCGGTGCTACGTCCTCTGCCAGGATCAGGAAATCGTCTGGCTGGTGGGCTATCGCCTGGCCGACCCCTTCCGCGTGCGTCCTGAAACCCGGCGTGTCGTGAAACTGTGCTGGAAACCGCATACCTCCCTTTCTGAAAAATCTACGATGCCCTAAATTAGACCAACTTTTTAAGCCAACCATCAAGCACGTATGGTCTGTACGAATACACCGGTTCCCTGCGAAATCCCGGATGTCGTAGAGTGTCGAGGCGAGCGCTTTCGATTGTTTCTGGATGCGACCACGCTGCAACAACGCGTGGCCGAACTGGGACGCCAGATCAGCCGCGATTATGAAGGGCGGCAGCCGATCCTGATCGGAGTGCTCAACGGTGCGTTCATGTTTCTGGCCGATCTTATGCGCTACATCACGATCGACTGTGAGGTGGATTTTCTGAAACTCTCTTCGTACGGGGCGGCCAAAGTGTCCAGCGGCCAGGTGTATGAGCTGAAAAAAATCGATGCCGATATCCGCGGGCGGCATGTGTTGATCGTGGAAGATATTGTCGATACGGGCCTCTCCATGCAGTTCATTCTGGAACGATTAAAGGCGCATGGGCCCGCCTCGGTGGCGACGGTCACCCTATTACACAAAGCCGAGGCAACGCAGGTAGACGTGCCCCTGGATTATGTAGGATTTCAGATTCCTAACAAGTTTGTAATCGGTTACGGGCTGGACTACGGACAACTGGCGCGGAACCTGGGTGCCATTTATATTCTGGAAGAGTAGACAGGACCCCGCTTGCGATCGGCATCCCCGGACGAGTCTGCCTGCCACAGCGATCCGGTCCTTTCCTGGTTAATCGCACCGGTCGGGTATAGCGCGCGCCCTGATGAGAGACAGAACGCTCCGGTCAAGAGCGGCGTCCAGCCGACAGCAGGGCGCAGCGCTATCCGGGAAAGTGGACAACCGGCAGGTGCGTCATGCTTCGGAGCGTGCGAAGATGGTGGCAGCGGAGGCAGCGCTTCCAGCAGGCTAAAAGCGGTAGGGAGCGCATTTCCCCGCAGCGTGCTCTGGATCATTTGCAAGAAAGAGTGGAGCATCTCTGGGCGTTTATGGCTCAACGCCTGGGACAATGGGAGGTGGAGCGACGTCGGGTTCGGGCGCTTGAAGCCCAGATAGCTCGTCTGGAGCAGCGTTGCCAGGCGCTGGAGGGGCGGCTGTCCGAACTGGAAGCGCACCTGGCTGCGGACAAACCCGCAGAAACGACGTCTCAGAAGCCTGAATCTTCGCAGTCTGATCGGATAGCGCTCCAACCTACCGCATCGCAGGATGAGGAAGGGACGCTCCAGGAGGAAACAGGGGCTGGTGCAGTTGACGCCGCGCCAACAACTGCTCCCTTGAAGCGCGAAGCTGAGCGGGAAGCGCAGGAGTTCGGGACTTCTGCGGAGAATGCTGAAAGGCGGTCTGCTACGGGTCGGTCGAATAGACAACAGCGGTCGCCAGAAAGACGGGGAGGGCGTCCTCGGAAAGCGCTGGCCGAGAAAGTCCACGCCGCGGCAGCGCGTCGGAGGACGGCTCCTGCGCAACGAAGCGAGCGGGTAGAGCTCAGGTGCCGGCAACGGGGGGGCATCTGGGAATGCTGGCTCTTTTGGGAGCAGCCGGTTTCTGAAAATACCTCCGTACGAATGCGGCAAGGGGATCAGTGGCTGGAAGGAGATGGGGATACGGGATGGCGTCTGGCATCGCTGACGGAGGCCGTCGAAATGGTGCACGTCGATGCGCGTGGGCAAAGCCAGTCGCGGACAGTCTGGGAAGGGCTCCCGGAAGATAGGGGACTGCTGTTTCGGCTTGATCGACGGATGGGTCACGGTCGACGCGTCGCTCGCGTTTCCCGGGGATGGTATTTGGCCATGGTGCCCGCGCACTGGGAACGTCCCGATACCCCTCCTGTGGCACCGGAACCTACGGCGTTTCCCGGCTATCGGGCCCACTACTTTTACTTTGAGCGTCCAGAAACGGCGCATGTCCGTTTTCGTATGCGAGGGGAGGAGCGGACGCTATGGCAGCGGGTGGTGCTGGAGCTACGCGGCGAACGCCTTCCAGACGCGGCTGCCCTGGAGGGAAGAGGTCCCCTCTTTCGTAGTCCCCCTATCATTGAGGCCGAGCCGAGGGTCTGGCAGACAATTCGGACCATTGTGATCGTCGAAGAGGGGAAAGACAAGCAGCGATGGCGCATGCAGTTTGCTCCCAACGCCGAACCTGCGCAACCCTTGCCGCAGGAACTGGCCGAACGCGGAGGGGGATGGTATGCCCTGCGGTTCTATGATGCCAACGAGCAGTTAATTGAAAGTCTGGATTTTCGTTTTCTGGAAGCGCTGGAAGCGATTCAGATAGAACCGGCGGCTGCTGTCCTAATGCCTACCGAGCAGGGGCATATGACCGCTCAGCTCATTTTTCGGCATCAGCCAGCCTGTCGAATCGAACCGCAGCAGGCGTTTCCCGAGGAACTCATCCAGCGGCTACCGAACCAGACCCTCGTGCAGCTTCCCGCGGATACGCCGCGATGGGACCGTACCTACTGGCAGGCTAAAGTGGGAAGCATAGCCGTTGAGCTGTGTGTGGACCTGCCCCGGATCTGGTGGGCGCTCGCCCGCGAATCCGAATGGGAAGCGCCGGAGCATTTGTCCTGGCAGGCGCAACCCCTGTGGCTGACGCGCCAGGATTTTTCGGCCGTTTCTGATACGATCCTCTATCTAAAATTGCCCGCTTCGGTGCGACAGGTTTACTGCGGTTTCTCGGAAGATCTGCGTCCTTTTCAGCGACCGGCCGGCGCGAAGACGCTCAAGGTGCCCTTGCGTGAATTTTATGACAGAGTGTCGCGCTATCAAACAGACACGGCGCCCTTTCTGATGCAGATTGATAGGCTGGCACCTGTGGAAGTCGCTCGTTTGATCATCGCTCGGAAGTGTGCCTTCTGCGAATTTGCCACGGCGCAGGAGCAAGCGCTGCTGGCCCACCTTTTCGAAAAACATAGCCCCCACCTGTATCGAAAAGCTGAATGGCATGAACTGCGTCAACAAATTCCAAAACTACCTAAGGAAATATATCAATGTAAATACTGTGATGAATATGTTGAAGTACGGGGAAATTATCCGACCAGTGAAATGCTTGCACATCAGGAGCAGTACCACAAAGGAAAACAGGAACGGTTCGAAGTGGTAAGCGATCCAGATGTAATTAGAGAAAAGATTCTTAAATATAGAAATTTGCCTCGATTTTATATCTGCAAGTTCTGTGGAGCGTTTCTGGACAAAGGTAAAGAGGAGGACGTGCTTCAGGAGCATGTTCGAAGACATCACTGGGAGGCCGTAAGCCGATAGATCTGAAATGATTGACGCGTTTGCTTTATCCCGAGAGATCGTAGCGCGCTATCGGCGCTACCTATGGACGACGTTTTCGTTTCGGGATGCTGCGCTGCAGGCCTCTTTTGAGCGGGCGTTGAACCGGTGGCCATTGAGTCGCGGTCCGTTTGTTGAAGCTACGCCGCCTTTTCGACGGGGGCGAACGCCTCGGGAGCTTTTTTCAGCGCTCCTGGATCCACCGCCCGATGAAGGCTTTGTGCAGGCCCTTTATGGGGACCGTCCGCTTTATCAGCATCAGGAGGAAGCCATTCAAAAGGTATGGGAAGGGCAGAACGTGATTGTGGCCACGGGTACCGGCAGTGGAAAGACGGAAGCCTTCCTGTATCCGATCCTACTTCATCTCTACCGCGAGTATCAACAGGGACAGCTGGGGCCGGGGGTGCGGGCGCTGGTGCTGTATCCCATGAATGCGCTGGCCCATGACCAGCGAGCGCGTCTGGGTACGCTCTGTCAGCGCCTGGAAACGTTTGGCTCGCCCTTCCGCTTCACGTTCGGGCAGTATATCGGAGAAACGCCCGAAGATGAACGGGATGCGCATCGGCGGCATAGAGAACGACTGCCCGGCGAGCTGATTTTTCGTCGGGAAATGCGAGAGACACCCCCACATATTCTGCTGACGAACTACTCCATGCTGGAGTACTTGCTGTTGCGGCCGGACGACAGTCCGCTTTTTGACAGAGGACGGGCGCGTTGGTGGACATTTCTGGTGCTGGACGAAGCGCATCAGTATCGGGGAACGCGGGGAACCGAGATGGCGCTGTTGTTGCGTCGTCTGAAGCATCGCTTGCGCCAGGGAGGATGTCAGGGCGCTTTCCGCTGCGTGGCTACGAGTGCGACCCTGCTTCAGGGAGAAAAGGACCGGGAGGCCGTGGCGCGTTTTGCTACAGAGCTCTTCGGAGAGCCGTTCTCTCCGGAGGGGGTGGTGCTGAGCGTGCGGGAAGCCATTCCAGAGCCTGAGGAAGGATTTTCGTTAGCAGTCGATGACTATGAGCGCCTGTTACAGGGGGTGTTGAATCCGGCGCGGTTGGAAGCGGACCGGGCGTGGCTGGATGCCCTGGGGCGCCGGGTGGGCTGTCCCCTCCCAATTGAGGCAGCCGAAACGGACACATGGGCGCAATGGGTGGGCGGTGTTCTGGAGCGGGATTGCCGAACGGCTACGTTACGGCGGTTACTTGCCGACCAGGTGCAGGAAGCCGAGGCGCTTGCGGCTGCTCTTTTTCCGGAGCTGGCGGCGCATCCGGAGCAGCAGGAAAAAGCTCTGCACACGTTGCTGCGTCTGTTGGTGCGGGCTCGCCATCCGGAGACCGGAGCACCCTTGCTGACCGTACGGTATCATCTTTTCCTGCGAGCGCTGGAGGGCGTTTTTCTGCGCCGGCAACAGGGGGCCTGGGAAGTTACACTGGAACGTGCCCAGGCGTCCGAAGCGGAACGTGTGTTTGAGGTGGCTTTGTGCCGGTCCTGTGGTCAGCATTATCTCGTAGGACAGGTCCGAGGACACCAGTGGCAGGAAGCGGTGCGCGATCCCGGACGCGAGGATTTCGGCGTGCAGTATCTGCGTCCCCTGGAGGGAACCGATGCAGATGCGCAAAAAGCCCCTGAGAAGCAGATCCGGGTGCTTTGTTTGCGATGCGGAGCGATAAGCAAGCCAGGACAGGACCGGCCGCCCTGCCCGCACGATGCGGCGCATCGGCTCCGGGTGGTTGAGGAAAAGCCGCCCGATGATGTGACGCGCGCCGATCAGTTGGCCCGGTGCGCCGTATGTGGCTATACCGCCGGTGGCCGTGATCCGGTAGGCGAGGTGACATATGGCGACGAAGGACCGCATGTCGTGATTGCTACCACGCTGCACCAGCGTCTGCCGGCCCCGCGCCGGCGGGTGCTGGCTTTTGCTGACGGACGGCAACAGGCCGCCTTTTTCGCCTGGTATCTGGAAAAAACCTACCAGGATATTCTGGAACGACAGCTCCTGCTGACAGCGGCGCGTCGCCAGGCGCCAGCAGCGACGGCTGAGGGGCTCTCGATGAGCGATCTGGCGGCGGCATTGCTGCCCCTGCTGCGAACCGAGCAGGTCCTCCCGGAGTCGGCCAGTGCGCTGGAACAGCAACGTCAGATCTGGCGGATGATTTATCGCGAATTTCTGGCCGAAGGCGACCGGATTTCGCTGGAAGGAGTCGGACTGATTCGTTGGCACCTCCGTTTGCCCGACGGGCTGGTGTTGCCCGAGGAGCTCCTCCGGGGACCCTGGAAGTTTTCCGCAGAAGAAATCGATCACCTGTTGCAGGTGTTGCTGGATACGCTGCGGAAAGAAGCCGCGGTCGCATTGGTGAGCGATGCCTTTCCACCTACGCTGGACTGGCAGACGCTGGGGCTGCGCACCCGTCCGCTGTCGGTTCGCCTGGGCCCCCCGCGCGGTCGCTCGCAGATGCGAGACTGGGCAGGTCCTAAGGGGCGACGGGTCCAGCTTCTCCGACGGATGCTCCGGGCACGTGGCGTTGCGGATGCCGACCTTGATCGCGCCGCCCGCTACATCTTGGAGCTGATCTGGCAGGCGCTGGATGACACAGACAGACAGGCCCGCTCCCTGGCAGATCGGCTTTTGCTACCATCCGGTGAAGGTAAGCAGTTGAATCCGCGCTGGTGGCGTCTGCAGTTAGTAAATCCCGGGGATCCGCTATACCGTTGCGCGAACTGTGGTCGGCTCTATCCCTTTCCGGTCATTGGAGGATATTGTCCGACGCCGCGATGCCAGGGACGGCTGCGTCCGGTGTCGCTGCAGGCGTTGCCCGAGAACCATTATCGGAGACTCTACCAGGAGCCCTTTGCCGGTTCCTTACGGGTAGAGGAGCATACCGCTCAGCTGAGCTATGAGAAGGCGAGAGCCTATCAACAGGATTTCCGGAAAGGGCGCATTCATGTGCTGAGCTGCTCGACGACCTTTGAGCTGGGCGTCGATCTGGGCGATCTGGACGTGGTCTTTTTACGCAATGTGCCCCCTGAGCCGTTTAACTATGCGCAGCGGGTAGGTCGCGCAGGGCGCCGCCAGGAGCCTGGTTTTGCCCTGACCTATTGCCGGCGCACCTCACATGATCTGTATCACTTCCAGCAACCTGAACGCATGCTGGCAGGACACGTAAGCCCTCCAGTGCTCTCGCTGACGAACGAGAAGCTGCTGCTGCGCCATCTGATGGCCTGGACGCTCTCGCGTTTCTTTCAAAGGCATCCGGAACGCTTTGGATCGGTGGAGGCTCTGGTGGAAGACTGGCAGCAACCCACTCTGATGCAGCAATTGCAGGCTTTTCTCAGAGACTATCGCTCTGTGCTCCAGGAGGATTTTGCGCAGATGTTTCCCGAGGCCTGGCAGAACATTTCCTGGCTGCCGGAAGGAAGCTGGGTGCAGCAGCTGCTGGATTCGGAGGGACGGCTGGCACTGGCGCTTGATGAGGTGGTGGCCGATTACCAGGCCGCCAGAGCCCTGCAGCGTCAGGCCGCAGCCCAGGAAGACTATAGGAAGGCCGGATGGGCAAAAAGACGCGCCGAAACCATTGCCTGCGAGCCTGTAATCTCCTTTTTATCCCGCAAGGCAGTGATTCCCAAGTATGGTTTTCCCGTCGATGTGGTCGAGCTGGATACGCTGCAGGCAGAACCGGCCGACGTATCTCTGCAACGGGACCTGCAAATTGCCATTTCTGAGTTTGCCCCTACAGCAGAAGTCATTGCCA
>Ga0256839_1005948_pt1 | contig 10999 bp, 5 predicted proteins | sample 354166metaG_FD_185968 | JGI IMG/M metagenome (GOLD analysis project Ga0256839, IMG submission 185968) | Hydrothermal vent microbial communities from Mid Atlantic Ridge, Atlantic Ocean - 354-166 | ecosystem: Environmental > Aquatic > Marine > Hydrothermal vents | place: Atlantic Ocean: Mid... | reverse complement strand
GAATTATACCTACCTTAATAATATAGCAGGACACCCCAATGGCAGTTGGACACTGGACTTGGGTTATGGTCGTGTCAATGCTGCCTTGGCCTTGGCTGCTGTTCCAACTCCTCATCCTAATGATCTGGGCGTTGTGGCGATTGCGCCCCCTGCTAATAGTTGTAGTTTGGGAATGTTAGAGACGGTTACCATAACAATCAAAAATTACAGTTTTAATACGCTAAGTGGTATTCCGTTAGAGTATAGAATCAAATTAAATTCAGGTAGTTTTACTGCCTGGACAAGTATTGGTAATTATACGGGTGGCATCCCTCCTTTTTCAGAAGTTACTCATAGTTTTACTATAGATGCTTCTATGGTTGGGGAATATACTATTGAAGCCCGAACGCAGGCGATTGGAGATTTAGTGGCGTTAAATGACGCTGATTCGGCTGTTTTTGTACACCGAGCTACTATTTCATCTTATCCATATCTTGAAGATTTTGAATCAAATAATGGTGGTTGGTACACCTCGCCAGCCAACAACCCTTTTCAATGGGGTGTACCATCAACAGGTAATAACTTCATCAATACAGTAGGTAGTGGAAATAGTTGTTGGTACACCAATGCCCCTGGTAGCTCCAGTCATTATTTTCCATCGCAAACCGAGGCCTATTTATATTCCCCTTGCTTTGATTTTTCCACACTAACAAGCGATCCCATTTTATCTTTTTTATTGATTTATAGTCTTCCAAACCTTGTTGGAGCAGCAGAAGATTATGTTTATATGGAATTTTCAACCAATGATGGTAACGGATGGACGCGCCTGGGGATGCAGGGAAGTGGAACAAACTGGTATAATAATACAGATGGCTGGACTGAATCAACTCAAAATGGTGCAGGAAACTGGATAAATAGCCAGCAGGCTTTAACAGGAACAGCAGGCTTTTCCAATGTTCAGTTGCGGTTTGTATTTCCTTCAAATGGAGATATTCCAACGGAGGAAGGTTTTGCAGTGGATAAAATTGAAATTAAAGAACCCTTACCAGACGATGCTTCAGTTAGTGCGATTATAAGCCCCATTAATGATTGTGATTTGTCAAATATGGAAATAGTAAAAGTCAATATTACCAATCTAGGGGCGAATTTAATTACGGCCTGCCCCGTTGAGTATCGATATGATCACAATGGAATGGGATTTACGTCTTGGGCATCCGCTGGTAGTTATAACGGGATGATTGCTTCTGGAGCAGAAGATGTTTTTACTTTTAATGTTGATTTTTCACTCAAAGGTACTTATGTTCTCGAAGTGAGAACGCAGCTTTTAGGCGATGGAGATGCTGGTAATGATACCGCTACTCAGTCTTTTGAGCATTACACAGCTGTTAATACTTATCCTTATGCAGATAGTTTTGAGGCTGGACAGGGCTTTTGGCTGACAGGAGGCACAAATAGTTCGTGGGATATCGGCAACCCGTCGGGTAATCATATTTCAACAGCCGCTGATGGTTTTACAGCCTGGGTGACTAATCTAACAGGTATTCCCAATGATGGGGAACAATCTTACGTTCAAAGCCCTTGTTTTGATTTTTCTGCACTGACCAGCCCCCAAATTAATATGGCGATCTGGTGGGATAATTATACTGATGGCGATGGTGCGCGCCTAGAATATTCGACAGACGGGGGCGTGTCGTGGGCGGCTTTAGGGAGCTTTAATGAACCTAATAACTGGTACAACAGCCAGTTTGTGAACGGGCTTGGTTATAATGCAGGCTGGAGTGGAACGGCAGGTGGTGGTAGTGGTGGCTGGGTCACTGCAAGCCATGGTTTGAGTACCTTAAGCGGGCAACAACAGGTGCTTTTTAGAATTTATTTTGGAGAAGACCTAGCGCGATTACCTACTAATGGACTAGATGGTTTTGCTTTTGATAATATCATTATTTCAGAAAGTAATTCGGCAGATGCAGGAGTTCTAACCATCAGTAGCCCTGCGCCATTGGGCTGCTTTTTGGGTAATAGTGAAACAGTAACGATAAGCATCAAAAATTTCGGTGTAACAGATATTATGAATATTCCTGTTGAATACCGTTTGGATTATGATAATGGCGGCTTTGGCCCCTGGATGCCAGCAGGCACTTATGTTGGAACGATTACTTCTGGTAATTCGGCAACGCATACTTTCGCAGCAGATTTTTCGCAAATAGGTACTTATGTGTTAGAAGTAAAAACGACTTTGGCGGCGGATGCCAATTCCAATAACGATATCGCTTCCTATGAGATAGAACATATTGCTAATTCGATCATCTTTTTTCCTCATTGTGAAGATTTTGAATTTGGTTTTAATGGCTGGCAGCCTAAAGGTGTGTCCAGTTCATGGGAAACTGGAGTACCTGCCAATACGATTATCAATAGTGCGGCAGGCGGGACGAAGGTTTGCGCCACAAGCTTAAATGGAGATTATAATTTAAATGAAAGCTCTTATTTGCTTAGTCCCTGCATTGATTTAAGTATGTTCAACTTTGGTGTCATTTCTTTTGATGTTTGGTATGAAACAGAAGCCGCTAAAGATGGCCTGAAACTACAATATACCATTGATGGAGGAACAACCTGGGTAACAGAAACCATACAAACCAATGCTTATAATACACCCACAATTACTTCTTTTGCTACTTATGATTCGCAGGATGGCTGGGCGGGAAGCAGTGGTGGCTGGCTTCATGCGCAGGCTTCTATCAGCCCTTTAGGTAGTAGTAATGTTTTTTACAGGTTCGTATTTGTTGCTGACGGGCAGAATACAAAAGAAGGTGTTGCTATTGATAATATTTGTTTTTATGAAGAAGACAATAACAATATTTCATCGATTGCAGCTTGTAATACTTATCAACTTTACGGTGTTTCTGGTAACAATGAATTTCATATTGTTGATCCTACTGGTAGTATTATTGGAAAATTGGCACCTAATGGGAATAATCTGGGAAAAGTAACCATTGAAGTTAATGATATGACCAGTGTGCCTCAGGCAAATGGTGGCGTTTATTATTTGCCGCGTTACTTTAATTTTAAGTGTACTGGCGGTGCAGATTGCCCTTCTTCGGGGAATTTCCCACAGGGAAACGTTGATGTAACCTTGTTTTTTGAATCACAGGAATTAGCCGTTTATAATACAGCGGCTTCAAGTACTTATTTGTACAGTGATTTGTATGGCACGCATTATGATGGTGCCAATGAAAACTGCAACCTTAATGACAACACCGGAGGCACTTATTCTTTGCTTAATAAAAATAATATCAATAGCCTGGATTATAATATGGGAGCTGGTTTTACATTAGGAATGAGCTTGGCTGCTTTTTCTGAAATTGGTGTGCATGGAACGAATACAGTCCTGAGCCCTAACGCAGCTCTGCCTATCGAATTGTTGGATTTTAGTGCCAAATTACTAACTAAAGAAACAGTAATGCTCAAATGGATAACAGCATTGGAAGAAAATACAGATGAATTCATTATCCAACGATCAATAAACGGGCGTGACTTTGAAAATATAGGTACAGTCAATGCCAAAGGGCAATCTTTTGAGCCAATTACTTATCAATTTATTGACCAAAACCCCATTAGAGGTAAAAACTATTATCGTTTGAAAATGGTTGATAATGATGATTATTTTACCTACTCTAATCTCGAGTGGATAAGTCTTGATGGAACAAAAAATATCCGAGTTTGGCCTATTCCTTTTGAAGATATTATGCAATATGAGTTCTATTACACCAATACTGAAAAAATAGAACTAAACATCATAGGAATAGACGGAAAACGTTGGAAGCATGAACAAATAACCGTTCATAAAGGCCAAAATAGAGGTCAGTTGCAGCTAAATAAGCTGCCTAAAGGTATTTATACCCTTATTGTAAAGGGAGAAAAAGACCGTATTACGCCTGTGAAAATTATAAAATATAGGTAACTACTTAGGTCTTCCTTTTGAAACACATAGAAACTACTTGTTCCGCAGAATTGCGGAACAAGTTGAGCCTATGTGTTTAGCTACTTTGTGGTTTAGGTGCTATCTAAGGGCAATTATGAATTGTATGTGCAAACGACCAATCATTGCACTTTTAGTTATGATTTTTCCATCATAGAACCCGATGAATTATTTCTTGTTTTGCCCGAAGACCAAAGCATTCACCTAGGCGATTCTGTTCATATAGCATCCTTGACCAATGGCGATAGCTTATTGTATATTTGGTCGCCTTTAGACTGGTTGTCCTGTTTAGAATGTCTACAGCCTGTGGCTAAACCATTAAAAACTATCGTTTATACGCTCAATATTACCAGCCAAAATGGTTGTACTGCCGAAGATGAAATGCTGATTAGGATTGATAATAGCCCTCGAATTTACATCCCAAATGTGTTTAGCCCCAATGCTGATGGCGTAAATGATGTCTTTTTTATAAACGCTAATAATGATGTGTCCGAAATTTTGACATTCCATATTTTTGACCGCTGGGGTGAGCTTGTTTTTAAGGAGGAACATTTTGCACCCAATCGTTCCGAAAATGGCTGGAATGGCCGATTTAAAGGCGAAATTATGGGCAGTGCCGTATTTGCCTATTATGCCAAAGTACTGTTTATAGACGGTCGGGTAGAGGTGGTGAAGGGGGATGTTTTGCTGCTGCGCTAGTGGCTTAAGAACTAAGTTATTCCTATATTAAACGCCGTCTGTTTTTTGTCTAATCGAGCCAATAAATGGGAAGTTTATCGGGATAAGTGACCCATTTATTGGTGAAGAGTAGGCGGAAAAGAGCAAGTTTAATATGTGTGTAATTTATTTTCTGCGCAATACTAAGGTCTGACAGCTGCATAAACATCTACAGAATCATTAGTATTATTTAAAGCTGTGGTTTCATTTGTTTCTGCTTTTTTTTCTTTACCAGGTTGACGTACACAGGTAAGGATGACTGCCGGGCCAATCAATAAGAGAATCAATAACAATGTATCTACTGTTTTACGCATGATGCTGCTGTTGTTTGAATTATTGACGCTTAAATATTTTTTTTGGTACTTAATTTGGCTTTCTTTAATGCTTTGCTAACAGGCTTTAATACTTTTTAACAGTTCATGCTAAAAAGAGCCACAAAGATAATCTTGCCACTAAAAAGTGGGTGGATTCCTACTCTGGCCAACAAACTTTAATATTAACTCTTTTGTATTTAATCAATGAACTATCAATACAGCTCTTTTTCCATTACCTGCATTCAAGCTATAAAACAACTATTTTGTCTGAAAAAGGACTTTTAGCTGCTTAAAATCTAATATTGATTAAACACAGGACTCTTGCTTTAAACGTATTTTTGCACCCATATTTTAAGCATAAAATAGTCTAATGAGAAAAATGATACTAAGTATTGCACTGATTTTAAGTTGTAGTTTATACATTACTTTAGTGGCACAAATGACAATGCCCACATTTGGTAAAGGCCTCCAGATAACGAGCCAGGATTCTTCCCTTTATTTAAAAATGGGGTTTCGTTTTCAAACGTTATTTCTAAACGTATGGAATTTAAAAGATGACGAATTGTCCTCACTGGAAAAACTGGAATCTTCTGTTTTTATCCGACGAGCCCGGTTGAAGCTTTCGGGCTGGGCACTTAGCCCCAAATTAAAATACAAATGCGAACTGGCTTTGTCCAATAGAGATAATGGAGGAGGCAATAGTGCCACTTATAGTAATGCGGCCAATATTATTCTGGATGCTTATCTAGACTGGAACTTTTACAAAAACCTGTCTATTCGAATTGGCCAGCAAAAAATGCCAGGAAATAGAGAGCGGATTATTTCATCAGGAAATCTTCAATTTGTTGATAGATCAAGGTTAAATTCACGATTTAATCTCGATCGAGATGTTGGAATTATACTAAATAATCAGCAACAACTGGGTGCTAAGTTTATTGTAAAAGAAACGTTCGCAATCAGTTCAGGAGAAGGCAAAAATATTACTTCTGGTAATGTCGGTGGTGTAAATTATACCTTTAAGTTAGAAGCATTTCCTTTTGGTAAGTTTCAGTCAAAAGGTGCTTATTCCGGCTCTGCTGTAAAAATGGAAAAGAACCCCAAACTAGCCCTTGCCATGGCTTATGATATCAACCAAAATGCAGGTAGAGAACGTGGACAAAAAGGCAGCTTTATTACAACTCCTGACGGTGTTGCTGTTGGAAAAGACCTCCATACTTTATTCGCAGACTTAATGTTTAAATACAAAAAACTGTCCATTATGGCTGAATACGTAAAAAGAACAACCGAAGATGGTAAATCTAATGTTTTTTTTGAAGATATTCCAGAACCAGTCGGTACTTACTATACAGGCTCCGCAATCAATCTGGCAATTGGCTATATGTTGAAAAACCAGTGGGAAATTGCAAGCCGTTGGACGAGTGTTCATCCTGACGAGGGCGTAGCTAATGAGGAAAATCAATATACTTTAGGGCTTTCTAAGTTTATTGTTGGTCATAAATTGAAAATACAGACAGATTTAACCTATAGATCTATTGATACTACCGAAGATGCTCTTATCTTTCGCCTTCAAGTGGATTTTCATTTTTAATTACATTGGACTTTGGGTGAGGAATAGCCATCAAAACACAAAACCCCATTGATTTTTGTGGGATTCAGTGTTTTTGTGGCTATTGCTCTCCTGTCCTATCTGAGACGGGTAACCATCTATTAGGCTAGATTGTTATTCGCATTCAAATATCACCCGGAACACATCAGGCAATCTGGATCATCAAGGCTGCAGATTTGGCCTTCCACTGCCGTTGAATCATCTAAGCCAGCAGCAACGGCTTTTGCTTTCACTTCAGCTTGTGCGGCGGCGTTTACGGTGAATTTGATCGGGTTTACCGCTGCTTTAGAACGAAGGTAATACATACCTGTTTTCAAGCCTTGCTCCCATGCATAAAAATGCATAGAAGACAGTTTGCCGAAAGTAGGGCTTTGTACAAAAAGATTCATACTCTGACTTTGGCAAATGTACGCGCCACGATCAGCAGCCATATCAATAATGACCCGCTGACTGATCTCCCAAACCGTTTTATAAAGGTCTTTCATTTCTTGTGGAATATCGTCAAAATTCTGAATAGAACCATTGGCAGCCATCAAGCGATGTTTCATATCATCATTCCATATACCCAGGCGGTTAAGATCGCGTAATAAGTGTTTATTCACGATGACAAATTCACCAGAAAGTGTTCTGCGAGAGTAAATATTGGAGGTGTATGGCTCAAAACATTCATTATTTCCTAAAATCTGTGAGGTAGAAGCGGTAGGCATTGGTGCCATCAGCAGGCTATTGCGCAAACCGTGTTTGGCCATTTTTGCTTTCAAACTTGTCCAGTCCCAGCGATCACTTGGCCTAACGCCCCAAAGGTCATATTGTAATAAACCTTCGCTGGCAGGAGAACCAGGATAAGATTCATAATGGCCGTCTCTTTCTGCTAAATCAACACTTTCACTGACGGCAGCAAAATAAATAGTTTCAAAAATATCTTTATTCAACTGTCTCGCCTCTGGACTATCAAAAGGATAGCGCATTAAAATGAAGGCATCTGCTAGTCCCTGCACACCAATACCAATGGGGCGATGACGCATATTACTAGTGCGTGCCTGCTCGATTGGGTAATAATTGACATCAATAACTTTATTCAAATTGCGGGTCACAAAACGAGCCACTTCATAAAGGCGTTGGAAGTCATAAGTGCCGTCTTCCTTGACGTATTTACTTAAGGCCAGACTTGCTAGGTTACAAACTGCCACCTCATCAGGCGAGGTGTATTCCATAATCTCTGTGCAAAGATTAGAACTACGAATTGTACCCAGGTTTTTCTGATTGCTCTTGCGATTGGCCGCATCTTTATAGCAAATATATGGTGTGCCTGTTTCGATTTGACTTTCTAAAATGGCAAACCAAATATCCTGAGCTTTAACTACTTTTCGTGCTCGTCCTTCTGCTTCATATTGATGATAAAGTGCCTCGAATTCTCCACTATGAACATCAAATAAACCAGGTGCTTCATTGGGGTCAAACAGCGACCATTCCCCATTTTCTTTCACCCGACGCATGAATAAATCGGGAATCCACATGGCATAAAAGAGGTCACGCGCACGCATTTCTTCCTTGCCGTGGTTTTTTTTCAATTCCAGAAACTCCATAATATCGGCATGCCAAGGCTCAATATAAACTGCAAAAGCACCTTTTCTTTTGCCTCCACCCTGATCAACATAACGCGCTGTATCGTTATAAACACGTAGCATAGGTACGATGCCATTACTCGTACCGCCCGTTCCTTTTATATAAGAACCTTTGGCACGAACATTATGAATACTCATCCCAATACCGCCAGCTGATTGTGAAATACGCGCGCAGCGTGCCAGGGTTTCGAAAATGCCAGAAATGCTATCATCTGTCATGGACAAAAGGAAGCAACTTGATAGTTGTGGTTTGGGTGTACCCGCATTAAAAAGCGTAGGGGTGGCATGAATAAACCATTTTTGAGACATCAAGTTGTAGGTTTCAATAGCCGCTTCTATATCTTCACCATGAATACCAACGGCTACCCGCATCAGCATATGCTGCGGACGTTCTACCACCTTGCCATCCATACGAAGTAAATAGGAACGATTCAGTGTTTTGAAACCAAAGAAATCAAACTGATAATCGCGATCAAAAATGATGGCACTATCCAAAACATTTCGATGTTTCCATACGATTTTGTAGGTGTCTTCTCCTATCAAACCAGCAGCTTCCCCTGTTTTTGGATCTATATAATTGTATAATGCTTTGATGGTTTTACTAAAAGACTTATTGGTACTTTTATGTAGGTTAGAGACAGCAATACGCGCTGCTAAAATGGCATAATCAGGGTGGTCAGCAGCCATACTTGCGGCTGTTTCTGCTGCCAGATTGTCCAGTCCTGCGGTTGTTACTCCGTCAAATAGGCCAAGAATCACTTTTTTGGCAACTTCTATATGGTCAACATGATCGGAAAGAGCATAATTGAGTTTTTTGATGCGTGCAGTGATTTTATCAAAACTTACGGGTTCTCGTTTGCCGCTTCTTTTTATTACTTCCATTTTTGGTGGTTATTGATTGTTTAATTGGTGCTTTAAATGTGAACTTGAACCTTGAGATTGAAATTGTTTGATTAAAAGTCTTCATCTAAGGAGAATACCTGATTTTCACGATCGGCCATAACACCACTTTTTTGATAATCACCGACTCGTTTTTCAAAGAAATTGGTTTTTCCTTCCAAGGAAATTAAGTCCATCCAAGGGAATGGGTTTTCGGCCTGATAAACCTTGTCTTGGCGCAGTGCTTCCAGTAAGCGATCTGCTACAAATTCAATATACTGGCACATCAAATCAGCATTCATGCCAATTAGCGCAACAGGGATAGAATCTCTAACAAATTCTTTCTCCATATCGACGGCTTCTGTGATGATTTTAGTTATCGTTCCATTCGGTAATTTGTTGATAATGTGATCATTGTATAATAGGCAGGCAAAGTCGCAATGCATCCCTTCATCCCGACTAATGAGTTCATTAGAAAAACTCAAACCAGGCATTAGACCTCGTTTTTTGAGCCAAAAGATGGCACAAAAAGAACCTGAAAAGAAAATGCCTTCAACCGCAGCAAAAGCGATCAATCGCTCAGCAAAAGAACCATTGTCAATCCAGCGAAGTGCCCATTCTGCCTTCTTTTTAACAGGAGGAAAAGTTTCTATTGCATTGAAAAGATACTCCCGTTCTTTGGCATCTTTTACATAGGTATCAATGAGTAATGAATAGGTTTCAGAATGGATATTTTCCATCATAATTTGAAAACCATAGAAGAATTTTGCTTCGGTATATTGAACTTCTTTAACGAAATTTTCTGCTAAATTTTCATTGACAATCCCATCTGAAGCTGCAAAAAATGCAAGTACGTGTTTGATGAAATGTTTTTCATCATCAGTGAGTTTGGTATTCCAATCGACTAGATCTTCTGTCAGATCAATTTCTTCTGCTGTCCAAATACAGGCTTCACTTTTTTTATATTCTGCCCATATATCATCATGCTGAATAGGAAAAAGCACAAAACGCCCAGGGTTTTCTTTAAGAATAGGCTCTACAGCTGTGTTCATTCTTTTTATTTATAAGTTTACTAATCAGTTTTTTGTTCTGTTTTGAGACAACAACACCCTAATAAATCACAGGGATTTAATCCTCAACATAAAGGCAAAGCACGGCCATGCGATTGTTGTTGATTGTTTATTCGCGAAATCGAATTAAAAAACAAATGTTAGCTGCTGTCGTCAGATTATTAATCCATGCTCACAAAAGCAGACAAAATGAAGGTCATTATAGGATAATGACCTTCATTGTCTGTATTCCTCTGTTCAGTCTTCGGATAGCTCCTGTTGGAAAGGAGAAATTTGTTGGTATCAGTAAGTTTTACTATCCGATGGATTGATAATTCAAAGATAGTGGAGTTTTTTATTAATTGTGCAGATAAGTTTTCAACACTATGTTAATAAGTAACGCAACTTATTGATAATCAATAATATTTAATTGTTAGTTAAGTTTTCCACAGTGTGGATAAGTAATTTGTGGAAAACGCTTCCAGTCGTTATTTGCTAATGAAAAAATGGATTTATATGGATAGCTGGTATCGGATATTTATCATTATAACAAGTCGCTCTTAGGTAGAATACGGTAAAAGATATGTTTTGCTTTACCATAAGTACTTGAGCAGAGATAAACGGTAAGTTTTAGGAATAAGATTTTTTCTATAGTTTCTTTTGAAAATCCTTGCAGAGCTAAGTTCTGGAAGTATTTTCAAAAGGAAAATTGAGGAAAAAGATATTTATAAAAGTATCGTTTATTTGTGCTCAGGCACTTAGTGCCTGAACGAAAACTGTCAATTTTTACAAAATGAATTGTTTTTGATGAGATTTTTACTTTTTGGAAATTCGGTGATGCCTGAGCATCAGCGAGT
>Ga0256839_1005947_pt1 | contig 11000 bp, 8 predicted proteins | sample 354166metaG_FD_185968 | JGI IMG/M metagenome (GOLD analysis project Ga0256839, IMG submission 185968) | Hydrothermal vent microbial communities from Mid Atlantic Ridge, Atlantic Ocean - 354-166 | ecosystem: Environmental > Aquatic > Marine > Hydrothermal vents | place: Atlantic Ocean: Mid... | reverse complement strand
GAGCCAAACCCAAGACAATGCCGTTAACTCAAAATCGGATTAACACATAGCATATAGACGGTTGCATCGCCCCCCGCACCCCCGCAATTGGGTTTTGTCGCAAAATTTTCCACCTAATTTGCTCTGTGTTGAATCCTGCCCTAAGTTTCCCCAAAACGCTATAGGCAGGAAATCATAAATGACGATCAATTTCAAAGGCAGCCATTACCCGAAAGACGTGATCTTGTAGGTTCTGTCGCAAATTTTACGCTGATTAGAAAGCGCCGTTCTGCCAGATACAATTATCCAGCCAGCGCGGCAAACTGCTGGAAAGCGGATTGACCCGTTGTGCTGAATTTCTTTTTTCGGATCATGTGTGCAATTTCGATACCTTCCAGTGTTGCCGCTGCCGGGTTGAAGGATTTGAAACCCTTCATTTGTCGCGTCGGTTTTTTGATAAATCGATGGTCCTGTTCGATGATATTATTCAGATATTTGACCTGCAGGATCTCGATCAGCCAGAACCAGCCGTTCAAAATCAGCGCGCAATTCATGTTCTGCAATCCTGCGAGATTTGCGCCGCTTTTATCAATTACGACATTATCCGGAAAACCATTATTGCCGATTGCACGGGTGAAAAATGCAGTTGCCGCCGCTTCATCCCGGTGCTCTGACAGGTGTTGTCACGTTAACTGGCTTTGGGCCGGAATACCTTGAAGGTGGCGAACAGGCCAAAGAACATTAAAAAGGCCAGAAGTGTCGTTTTAATGCGATTTGGCCGTTTGGCGGTAAATGAAACATTCGGCGGAACAACAATTTGAAACTGGCTAAGCCCCAATGCCGCCGAGCTGCGCGCCGTTTCCAGTGCAGCCAGAGCGGTCGTCCATGTCTGTTCTGCAATTTCCTTTTGAACAACAGCAAATTCGAAACTGGCCAGAACCTTGTTCAGAGGCTCGTGCCCCTCGGTCCCCAGGATCAAACGGTCCCGCTGCTGCTGAATCCGGCTTTGCAGTGCCTTCTCTTTCTCGATCAGGGTTTTCATCTGCGGTGAGTCAGAATACCCTACCAGAACCGCATTATCCATTTCCCGGTTCAACAACAGCAACTCGGCCTCGAGGGCGGAAATTATTTTGTACACTTCCGCGATACGTTCCTCGGGGTTTGCGTATCCGCTACTGATTTGCAATTCGATTAAATCGCTCCGCGCATCTTCCAGTGCCTTGCGGGCACGTTCCACGGCTGCTTCGTTCTCGGAAATCTGCTCCTGAAACAAAGCCCGGGACAAAGCACGCACTTTGGCCTCGGCAAGCTTCAGGATCGCCACCGAAAACCTTTGTGCATCCTCAGGTGTGCGGGCATTGACATACAGAGTCAGCAACCCGGTCTGGATATTGACCGCCGATCTGACATAGCGATGATAATAACTGTCCGGCCCCACCTGCAAACCGGGCAAATAGCGCAACCGCTGAAGCGGGTCAATTTGAGGATCGCTTAGATAGGTGATCAGCCCCTCCTGCTCTTCCATCAGGCGGATCATTTCCTCGGAATCGATAAATTCCTTGGCCATAAACGCTTCGTTCAGATTGCCTTGCGAAAGCGGCATCCCCAACACACCCGGAAAACCCGGTTCGGTCTGCCCTCCGGGTTTGGCAATGGTGACAACGGATCTGGCCTCGTATAGCGGGGTTGCGATATTGGTTACATACCAGCCGGTCAGTGCAGTCGGGGCAATCACAAACAGCAGAAACTGGAAATAGGCAAACAACCGTCGCTTTTTCTGTTGACGCAGAATGGTTTTGCGCACCTCTTGCAAATCATCCTTGTCCGGCAAGGTTTTCGCCGCCGTGTTAATCCGCGCTTTTTCCTCGCTTAACAGCTGCTCTTTGCGGCTGACCGATATATCATCCGTCGCGGCGTCATCCCGGGCCGCATTTTTGGCTGCCTCGGCCTGTTTCAGCCTTTCTTGCCTGGCCTCTTGGGCAACCGCCGCGCGTTCGGCACGCCATTTGGCAATCCGTTCGGCCTCTTTGTCTTTGGCGGCAGAATTTTTGTCGGTCATGATATATCTTCTTTAATAAGCTGCGCCTGAACAAGTTGCGCCTGATTTTTCTTCAATATTTCACCGGCTTCCTTTGCCGTATCCACCTCGACCAATTGACTGTTCACCAGCACCAGAAATCTGTTGCAGAATTTTTCCAACTGGGTGTGGTTGCGGGATAGAAACACCAGTCCCGCATCCTCTAGCCGTTGATGCAACATGGCTGTGCAGCGATCCCGAAAAGCCCCGTCTCCAACGCCGATCGATTCATCTGCGATATAGTAATCATGGCGGATTGCCATCGACAGGGCAAAGCCCAATTTCGCGCGGGTTGCGGGGGAATAAACACCGACAGGGCGGTCCATATCATCGCCAAGCCCGCTGAAGGCGCGACAAAAGGCGATTGTTTCCAACGGGCTTTCCCCCATCAAACGGGCGATATTGGCAACGTTTTCCGTGCCGCTCACATCAATATGCAGCCAGCCGGTAAACCCGATCGGCCAGGAAATGCGGCCGCCCTGCATCACAGTGCCTTTGTCAGGTGTTTCAATCCCCGCCAGAATACGCGCCAGACTGGATTTTCCGGCGCCCTGCGCGGCCAGTATTCCCACCCGTTCCTGTGGATGAAACCTGACATTCAGCCGGGCAAACAGGATATTAGGGCCGCCCGGGGTGTTGTGGTAATGGGTGACATCACTCAGCAATATCACAACATGCCCTTTCTTTTGTCTGTTGCCTTCCAGTACCCTTCCAGAACGAACGAGACCGAAAAGAACACCATCCCGAAGACCAGCGGCACAAACGGATCCGACAATGGCGAGGCATAACCCAGAAAGAACCCCTCGCGGATAATTTCAATGGCATGGAATAACGGACTGTAGAAAAACATTGCCAACGAAGAGCCGGGCAATTCGGTTGCGGTGAAAAAGATCCCCGACAGCCAAAACATCGGGCGCAGCAAAATCGGCACCAGCCGTCCGTAAGTGTCGCTTATACGGGACAGGATCGCAGACATGCGGCCAAATCCGGCCCCCAGAAACCATGCCAGCAATAAGCCCCAGCATACCTTTAGCGGATCAACAGGAAACATCCCGTCAAACAACAGGATGATGCTGCCAAACAGCAAGATCGCGATGATAAACGCATTCAACAATTCCATCAAAGATGCCGCAAACAGAATATCTGCAACACTGACTGACGAGGCATAAATCATCATCCGGTTTGCAGTTAGCGCGCGCATGGCAGATGTGATCGTCTGGCGAAACAGGATATAGGGCAGAATTCCTGTCGCCACGAACAGTTCGACCGAAACCGCAATCGGTGGCAAGCGCCCCAGAAAATAGAAGGCCGCAACCACAAATGCAATCCAGCCAGCCGGTGTCAGAAAGGCCCAGGTATACCCCAGAGACCCGCCAGAAAACCGGGTGCGCATTTCCCGATGCATCAATGCCAGAATCCGCTCGCCAAAAGTTGCTGTGACAAGCGGAACAGATTTGCCTTTGATCGCATCCGTATGCATGGCGTTACCCTAAGTCATCCTGCCGGCGTTTGATAGTAGTCACGATACCATTCAACAAAGGTGCGCACGCCTTCTTCTACGGTTGTTTGCGGCACATATCCGGTCAATTCGCGCAACAGGTCCGCGTTTGCCCATGTCGCGGGCACATCGCCTTTTTGCATTCCCATATAGTTGCGTTTGGTTTTAACCCCCAGACTGCGCTCGATTTCGTCAATGAAATCCAGCAACCGAACCTTGGTGGAGTTGCCGACGTTCACCACACGATAAGGCGCAACAGGGCTTAGGCTGTCATATGCGGGGATGTCGTCACGCGATTGAGGCTCGACGGGGGGGACATCACACAACAGGCGGATGGCATGCACCAGATCGTCGATATAGGTGAAATCCCGCTCCATGTTGCCATTGTTGTAAACGTCGATTTCATCGCCTTCCAGCGTGGCTTTTACAAACTTGAACAGCGCCAGATCGGGGCGCCCCCAAGGGCCGTAAACCGTGAAAAACCGGAACATCGTTGTCGGGATTTTCCACAGATGCGCATAGGAATGGCCCATGTGCTCGTTTGCTTTTTTCGTTGTAGCATAGAGTGTCAGCGGATGGTCAGTGCGCTCGTTCTCTGTAAAGGGCATGATTTCGTTGGCCCCGTATACTGACGAAGTCGAGGCCATAAGCAAATGGTCAACCCCAAGTTCCCGCGCACATTCCTGCACGTTGAAAGTGCCGACAATGTTGGCTTCGATATAGGCGCGGGGGTTTTCCAGACTGTAGCGCACACCGGCCTGTGCGGCGAGGTGGACAATGATGTCCGGCTTTTCCTCGCTCATGAATGCGTGCAGGGTTTCGAAATCCTCCAGCATCCCGACCTTGCATTTGAAGTTCGGGTTCCGGTTCAGCATCTGGTGGCGACGTTCCTTGATCCCCACATCGTAATAATCTGTCATCCCGTCATATCCGACCACACGAAACCCTTCGTCCAGCATGTGTTTGGCCAAATGGAACCCGATAAATCCGGCCGTGCCGGTAATCAGTACAGTACGCATTTATTAATCCTTCTTATGCGGGTGGGCTCATGAACAGATGCAGGGTTTCATGCAAAGCGCGATCCAGTGTGAACCGTTTGCGGGTGAATTCCTGCGCGGCCGCCCCCATCCGGGCGGCTTTATCCGGGGTTTCCAGTATATCTTGAAGCAAGGCAACCACCTCACTTGTATCAGGGTCGGCGCTGCTTGTTAGGCAATAGCCCGTTTCACCGGGCAAAAGCGCTTCGGAGGTGCCGCCTGCCGGTGTTGCGATAACCGGTAATCCGGCAATCTGGGCCTCGATTACAACATTCGGCAGCCCTTCGAATTCGGCCAGATGCAACAGAACATCCGCCTTTTGCAACCAATAGCCAACCGCGCCGGAACGTCCGACCATAAACACCCGGTCCTTTAGCCCCAGTTTAGCAACCAGCGCTTTGGATTTGGCAAATTCAGTCCCCTGCCCGACGATGATAAATCGTGTATCGGGGCGGTTTTCCAGATAGGCTGCCGCCGTCTTTATCCAGAACTCCGGCCGTTTGTTGGGATCATAACGAAATACCCCTACGACCGTTTTGTCGCAACCGGACGAACGCGCCTGAATATCGGCCCAGCGTTCGCTATCGCTGGTATCGCCATCGGTTTTGGCAGGCACAAGGGCATTATATAAAATCCTGAACCGTTCGATCGGGATGTCCAGCCATTGCGCATAGGCCTGCGCAGCCGCCATGCTGTTTGAAGAAAAGGCAACCCCCGGCACATCGGCCAGATTGCGATACAGCCCCTCAAGCTGGGGGCGATACAGGTCAGGGCGCAAATTGGGGGGTAAGCCGCGATAGGACAGGATGATTTGCGGCACACCGGCTATCAACGCCGCCAGCGCCGAGGACAGGATACCGCCGTCCTGCCAAAGATAGGCAATCTGGATATTATGCTTGCGGAAATAGGACACCAGCCGCCGGGTATTGTCCAGAATATCGGCAGGCAGGAACGTCAGCAGCCTTTCGAATTCCGGATCATTCAGGCCTAAATCGGCAATATCAGCCAGTTTGGCACGGCTTGTCAAAAATGTCTGCACCTTGGCCCTTTGCAGCACCGGCAGGAAAAAATCCGCAGCGGATTCAGCATTGGCATGACGCACGGCAACACGGATCGGGGCGCCAAGTTTTACGCCGTCAAATTCTCCGTCCTTCAGGCGAATGGTTTCCAGACCGGCGGCAATGCGCGTCAGTTGCCGTTCGGCCCCGCCGGCCCCCAACTGGCCGGTATAAAACACCACCCCGCCCAATGTGTCGGGTGTTTTGGCCGGCAAAACACGGTTGCGATAACGGCTGATCAACCGTCCCAGCAGGCCGACCACATCTTCTGCGCCATGGTTTTTCTGGAAACTGGCCTGTTCCTCGATTTCGGCAATAATATGGGTCGGGGCTGCACTCAGGCGTTCGGGGTTGCGGATGGTTTTTACCACTTTATGGGCTTCGACGAACCGGTTTTGCCGCATCAGGTTTTTAGCATAAAGAATCCGCAGTTTGGAATCTTCGGGATGCAGGGGCAGCAATTCGTGCATCATTTCGTCGATCTCGCCAAAGGCTTGCAATTCACTGTAGGCCAGCAAGGCGACAACCGCCTGTTTCACATCCCGGGTCCGGTTGGGCAGGGACTGATTGATCACGACAAACCCTTCTTCGATCAGTTTGTGGCGGCGAAACCAGCGCAGCCTCATCCGCAGGATATGCCCGTCTTCGGGGAATTGTTCGTGCAGGGCCGACCATGTATCCAGCATGCCGGATTTGCGCCTTTTGCGTTCCAGCAAATCAGCAGCCGTGCGCAGCAAAACTTGTGATCCGGGGTACTCCTGCAACAGGGCACAGACCTTATCATAGTTGCTGGATGCCTCCTCGATCGAGGTTGCCTCCTCGACCATCCTTTCGCACAGTTCAACATATTGCTGCGGCAGAATAGGGGCCTTTTCCGGGTCCAGAAGCATGTAGGGTTGCAACAGGTTTTCTGTCATTTACGTTTGTTCCTGCCCTGCGAGCCGCGCCTTGCAACGCTGCAATTGAAACAACGTTGCCTCGTGATCGAATTCCAGTTCGGCGAGGCGTTCCCAATATGGCAATGCCTGTGCAAAGTCGCCTTTTCTAACGAAATGGCGCCCCAGAGATTGTATAACCACACCAGAATCGGGGATCAGGTCAGCGGCTTTCAAAGTAAATTCCAGAAAATCGGGATCATCGGCCTTGTACAATTCCCGCACATGGATGCCGATGCGTTTTTCCAGTTTTCTGAATTCATGACGGGCCTTTGGCAACAACCGTTCGCTTCTGGCTGTGATTTCACACAGTTGCCACGCCTTGAATAAATCTTCTTCTTGTCGTGCAGCATGCAGGCATTGGGCCGACAGCCGATCCCGCCGTTTGCGCGCCTCGTCAACCTGCATGACGGGGGTTTGTTCGTTCATTTCGATGATCCGTTGTGCCGCCTGATCAGCCATCAGATAATCGCCGGTTTTCACCGCGCTGCGCATCGCCATGACCCATGACGCCAGATGATCCGGCACGACCCGCAAAACAGCAAGGGACAGATCCAGCGATTTCTGGTAGCGGCCGGCAATAAAGTGATGCCGCGCCAGATAGACGGGGGTTTCGATCACTGGCGGAACAGCCAAAAGGGATTCATCCAGCAGGGATTCAAGCGCGGCAACATCGCCGGATTTGACCAGTTCGCGCACGTTGGCCAGTGTTGCCGTCCGCAGTTTTTTTCCTGTGGCAAGCGTGGCCTTGCTCATCTCGGAAATCTTCTGGATCTGGCCGATTATGCCGAATTTTTGCTTTGTCGGTATATTCTGTTTTAGCTGTGTATTCCAGCGGGCCAGTATTTTGTTCACAAAGGGTGTTTTCAAAAAAGCAGGGTGTTCTTCGGCATGTGCCGCTATTGCGGCCGCCACCAGATCGCCGCGCTTTTCATCATCAAGGAAGGCCAGCGCGGGGATGAAATCTGTGGGGGTTTTCTGTGCCAGACGGGTCAGAAATGTTACGGTCTGGTCGGGGATCGCACTGCGCATCAAAACCTTTAGTGCCAGAATTGCATCCAGTCCGGCTGGATTGCCCAGAATAGCGCCCTTACAGGTTTCAAGCCCATCGTGATCATCCAGCGCCAAAGCCACCCGCGCCAGTGTTTCAATTGCCGCCGGTGTTATCTGGCTGCGGACCATCACCTCATTCAACAGTTGCAATGCCTTGGGTAACTCCGCGCCCTGTTCCAGTGTTCTGGCAAGGCCCAGAACCGCATCCGCCGGAAGAACCTGCTCCAGTTCTGTTACCCGTGTATGATAGGTTAACGCATCGCGGGTGTCCCCTTTATCAACCGCCCTTTGAAACAGCATGGTTAGCAACCGGATGTCATCGGGGTTCTCGGCCAGACTTGCCTTCAGGGCCTGATCTGCTTTTTCGTCCTGTTCCAGATGCTGCAAGCAGCAGGCCTGCAAAGCCACCAGTTCCGAAGGAGCCCCGAAATGTTCAATCGCTGCATCAATACGGGGTTTGGCTAGCTTCAGATTGCCCATATCGACTTGCGCCGACAAATCCGACACCACTGCGGCCAACCGTTCGGGGCTGGTATCGCTTGCAGCCAAATCATCGAAACGACGGGATATCGCCTGTTGATACCAATCATCGAAAAGAACCTTCGAGAACCCCTCGGTATAATGCGCAAGGCTGGTGCTGTTGTCCTCGATTGCAAATTCCTGCCCGAGCGTTTTCATCATTTCGGTCGGATCACACAACAAACCGCCAGCGCCTTTTACAACGAATTTAACCTGATCAATATATTTTTCGCGCGAAGCAATAGGGAACCCATCCGTTTTCAACGCATTTACATGGCTGACAAACAGCACCGCCGGCAGGGTTTGCATCAGATAATCAACATCACTGCGCAATTCGGCGGCGGTGGTCATCTTGAAGCGCAACTTGCGCATGATGTCCCGATCCTGCGGCGTTATGGTTGCGTCCTTTACAAACGACACCAGGAACCGGTCGATTGCGTCCTGATTGCCGTTTGTCGCCAGCCGCCAGAACTGCGAAGCCCTGTATTTATCAGCAAAGAACGCCGGAAAGCTGCGCGTCAGGTAATTCAGTTGCACGCATTCCCTGTCAATCGTCAGCCGTTTTGCCGATGACAATTCGACAATATACATATCCGACAACTCATGCGGGGTTTGCAGCAGTTCGGCAATTGACTGGTTGGGCGATATATACGGTTCGACAAGGGGGCTGGGGATGTATTCGCCCAACAGGAATTTGACCTGCTGAACAGCCTCGGCGCTGCAATGGGAAAACCCGTAGATACGGTCCATATTGCGGCGAAACCCGTAAGTCTTTTCGGCAATACGTAGCGGCGTATTTATCCGGCAGGAACCAATCGGGGTTATTGAAAACATCTGATATCTCTCGGTTATCTCTAGAGGCACCAGTATTCCAGACCACCCGGAACAGGTTCGTTTCGCAATCTGGATTTGATATCCATAAGGATACCGTCACCGCAAACGCGTTCCCAGACAGCACGCCCTTGCAGAATGGTATCATGCGGAACAGCCAATATTACAAGATCCAGATCATTCATCTCGGATTCGTCCACCAATTCGACCCCCATTGCCGCTGCATCCGCAGAGGTGGCAACAGGATCATAGGCAAGGGGGCTTAGACCGTATTCACGCAATTCGGAAATCAGTTCGGCCACCTTGGAATTGCGCATATCCGGCACATTTTCCTTGAACGTCACCCCCAGAATACCGATCTTTGATGCACGGATACTTTGCGCGCGCTGCGCCAACAGTTTGACGGCGCTTTGCGCAATATATTTCGGCATATTATCGTTGATCCGGCGCCCGGCCAGAATGACCTCGGGGTGATAGCCCAGTTCCTCGGCGCGGGCGGTCAGGTAATAGGGGTCAACACTGATGCAATGGCCCCCGACCAACCCCGGCACAAAAGGCATAAAGTTCCACTTGGTTGCCGCCGCTTCGATAACATCGGTTGTGCGCACATCCATCAGATGGCAAATCAGCGATAGTTCATTCATCAGCGCAATATTCAAATCACGCTGGGTGTTTTCCAGAACCTTGGCTGCCTCGGCAACCTTGATGCTGGGCACCTTGAACACACCGGCCTCGATTATGTTCTGGTAAACCGTTGCAACCCTGTCGCGGGTTTCCTGCGTATCACCGGCCACGTTTTTCACAATTTTGGTTAGCGAATACTTTTTGTCGCCAGGGCTGATACGCTCGGCGCTGTAGGCCAGCCCAAAATCCTGCGAAGCCACAAGTCCCGAAACCTCGGAAAGGATGGGGGCGCAGATATCTTCGGTCACGCCAGGGTAAACAGTTGATTCAAAGACCACAACGTCGCCTTTACGCAGATACTCCCCGATCAACCGGCAGGCGTTGCGCAAGGGATTCAGATCGGGGCGTTTGCTGCCATCAATCGGGGTGGGCACCGTCACGATATACAGCGTTGCATTCGCAATTACCGATGGATCGCTAGTGACCTTCATAGTTGTTGCCGCCAGCGTGGTATCGTCTACTTCGTTGGTGTTGTCATGTGCCAGACACAATTGTGCAACACGGTCGGCATCAATATCGAACCCACGGACATCACGGTATTTTTTCGCCAGCTCAACACCCAGAGGCAGACCGACATACCCCAACCCGATTACCGCAATACGCTCGTCCGCTGATTTATGAGAAGAAGGCATTTATACAGTCCATATTGAATTTTTTCCTATAACACATAGTGCTGTTCCATTCGATGAATCTACAGACCAACACCGAAATGCCGGGTCATACTGTTTTTATGAAGAAATCCCCGACCAGAAACCACCGCTCATGCGCAGGTTGTCGGGATGTTCGGTAAATATCTTGATAATTTGGGTAATATATGCGTCCAGCCAGCGATCGACATAGGTGTCCTGATCTTCGCCATCAGCAGGCAACGGAAGCGGCACCATTTCAACCTTGATCCGGCCACCCTTCCATAACAAAACCGTAAAGAATGATTTCGTGCCTTTGCGGTAACAGGTTCTGGGAACAAAATCGGACAGGCCGATTTCGCGGTTGAACAAGGTGCGTCGGGGCAGGTTCGGAACCCCTGCGCCGTCAATCGCGATCGAGACCGTCTTGCCCTCAAGAATACTGCCCATAATCGAACGGGCGAGACTGATTTCATCGTTGCTTGAAGTCGACAGGATACGACCGGCGGCAGGGCCGGATTCAAGAACCGGTGTCGAGGCCACCCAGATCGGATCCAGCCCGCTGGCAATCAGTGCGGCAGGACCGGCAAACAGCGCGCCGATATGGCCAGTTACCACAAATGCCCCCTGACCGGATTCTCGCGCGCCGCTTACACGGGCTGCTGCCTCGTCAATATTGTCGATCAGATCCAGAATCTGGTCT
>Ga0256839_1005946_pt1 | contig 11000 bp, 8 predicted proteins | sample 354166metaG_FD_185968 | JGI IMG/M metagenome (GOLD analysis project Ga0256839, IMG submission 185968) | Hydrothermal vent microbial communities from Mid Atlantic Ridge, Atlantic Ocean - 354-166 | ecosystem: Environmental > Aquatic > Marine > Hydrothermal vents | place: Atlantic Ocean: Mid... | reverse complement strand
GAATCATGGCGGTCTAACGACTCAGTCAGGCTGATCGGCAAAAAGCTATTTTCATAGCAACACTCACCACGTTATTTAAGCATCGGGCTTGTCCAACAAACGGTTCAGATGGTGGCTCCGCGCTGCGTGCGAATCACCATCTAACCTTATTCGTTATATTGAGGCTTCACCCTTTTCAGGGGTGACTAGGTATGGACGTACAAGCATCATTAACCGGAGGTACTGGTTACGCATATGGGGGCGCGAGAACGGGTCCGTTAGCTGGTTTAAATCCTTCTCCAATACCAACGCTCGTTGATCAAGCGCAAGCTATTGTCAATTTGCCGGGTAAAATGCCTGCTAATGCTTTATATATTGTCTGGGGTGGAGGTAATGATATTCGAGATGCCGTTGCTACAGCTGACGCAACGCAGGCTGGCGTTATTTTGAATGACTCGATCAATAACCTTGGCAATGTCATTTCATCTTTGGCTGCTGAAGGAGCAACACAATTTATAGTGCCAAATCTACCAAATTTTGGACAATTGCCTATTGCCCGTAATCTCGGCCCCGCTGCTGAAGATTTTTTCACACAAATATCTACCGAATTTAACCAGAATCTCGCTCTAATGCTGCCGAGTCTTGAAGCCAATTTGGAAATTGATATCACGGAATTAAATGTTGAACAAGGGCTCGAAAATATCATTGCTAACCCCGGCGAGTCAGGACTGGAAAATGTTACCGATCATTGCATAATACTGGGCGATGATTCTTGCTCAAATCCTGATAGTTATCTCTTCTGGGATGGGATACATCCAACAACTGTAGGACATGCAATAATTGGAGATCAGGCTTTTGCTGCAATAGTACCTGCACCAGCAACTTTACCTTTGTTTTTTTCTGCAATTTCATTTCTTGCTTTTGTTTCAAAGAGGATGAAATTTGCTTAGGTATCCTTATTTCTTACATCAAAAACACCCCATCAATTGAAATACACTATTGATGGGGTGTTTTGTTTTATCAAATGACCAATAGCTTACTTCTGAAATTATTGTGACGGCCAATCAAACCAGGTTTCACGGTTGGCTGGCGATAAACCATGCCCCAGCCCATCCTGGCAATGCGATACAATTCGAAGGGCAAAGGGAGCATTAACATTAATATCTCGCGGATTGACAATGGCTACCGGAATGGCCCTCGCTGAGGGATTTTGCAGATTTCTAATATTTTCCAATGCAGCATTGGAAATTTTGTTGAATGGATAGCTTCCTCCAATCAATGGAAAATCCAGTTTTGTTATCAATTTGCCGCGGCCTGAACTATTGGTTGTAAATCCATTGACAAGCGCTGTACTACCTGGACTATTCCACGGAGAAATTTCCTCCAGCTCATCTAATTTTGATCCTGCTGCTAACGGGGTTGCACCTCCATTGGTCAAAGGGCTTCCTCCGAATGGATTACCGTCTCTATCGACTCCCTTGACTCGAATCCAAATGGTATACAAGGTATTAGGTCTGCTATTATATAAATCAATACTCATATATGATTTGCCGCCTAATTGAACCGACATAAATTTGGCAGATGCGGGTAACTGTCCTTGAAAATCGCTGCCGTCGAAAGCTCCACCACATTCATCAATCACTGTATGACCACTATTACTGGGCGATGCTGGATCAAATCGTTCGAATTGTTCATTCAAAAACAAGCTGTAATTTGCTGAAATAGCCTTTTTTACTGTAATTTCTTCAAGGTTTCCTTTAAAGTTCAGATCGGAATCTGCTAAAACAATATTTGCTAATACAATCCCTATTATCACGAATGTCATATTTTTCCACATAATCTATTCTCCTTTTTCTAGAATATAGTTCAATAATACGCACCACGTATTTTTCAAAGCAATGCGTATTCTGATTGATGACCTATCCTATCTTTGGATGTAGTTTATTTTTGACCACAGGTCGTTCTCCCTTGCGGTAGAATTAATTCTGAATAATCTTTGATTAAGTCTTCTGGGCGTGGGTCTAACACCTGCTTCATTAGAGTTTTCTACAGGAGTGAATTGCACAATAGTTGTTCCAGTCGGATCACAAATATTTTGATCATCGCCCCAATAATTATGACTGATTTCTATGGTGGTGCCATTATCCAAAGTGTTAGCAATTCCGCATCGTGTAAAAGTATTGTCCGGGTCGGCGAAACCATAATCTTGATTATCGATCAGGAGATTATGATGAACACCTCCAAACTCAACTGGAACGCCATTTCCGTCATAATTAAGCGGCAAAACCAACGGATTTGAAAATCTGGCAAATCTGCCGTCAAAGCCAATTCCGGCTCGCGAATTACCGATTGCTGAGTTATAACTTACATCTGTAATAGTATCGAACCCTAGAAAACGAAAACCATCACCTTGGTTTAATTCAGCTAAATTATCCTGGGCTACAATGTTATTACCCATAAAGATTATTCCGTGACGACCATTTTCTCTTGTGACATTTCGTGTCGCTGTTTGATCAGTGACAAGTCCAGCCGGTTGCGGACCAAAACCTCGACGATAAAAAATACCATCGCCCGAATTATTGGACGCCGTATTTCTTTCGAGTCTATCTCCGTTACTTCCTGAATCCACCCAAAAACCAGAGCCTTGCCCTAAACCAGGCGTCCCTAGATTTGAATTTGCGGTGTTATCACGGACAAGGCTGTCATCAAAAGCCGAAAAATAAAACCCTCCCAAAGCATTATTGGTTGCCAAATTATCATTAACTGTCACATTGCTTTGTGTTTGTAATGTGCCATCAACCATTTTAGTTGCGCCATTTAATGGGTCATCAGGGATATCTTTATTACTGGTATCAATCGAGTCGTCAACGCTGCTGAGACCAAATTGAAAGCCTCGCGCACCATTATTTTCCGCCGCATTACCCGAAATATTGACGTTACTGCCCACATTGAATAACCCGCTGGCCACGCTGTTTCTGAAAGTAAATCCATTCCGGGAAGAATTTCTCCAACCAATAGTAACGCCATCTACAATGATTCGCATCGCTTCGGACACAGTTTCATCTGTCGCGCCACTTCCATCAATAACGGTGCGCTGTCTGCCACCAAAAGAAGCAATGATAATATTCGGTTTATCAACCAGAATATTTTCCTGATAAGTACCTGGGAAAACGGCAATAATTCCGCCAGCTCTAACCCGGTGAACCGCATATTGAATAGTTCTGCAAGTCCGCCATGGAGTATAGCCACATCTTGTAGTATCAGCAGCCCAATTACCCTGACCAACAAATACCAATGATGCCGGGTTTCCAATTTGCGCTGCGCGAACGTCATCTGCAATCAAGATAACCACCAAAGTGAAAAAAATTGTAACTGATAGCATGTATCTAATTCTTTTCATAAATAATTCTTTTTTCATGATCAATTCCCTCTCATAATGTTGAATTAATAATTTGTTTAGGTTTTTACTGCAGCACTAGATCTAAACAAAAAAATAATGCTAGGCGACAAAGTGAGTTGCCTATACACATTTATGCGTTAAGTAGTCTTTTAATTATCAAAAAGACAGTGAAAACTTATATTATTGAATCATCTTAAGCAAGACTTAATACCAGGGGTGCATAAAGGTTATGCATCTGGATTTATAGAAAATAATTGACATATGTATTGCTATATGGTCTTAAAGACCAAGAGCTTATTGGATAATTATTTGGCGTGATTTGTTGGTATGTTTTTCTTTGGTTTACGACTTAATAAATCAGGTAACTCAACGTATCTGTTGTTTATGGCTCCAAGAATTTTTCTTTCAAGCCATTATTTTTAATGCGCCTAACACTCCCAATTGTCTGCTTTTTTTACAACAAACCAGACAATTAAGAAAAAATCTATCTTTTTTAAAAAAATAAAATAGTTGAAAAATAATTTTAAAAGCAGAATTATTTCTATACATTCGACAAGCTATTTTTCGGCAACAATTGCCGGTATATTAGAGCTAATCAGGATTGTCAATTTCTCTTTCGTGTTTGAGAGTGTCGAAGCTAAATTGCCGGTCGCTTGTCTCGATAGGAATTGTAGTAAAACGCTGTAAAAAACAGTTGGACGATAAATAATGAGGCACCAAACACTTTAAAATAAATTCAGCGCTTTTTGAATTTTTTACCGATTGTTGGACGCGATTTTACGCGTTGTTCACCTGTATATTTGGTTTTAAAAGGCCTGGCTTTGGTAGCTTTTACAAACTGTTTTTTTTCATACTTTAATCCTGTTCCTTTAGGCTGAAAGGACGGAACCAAATGTTTTTTTCCGTTGCCGATCAAATCTGCCCTGCCCATTGATTTTAAAGCGTCCCGTAATAATGGCCAGTTTTCCGGATCGTGGTAGCGCAAAAAAGCCTTGTGCAAGCGGCGCTGTTTTATGCCTTTTGGGATGGAGATATTTTCCGCTTTACGGCTGACTTTTTTCAGTGTATCTTTTTCAGAATGATACATGGCCGTCGCAATCGACATGGGCGAAGGTAAAAAAGCCTGTACCTGATCTGCTCTGAAGCCATTTCGTTTCAGCCACAAAGCCAGATTCAACATATCCTTGTCAGTAGTGCCTGGATGCGCGGCTATAAAATAAGGGATCAAATATTGTTCTTTCCCCGCTTCTTTGGAATATTTATCAAATAATTGTTTAAAGCGGTCATAAGTCCCCATGCCGGGTTTCATCATTTTTGACAAAGGACCGGTTTCGGTATGCTCCGGAGCTATTTTCAGATAACCCCCGACATGATGCGTGACCAGTTCTTTTACATATTCCGGCGATTCAACAGCCAGGTCATAGCGCAAACCCGAAGCAATAAATATTTTTTTTATCCCCGTTAATTTTCTGGCACGGCGATATAATTTTATCAATGGAGTATGATCGGTATTCAGGTTAGGGCAAATTCCCGGGAACACGCAAGAAGGCTTGCGGCAGGCTGATTCAATTTTGGGGTCTTTACAGGCGAGCCGATACATATTGGCCGTTGGTCCACCCAAATCAGAAATATGGCCGGTGAAATTCGGCGAGGTATCCCGAATATTTTCAATTTCCCTGATAATCGAATCTTCGGAACGGCTTTGAATAATCCGCCCTTCGTGTTCGGTAATTGAACAAAAGGTACAGCCACCAAAGCAGCCGCGCATAATATTGACTGAATGCTGGATCATTTCAAATGCGGGGACATTGGCATCACCATATTCGCGGTGCGGAACACGAGAATAAGGCAAATCGTAAACGCCATCCATTTCCGCAGTTGTTAAAGGTATCGGCGGTGGATTTACCCAGATTTGTCGTGATCCATGCTGCTGTAGTAATGCCCGCGCATTGCCCGGATTGGTTTCACCATGCATTACCCGGGAAGCATGAGCATAAAGCACCGGATCATCTTTAACCCTTTCGTATTCTGGCAATCGAATGACGGTTTGTGCGCGTTGCTGTTGCCTGGCAAATCGATCAAACTGAATGACATTCTCACCCGATGGCTTTTGCTCACAAGCGGGTTGTTCCTGATAAGGGTCTTGCGGTGGCTGCAGTTTTCCCGGTCTGTCTATTTCGGTAGAATCCTTAACCGCCCAGTCTTCTGGAATTTGCTTACAAAAATGCACGGTTCCACGAATAAAGCTTAAATCCTGAATGGCTTCCCCTGCCGCTAGCCGGTGGGCGATTTCCACGATCTGGCGTTCGGCATTTCCGTACACTAGCAAATCTGCTTTGGAATCCAGCAATACCGATTTTCGCACTTTGTCAGACCAGTAATCATAATGAGCAATACGCCGTAAACTGGCCTCGATACCACCGATAATGATCGGGATATTTTTATAAGCTTCGCGGCAGCGGTGGGAATAAACATTGACTGCCCGGTCAGGTCGTTTTCCGGCTTCGCCATTCGGGGTATAAGCATCGTTGGATCGGATTTTTTTGTCAGCTGTATAACGATTGACCATCGAATCCATATTGCCGCCGGTCACGCCAAAAAACAGATTGGGCTTACCCAGTTTTCTGAAATCCTCAACATTTTTCCAATTCGGCTGGGAAATAATACCCACCCGGAACCCCTGTGTTTCCAACAGGCGACCAATCAAAGCCATGCCAAAACTGGGATGATCAATATAGGCATCGCCGGTGACCAGAATAATATCGCAGGCATCCCAGCCTAATTGTTCCATTTCATCACGATTCATCGGCAACACAGGCGCCACACCAAAACGATGCGCCCAGAATTTGCGATAGGAAAAAATATTTTTAGCGGTCTGCACGAACTATATAGCCTGAGTCAATTGAAGCGCTATCATAACATATACCTGAACCCGTGATTTCAATGCGGATAACAGGGCACTACCATTAAGTTAAGAGTACTTGCAATTTTGTAGATCGGGTTAGCGGTAGCGTAACCCAACCTTTTCTAGATTTTGTCGGGTTACACTACCGCTAATCCGATCTACACTCTGTCTCCTGTGCCGTAGTGAAGTCACGGATTCAGGATATAGCTCATAGATGAATTTTCATTCTGATTATACATATTTTGATTTCTGTACACTTTTCTTTTTGCAGGCTATAATTGTTTTATCAATCAATAATCAGTGATATGGTGGCCATTACCAAAACCTCAAAACGTGGCGGCGCCAGACCCGGCGCAGGACGCAAAAAAGGCTCTTCAGTCTATGGTGAAAGTACCCAGGCTATTCGAGTGCCGGAAAGTATGATTCCGGAAATAAAATCAATGCTGACATCGCGTAAAAACAAGACGAATCAAAAGAAATCAATGCCTAATTTGACAACTGTTGCAATCCCGAATCGTCATCTCAGCCATGTTGAAATTGCGTTGTATTCCGGCAAAGTTGCAGCAGGCTTCCCTTCTCCTGCTGATGATTATGTTGAAAAAACACTGGATTTGAATGAATTATTAATCCAGAAACCGGCAGCCACTTTTTTTGTCCGCGCCGAAGGTGAATCAATGCTGGGCGCAGGCATTCATCCCAATGATATTCTGGTTGTTGACCGCTCAATAAAGCCAGTGATTGGCAAAGTGGTTATTTGTGCGTTGAATGGTGAATTGACAGTCAAACGACTTAAACAAATCAATAAGGATGGTCTGGTTTTAGGGGCGGAAAATCCTGCTTATAGTGATATTGTAGTTAAAGATGATATTGAGCTGGTTATCTGGGGAGTAGTGACTAACGTCATTCATGCCTTATGAAACAAAAAGCCGATAAAACACTGTATGCATTGGTCGATTGCAACAATTTTTATGTCAGTTGCGAACGGGTTTTCCGCCCGGATTTGTGGTACAAACCAGTAGCCGTCTTAAGCAATAATGACGGCTGTATTGTTGCCCGTAGCGCGGAAGTCAGGGCTTTGGGCATCAAAATGGCAACGCCTCTGCATCAGGTTCAGCATCTTATCAAACGCCACAAGGTTCATTTGTTTTCTTCCAATTATGCCTTGTATGCTGACATGTCACAGCGTGTCATGCACTGTTTGGAGCAATTTGCACCAGATGTAGAACTTTATTCAATTGATGAATCGTTTCTGGACTTAAGCGGTCTGCAGTGGCTTGATTTAACAGAATATGCACTGGAGCTGAAAAAAACAGTGCAGCAATACACAGGAATCCCGGTTTGCGTGGGTATAGGTCCGACCAAAACCCTGGCCAAACTGGCTAATTACGCCGCAAAAAAATGGCCAAAAACTAATGGCGTACTGGATTTATCTGATTCCGTCCGTAGAAAAAAACTAATGCGCCTGACGCCGGTTAATGAAATCTGGGGGATTGGCAGGCGCACAGCAAAACGTCTGGCCATCATGGGCATTCTCACGGCAGCCGATCTGGCCCGGCAGCCAGCAGAGCGAATCCAGGGACAATTTAATATTGTCATTGCCCGAATCGTTCTAGAGCTAAATGGTATTTCTTGTTTATCATTGGAAGAAGTCGCACCTAAACAGCAAATTGTCTGTTCGCGTAGTTTCAAACCCCGATTATCCGATCATGCAAAACTAGCAGAAGCACTCGCCAGTTTTTGTAGTCGCGCCGCAGAAAAACTGCGTCAGCAGCAATCGATTGCAGGTTCAATTACGGTTTTTATCCAGACCAATCCTTTCAATCCGGATGAGCCACAATATCAACGCTCAACTCACATCCAACTTCAGCAACCCTGCCAGGACACTCGTCATATTGTCAGCATAGCCAAACAGTTATTGAAAAGTATTTATAAGGAAGGTTATCGCTATCAAAAATGCGGCGTGATTTTAGGAAATATTCGGGCTGCCGTCCAACCACAACAGCTGGATTTATTTCAGCTTGTTGAATTACAAGAGGCCGATAAAAACCAGTCAGAACAGAAATTAATGAACACTATTGACAGTATTAACAAGCGCTTTCCAAAAAGCATAACCGCTTCTGCCAGTAATTTGTACAATCACTGGCAATATTCAGTCAAACATTTGTCTGGACGCCATACAACAAACTGGCATGAGTTGCCTTTGGTTAAATGCCAATAATTATATCGACAACTATTTCGACTCTTGAGCAACCCTAAAAACGGCGTATACTTTAAAAATTCTGTAACAACAACACGGAGCAAATCATGGCCAAACCGGAAATTATTCCACCAGCAAATGGTCTTCCCATTACTATGGAGAATGGGAAACTTAATGTGCCGGATAATCCAATTATCCCTTTTATTGAAGGTGATGGTACAGGCCCTGATATTTGGCGGGCAACGGTTCGGGTTTTGAATGCCGCAGTTGAAAAATCCTATGCCGGGCAAAAGAAAATTCAATGGCTGGAAATTTATGCCGGACAAAAAGCTTTTGACAAATTTGACAGTTGGTTGCCTGATGAGTCTGTTGCCGCTTGCCGGAAATATCTGGTTTCAATTAAAGGCCCGTTAACCACCCCGATTGGCGGTGGGATCCGCTCTCTTAATGTCGCGTTACGACAATTACTTGATTTGTATGTTTGCCTGAGGCCGGTAAAATGGTTTCAGGGTGTTCCGTCGCCTGTCAAAAACCCTGGTGCCGTGGATATGGTGATTTTTCGGGAAAATACCGAAGATATTTATGCAGGCATTGAATTTGAACAAGGCTCTGAGGACAATCAGCGGTTTCTGGAGTTGTTGCGCGAAAACTTTCCCGACCGATTCAAGAAAATCCGCTTTCCAGATTCTGCTGGAATTGGCATCAAACCAGTATCCAGAGAAGGCACCGAACGTTTGGTCAAGGCAGCCATAAACTATGCGATTGCCAATGGCCAGAAAAGTGTCACACTGGTTCATAAAGGCAATATCATGAAGTTTACTGAAGGGGCTTTCCGAAATTGGGGATATGCCGTTGCTGAAAAAGAGTTTCCGGAACAAACCTACACCTGGAGCCAATGGAGAAAAACCAAGGCAACATCTGGAGAAACGGCTGCAAATCAAGAGCAGGCCGAAGCACTGGCAGCGGGTAGAATTATAATCAAGGATGCGATTGCAGATATTACCCTGCAACAGGTTTTGACTCGACCAAAGGATTTTGATGTCATCGCGACATTAAATCTGAATGGCGACTATTTATCCGATGCCCTGGCTGCACAAGTCGGCGGAATTGGCATAGCACCCGGCGGAAATATTAATTATTTAACAGGTACGGCAATTTTTGAAGCCACCCATGGCACGGCACCAAAATATGCCAATTTAGACAAGGTCAATCCCGGGTCATTAATTCTTTCCGGTGAAATGATGCTTCGATATCTAGGATGGACGGAAGCAGCTGATGCCATTCTCAAAGCAATGGATGGTGCCATTGCCAGCAACAATGTAACTTATGATTTTGCCCGATTAATGGAAGATGCAAATGAAGTGAAATGCAGTGAATTTGCAGATGTGATGATTGAAAACATGAGTTAGGAACGTACACAGAATAAGTTGGGCAACTGGCGCCCTATTTTTATTCGTATTCAAGACGTAGAAATAGGCGTATAGCAGGCTATGCAACTATTTTTACAACGCAGAAGACGGAAAAAAGACAAGCCAGTTGTTCAAGTCATTTCATGCGTGTTCCTTTAGTTACCATAGTTCCAATGTACGCGACAATAATCAACAAGTAGAAAAAAGCGCACGACAATTTTTATTGTCGTGTTCAAGAAACAAAACTTAATAGCGTTACCACAACAAAAAAATCGTAACTATTCAGCATATTGAATTTAGCTAAAATCAATCAATACCCGTGACTTATGGAAGAAGTGTATGTGTGATGGATGACACAAACAAGCCTACAGAGATGTATTTATGGCGTCTCCTGAAATAAGTTACTGATATTGAATCTATAATAAATACGCTGAATAGTTACAAAAAATCTAACTTAAATAACTCAACTATTTTCCTAAGTTAATAATAAATGCGTAAAACCAAAGCCCAAAAATTCGTATTCAAAACACTTGAGACTATTCTGGTTATTGGTTACATCCTGTTTGAGGAATTAATATGGGATGTTTTCGCCAAACCGATTTATCAATACTTCAAAAGCCTGATTGCCTTGGATTCTCTGAGGCAAACTTTTCAGGTGATGAATAGGACTATGTTACTTACGGTATTTATTGTTATTTTAGCAATCACTGAAATCATGGGGTTTGCTTCTGGCTTTTTTATTGTCAATGGTCATCTATTCTTCGGGATAACGATTTACGCACTAAAAATTCCCATTGCTGCTTTCACCTTTTGGCTTTTTGATTTAACCCGCGAAAAATTAATGACTTTCCGCTGGTTAAAAATATCCTATGACTACATCATGAACCTGATTTATTTTTTCACTCATTCCGATATTCATGCCTATATAAAAGAACGAGTGATTAAATTACGGTCTAAAATCAAACAATTGTCCCAACAGTATTTGGGTGGGACCTTAACTTGATGTTATTTATAGATATATGTTATAACTTACTGAAAATAGATTACGAAGGTTATTTCATTGATGGCACACCTCATTGCACGCACCGGAAACGAGTTGACGATAGAAGT